>Ga0209542_10019670_pt1 | contig 10785 bp, 14 predicted proteins | sample RifCSPhighO2_01_FD_184028 | JGI IMG/M metagenome (GOLD analysis project Ga0209542, IMG submission 184028) | Soil microbial communities from Rifle, Colorado - Rifle CSP2_plank highO2_0.1 (SPAdes) (version 2) | ecosystem: Environmental > Terrestrial > Deep subsurface > Rock core/Sediment ...
CCCTTGCCTCAAGCACCTTTGAGCTGGTTATTGCGAAAAAAGAGAGTATCACGAAAAGCATGAAGGATACAAGTATTATGAATTCTATTGCCGCCTGTGATGTTTTTTCATTGCTCATTTATGTTGAGTTTATCCTTACAGAAGACGGATTTATAGCCTCAATTTTCAGCTTTTTTCTTCCGCCAGTCCACAATTCAGGAAGCGAGCATACTTTTGCAATGCAGTTCGTTCCGTCTGTTGTGAGGTTTATTGCAGAAAAAAACACGATTTCAGAAATTCCAAAATGCGTCGAGATGTTAAAAACAAGCTCCCTCCCTTCAACGATTGTTGCGCTTTGCACGCTGTCCGGAAGATTAAAGTCAATGACTGCTTTTGAGTTCAATCCGGAATAGTAAACTGATTCGGAAGTGTCCATTATATTCCTCCCTATCTTTGTCAGCTGTGAATCGCTTATCTCGTCTGTTGATTCCTGCGAATAAGTGTAAAAAAGATACGTCGTTGGAACTATGATTACAAAAGTCAGAGCTACAATAGAAAGGTATTCGATAGATGATTGCGATTTACGACGTGATCCTGCCATTTATCTTACCGTTTATTGAATGTATTGGCATGCTTGGAGTGTTTATGGCGTAATAGCTCATTGAAATTTTAAGTTCTGTTCTTTCATTTGAAAGGTATCCGCCTGATGAGCAGGAAGTGAAAACAAACTCCTGTGTCAGGGCATCGCTCCATGTAAAAGGAACTGCCGGAGAAGGGGTGCATGAAACAGGAGGCGTAGCATCGTTTGTTATGCTGATGGATGTGACACTTATATCCTCCCCTATGTTATTAAGCAGCTTTATCCTGACCTGTGTTGGCTTGAGTGAAAAATCAAGGCATTTGAACTGCGTCGGGAAAAGGCATTTCTGCGGCAGGTATTTTCCAAAATCAAAAACCCCGAAGTAGTATAAAGCTCCGACAGTGACTGATATTGCCACAAATGCCCATGCATAAGTGCTCAAAAATTCCAACGCAGCCTGTGCTGAAGAAGATTTGAAAATTCTTTTACTGCGTTTGTTTTTTTGCATGCTCTCCTCTTTTTTTAAAACAAAATTAAAAATCAGAAAATAAGTATTTAAAAGTTGTGGTTATACAACTCCTATGTATAAATCTCCTTTTGTCTGCTTCATATAGTTGGATCCGCTGGCTATCGGATAATAGTCTATTGTGACGTTTATTTTGGCCTTTCCCCCCTGCAATACGCCTGCTGCCGCCATCCCGCAGGTTGAGAATATGATATCTTTTGCCTCTCCGCTCCTTATGTTTGAAATGGTAAGTTTACTTCCTGTAAGTACGGGGGTTGCTGCTGAACAGTATACAGAATTGCCAACAGCTTCATTTCCTACTGCTATATTATCGATTGTTACTGTCTCTCCAAGGTTGTTTTTTATCATTAATCTTATTGTATTTGCGCTTGAGGACACTTGGTAGTCAACGCATTCCCATTCCGGCCCAAAGTTGCACCTGTTTGGAAGAAGCCTGCTTGGATTTGATATGCCGAAATATGCCAATGCAGCTACCATGACAATAATTATAAGAAACGCCCAGCCATAAGTCATTAAGAACTCGAGTGCTGCTTGCCCAGAGGAAGATTTAAACAAATATTTTTTGGGTTGGTTGTTATTTGCCATTTTTTATAAAAACAAATTAAAAATCAGAAAATGATGATTTAAAAGTTGCGTTTATATGACTCCTACGTACATATCTCCTTTTGTCTGCTTCATGTAATTGGATCCGCTTCTTATAGCATAATAATCAATTGTGACGTTTATTTTGGCCTTTTCGCCTTGCAATATTCCATAAGTGGACAAAGTGCATACTTGAAATTGCAAATCCCTTGCCTCTCCGCTTTTTATTCCTGTTATGGTTAATTTGTTGCCTGCTCTTGCCGGAACAGTTGTTGTGCAGGCTACTGAAGATACTCCTTCTGTGCCGACATCAATATTGTCAATTGTGACAGGCTCTCCAAGGTTGTTTTTAATTCTTAATCTTATTCCGGGAGTTGCACCGCCAGATTGCACTTGATAATCAACGCATTCCCATTCTGGTCCGAAGTTGCACCTGTTTGGCAGAAGCCTGCTTGGGCTTAATATGCCAAAATATGCCAATGCGCCTATCATGATAAGGATTATAAGAAATGCCCATCCGTATGTGGTTAAGAATTCAAGCGCTGACTGCCCGGAAGCAGAATTAAAAAGTGATTTTTTAGATTTGTTGGTTTTTGCCATGTTGTTTATGGAAATAAAATCAAAAATTATAAAATAAAAATTAAAAATAAATATTTAAAAGTGGGAGTTATACAACTCCAACATACATGTCCCCTTTTGTCTGCTTCATGTAGTTGATGCCGCTAGTCACAGAATAATAATCAATTGTTACGTTTATTTTGGCTTTCTCTCCCTGCAATATGCCTGCTGCTGCAAGTCCGCACACTGTGAAAGTGAAGTCCCTTGACTCACCGCTTCTTATGCCTGTTACTGGCGGATTAGGGGTTGTTGTCGTGCAAAACAATGATGTAGTTCCTTCTGTTCCAACCGCTATGTTGTTGATTGTGATTGGCTCTCCAAGGTTGTTTTTTAATCTTAATCTTACAGTTGTTGCGCTTGATGACACCTGATAGTCAACGCATCCCCATTCCGATCCGAAGTTGCACCTGTTTGGCAGAAGCCTGCTCGGGCTTAATATGCCAAAATAAGCCAGTGCGCCTATCATGATAAGGATTATAAGAAATGCCCATCCGTATGTGGTTAAGAATTCAAGCGCTGATTGTGATTTTCTGTTCATCATTAAAATCGACCTCTTTGATTTTTTATTGTATGATTACTCTATGCTTGATATATAAACTTTTCGCTTTTGCTTCGTCAGCTATATTATGCCGGAAAAAAACACTGAAAGAACTTTTACAAATAAAAAATAAGAAGCCATGGACCCTAGGAGGAATATCGGAATATACTTTACTCCGCTTTTTATGTTCCCTTTCTCAACTATTGCAACTATCATTGATGCAAAAAAGGCTATGACTCCTATGGTTACAACAGAAAATATCTTGAAATCCGAAGGATCTACATTTACTTTTGAGAATGAAAACGGCAGTCCGGCTGTGGATGGGGAAGATGAAGATATTTTTTCAATGAACCCTATGAAAATTGAAAGAAGGTGAAATGAAAGCGCAAAAAGCAGCGGCCCTATGAACATGACAATCATGGATATAAATATTATATATGCTATTGCAGAAGCCGACATCTCCTCCTTTAGAGTTTTTGTTTCTTTAAGATTGTCTACAATCCTGTCAATAAGGTCTGCTACATTTCCTCCGCTCTCGGCTTCGCTTATCATCAAATCCACTGTTCTGCGCAGCATCAAAGAGTCATATTTGTCTGCAAGCTCAAAAAGCGCCTTGTCAAGCTCGTATCCTGTGATTACTTTCTTCGATGTTCTTGCCATCTCAGTTCCAAGCACTATGAATCTTGGCTTTATTGATGCCCACAAAGCCCTTTCGAAAGTCATCCCTCCCTTGAGGTTTGATGACAGAATTTGGAGAAAATCCGGAAGCTCCTCTTCCATGTTTCTTGTGCGCCGGTAAATTTTAAGGTCAAGGTAAAAATAGACTATTAAAGAAAAAAAAGTAGTGAAAAGTATCTGAACAGCAAACCATCCTAAAAATGAGTATAAGTATGTTTTAAACGGGGAAAGTTCCTTGATAAAAGGATAAATTATCAGTATGAATATAAAAGCGGTTATTGCTGCTGATATGTAAAAAAGAGCCCCAAAAAAACGATAAGGAACTTCCTCATAGCCCGCCTTAAGAAAGTATTTTCTCAAGTTTGGAATCATTGACTTTGGGACAAACGCTTTTCCGAATTCCTCCATAAAAATTATCCTGAATGCCATCAGAGGTTCACCATCGGCCTTACGCTCTTGAAAAGCGTTATGAATACGAACTGGAGTATGATGATAAATGCAACTACGAGCATCAGTCCCCCAATTCCAATCGGGAAGCTCACTAGGCTCGAAATAATAATAAACATGGATGTGCCGAGCGAAGGTATTATGACTGCCACAAGCATATAGAATATGACAAGCGTATTGAGTTTTTTGCTGTACTTTTCTATTTCCAGCTCTTCGTCTTTCAGTATCTCCTGCAGCACAGATTCCAGTGGCCCGGTTACATCTATTCCAAGCTGCAGCGCGTTGTTTATGTGAAAAAGAACTTTTCTCAGCTTTTCAGACGGCGAGTATATCATGCCGTTATTCAGCGCCTCTTCCACAGTGCTGCCCATGTTTATGTCGTCAACTATGCTCTTTAAGTATGAAGATGCTATCCCGCGCCCGCTTGAAGTTTCCATCAGCGCATTCAGCAGGGGCCTTCCGGCATACAGCTTCACAAGAAGGTATCTTCCGATAAATGCAACTTCCATGTCAATCTCGTGCTGCCTTTTCTTTATTTGGGCTTTTAACAGCAAAAAAGAATAGCCAAACATCAGACTTCCAATTATGATGTAAATTGGGATAAGCAGCACAAACGGCTTGTCTGATTTTTGCAGAACGAAAAAAAAAAGCATCGTGAAAAGAAATCCGTAAATAAACGATGTCTTGAGCACCTTGCCTATGAACTGCACAGGCGTGTCTTTGGAGCGCGCCATTCGCAATTCTGTCTTGAGGAGCGGAAAAAATGAGGCTATCTTGCTTGCTAAAAAGATTTCAGACACCTTTTTGCTTTGTTAAAATTTTGCTGAGATAGTACTTTGACATCAAAAGCCCTATTTTATTGACGTCATTTATGTTGTTCTTCACTATCCATCTCAATATGTTTTCTTTTGCCTTAAGGTCCTGGGCAAGTGTATCTTTTGAAAAGCCGGAATACAATCCTAGCATTTCCAGTATTGCCAAAGGCTCGTTTACTTTTTCAAGAACATCTTTCATTGGGTTAAGCTGCATTAAAACTCTAGCATCGCCTGTCTGCGTTATCTCGGCTATCTGCAGCGTTCTTCTTCTTCCTGTTCTTCTGTTAATATTCTGGACGACAACAAGCGAAAGCGCCGACAATGATTGTTTTGGCAGGTCAATTGGCGGATTTGTCAGCCTGTTGACTGTTTCTGCAGCGTTGTTTGCGTGCAGCGTTCCGTAAACAGAGTGCCCGGTTCTCATTGCCTCGAAAAGAACTTCCGCTTCCTTTTTCCTTCTTATCTCTCCGACTATTATCCTGTCAGGCCTCATTCTCAATGAGTTTACAATAAGGTCAAGCATCTCCACTCCGCCTTTTCCCTCAGGATTCGGAAGCCTTGTTTCCATGGGAACCCAGTGTAGTATTTCCGGCAGCATCAGCTCTCTTGTGTCCTCTATGCTTATAATGCGCTGGTTCGGAGGAAAAAAATTGGCTATCATGTTTAGCATTGATGTCTTTCCCGATGCTGTTCCGCCGGCAACAATCAATGACATCTCATTCTGCACAGCAAGCCACAGCAGTGCGGCGCCTTCGTATGTTATTGTTTTTTCCTTTATCAGGCTTGTAACTGTCCACGGCTTGACTGCAAATTTTCTTATTGTTATTGTGTTTCCCTTTGAGGATATTGGAAACAGCGTTGCATTGACCCTGTCGCCTGTCTTCAAATGCGCGTCCATCAGCGGATTTAAAGTTGTTATCTCTTTGCCAACATCTCTTCCGACAATGGTTGAATAATGCCTTATCTTGGATTCATTTGGGATTATTATGTTTGTTTTCAGCCACCCGTGCCTTCTGTGATAAACCCACACAGGCTCCTTTGAATTGTTTATGACAATCTCCTCAAGGTTTGTGTCTTTCAGCAGTATGTCCAGATTTCCAAATCCTATGTTCTGCTGCAGTATGTAAGAAATGAGCATGTCCATTGTCTTCTTGTCCGCGTTCGGAAAATATTTTTTCATCAGCCCCATTATATTTTTCCTGAAATGCTCCTGTATGTCGGATATGCTCTCGTCATAGCTCACAATCTTGGTCTCCTCTGCAACGAATTCGTCCCTTATTTTTTCAAGAATTATTTTTGTGGTGGGGCTTATGTTCGTTATTGAAATGCTGTAAATCGGAACCGGCATCTCTTCCTTGACCGTGACGGCAACATCTACAACTATGTCGTTTACATTCAGCTTATAGGAGTCTATGAGTCTGTCCATTTTTATGTTTTATTTTAAAATAAAAATTATTCCTGCGAATATGACTTCAGCTTTTGAAGGGTTTCCTCTATGTCCGGATTTCTGGCATCGTTTGATTTTTGGATTGTGCTTTCTTTTTTTTGCATTTGCTGCATTGGCTGCGTTTTTTCAGCAGAGGCTAATTTTTCAAATTGCCTGCTGTCTGCAAACTGCGAGTTTATTATTGCATGCGGCTGCCTTGTCTCGCTGTACTGCGGGCGCTGCATCTGCGGTATGTTAAGCTGCACCTGCAGGTTTGATATTTCGCTCTGTATGCTCAAAAGCTTGTAAGCGTCAAGAAGCTTCATCCCTATTGAATTTTTGTACATCAAAAACCCTTCCGGAATCTGGCTGTAAAGCTCAATGCATTTTGTGTACTGCTTTGCCGCTTCTTTTGTGTCTTTTGAGCTCATTGCCATGTTCAGCCTGTCTACAGAAATGTTTATTTCCGCTATCAGCCCCGAAACCCTTTTCACAAGCTCGTTATCTGTAACAGTCTTAAGCTCCTTGTAAAATTCCATCATCTGCTCCCATACCCTTTGCTTTTCCTCAAAGAAAACATTTGGAATTGAAGATTCTATCCGGCTTATTTCCGAGTAAACTTTGAATGAAACATCTTTCTTTCCTTCTCTTAATGAAAGCCTCGCCTTTCCAATCAGCGACTGTATGTTTTCTGATTTTCTTTTTGCCTCGGAATATGCCTTGCTCAGCATGCCGGAAAACTGCCTGCTTGAAGTGGTTAAATTGTCATAGGTTTCCTTGTTCCACTTGAGCTTCTGCTGGATTAAAGCCTGCCACATCTGAAAATATGCCTGTTCTGCTTTTTCGAGGTCGCCTTTTCCCAGATGCTCTTTAAGGTCTTCAAAAGATGAAATATTGTCTTGCTTTTCAGGCGCCGGCTCATTTGAAATCGACGTTTCAATATAGGCTGAATCGTCATTTGTATTGTTTTCAATGTCTACAACTTCCTTGTCCAAAAATTCGTCAATGTCCATTTGTCAAAATCACCTTTTTGTTGTAAAATTTTTATGCGTTAAAGATAAGACAGGTATTTCTGCCACATCTCTTCAGTTTTTTCTTTGGATATTTTTCTTTCCGCAGATTTTTTCAAAAATGCTTCCTTTATTGTTCCCATGTTCTGCTGCAGGTATTTTCTCCATAATCCCTCTATCTGGTCGTAAGGCAGCTTTTTTTCCTTCGCCCTCTGGTAAAATATGTCCTTTGTAAGCAGTTCGCTTGTGCCGCTTTTTTCCTTTATGCTGTTCTCTGCCCCTTCCCTGTACAGGTAAACAAAAGGCGTTGTAAATTTGTATTCTATTCCAAAAATCTTTTCCTCCACAAGGAAGTCAACAAGCGATTGCACCGTGGATAGCGGCGATTTCAGCTTCTTTGCAATGTCTTCAACAGATACTTTCCCACTTTTCTTCACAAACTCAAGCAGTTCGTCAGCTATTGTTTTCAGCGGCACACCCTCATTTTCCATAGGAGTACATTCTGTTATGAGTATAAAAACTTTAGTTATTGGCGCATAGTGGCAACTAGCATGTTCTTAAAGCGTCATTTTGGGAATCTTGGGATATGTTATACCTTACAAGGCTGTCAAAGTCCATCTTGAAATACTGGAATTCATCCCATAAGCCGCCTGTATAGGGCGGGTTGCCGCCCGGATAGGTGATATTATACAGCTCTATGCATCTTGAGCTGTAAGCTGATGTCCAGAAAAGATAGTCTGTGTAGCTTTCTATGTTGTCCGGTATTGCGAGCTTGTTGGGGTTGACCAATGACTCTATGCCGCAGCATTCTGACGGGTTTATGCTGTTTGTAAACCTCATTATAAAGCTCGGCGCCTGGGAGTTTTGCCAGTGCACATAAGTTCCGTTCCTTAAGTGCTCTCTTGCCTTGGAAATATTCCACTGGTTGAAGATAACGCTGGATTTTTTAATCTTGTTGTCATAAGCGCCGTTTGTGTTCACCAGGAAATAAGGGTCTGACAATCCTTCTATCGGGATTGATGTTTGTATCATGCTTCTTTTTTTCCATTTGGCGACATTTGAAGCAACCGTTATGTTGGCATCAAGCGTTATGTCTATCTCCCATGGATTTGACTGGAGCGCTGTTATGTTGTTTATTTTTATTGTGGTGTTTATGTTAAAAGTGCTGCTGGCCGTATCCGATATGCTTTTTGTCCAGTTTTCCATTGTGCTGTTTTCCATTATTTTTTTGCCTGTGATTGTGTCAATAAGAACATGAATGCCGCTGCCATAAGGATCTTCTATTGTGCCGTTTGAAGCTACTTCAAAAAAAGACTCATTGAAGTCTGCAAGATATGCCCCGCCCTTTTCATATTCTATAAGGGAAAAAATTGCTTTATATGACGATGTTTGCAGCGCGGTCTTAAGGTACGATTTTTCAAGATCATCAATATAATCGTCAATCGACGATATTCTTACCAATACTCCGTTGCTGTTTCTCGTCAGGCTTAAGTCCGGCTGCTGCGTGAACAGTATGATAAATACTATCATCATGGTGATTGCTATGAAAGTGAAAAAAATGCCTTTCTTGTTCATTTTTATTTTTCCCATATGTAAACCTCTGACTTGTACGGGCCGAAAGTTTCTGCTGTTGTCGCGTTCATTATCCCGAAAGTTATTTTTCTAGAAACAACAAGAAGCCTCGTTGCGGATTTTGAGCTGATATGTGCCGCATCTGGATTTCTTGGGTACATCAAAGTGTTGTCCATCCACACCTCATACCTGTATTGGGTCGGCACAGTGCCGTCTGAAACGTTGAGTATAAACTGCTCTGCTACGCTGTATTTTTTTTTCTTGTAAAGCTCCCCTGCCTGCTGCAAAAGCGTGTTGTCTGCATTCGTTATATGCCCCTGCGACCATAATACCCCCCCTATTCCGGCATAAGCATTGTTTATGTCCTTTATTTTTTTTGTAGACAGGAAATTCAATAAGTCGTCTGACAGCAGCGTCGCCTGCGCCGGCGGCCTCACCTTGACGTAAAAAGAGTTGATTAGCACAATGCCGATTATTATTATCATTAATCCCAATAGGGAGTCAAATACAAAGAAGTAACCTCTTTTTTTTAAACTCATTTTTTGATATAACCTTAAAAATAACTATAAATAACTTTTGATAAATTTATCTCTGGCTGCACGGCGTTCCCGCAAGGTCTATATCAGGCGATCCGATTCCAAGATAGTTGTTGTTCATCGTAACCAGATTCCCGTTCTCATCCTCAATATAAATGCAGAAATCCTTGTCTGCCCTCAGTTTTCTTTTCAGGTCTTCGTAATCCATGTCCTTCAGCTCGTCAAGCTTCTGGTCGCTTATTTCGTTGTTATCGACTACCTTAAGATTTGAGTCCTCAGAAGTGACCTGCTTGATTATTGTGAGCGATTGTTTTTTTAATGAATCTACTTTTACATCATCGTTGCTGTTTATCATTGTGTAAGCTATAAAGAAAGCGGACATGAATATTATAAATCCAAGTGCAACATCAATTGACCACGATTGCGATTTTTTGTCTTTGAGCATGTTAAACTCATTTTGCTTGCTCAGGCAACGCAAAATCTGCCTTTATTCAGTGAAGGGGCGCTTTTTGACAGCAGTATGTTGCCGTTGTCATCTTCAATGTAGATGCAGAAATCCCTGCTTGTCTTGAGTGATTTTTTCAGTGAATCGTAATCCATGCTGCTTATTTCCATAAGCTTTTTTTCATCTATTACTCCGCTTCCTTCAATGCCCGGATTATTGAGAACGATTTTGCTTATCCTGCCTATTTCCTGCACAGCAGGCTGTTCCCTTCCAAAAAAGCTTATCAAAAGGGCTGCAGCTGCAACAATCAGAATTAAAGTGATTTCATCAAACTCTTTTTTCTTTTTTGCCATTTTATTAGCCGCATGTTACAACAACTAGCTTTACCGGCTCTCCCTTGTATGTGACTATGCTTGTTGACTTGATTAGAGTTCCGCTGGCGCAGTTTACAGACGCCTGAATGTCCACTTTCGGCTGCGGGCTTCCTGAAGGGCACACTATATAATGAGTTGAGTTGTAATCCCTCAGCCATCCGACTTTTGACTTATCGCATGCTGCTTTGGATATTGAATCACTGAAGCTGCATCCGTTGATTCCGTCGCATTCTGCATGCACTAAATCATCAGACACATAAGTACAGTCGGATTCGCACGATGTTCCTATTGTCATGTTAAAGTCCTGCGTGATTGACCCGCGTCCCTGAAGGATGAGTGCTGCCTTTGTCTGCGTGGCATAGTTTGGATGCGACACTGCTATGTCATAAGTTCCGCAGTTGATGTTGCTTATTGAATACACTCCTAAATTGTCTGTTGTGTCGCTTCCTATTATCTGAAGGCTTTGTTTTGCCTGCGCTTCTGCCAAGTCTACCGGCTGCAGTGTCAGTTTATCGCGCACTGTGCCGTTTATTATTCCGTTGCAGTCAGAGTCTCCGCAGTCTGTCTGTCCGTCAAAATCATCATCAATGGAGTTTGCGCAATCAGTTTCAAATTCCTCAATCCAGTCGCCAGGAGAATGCGCAATGCATTTTTCTATA
>Ga0209542_10019671_pt1 | contig 10785 bp, 6 predicted proteins | sample RifCSPhighO2_01_FD_184028 | JGI IMG/M metagenome (GOLD analysis project Ga0209542, IMG submission 184028) | Soil microbial communities from Rifle, Colorado - Rifle CSP2_plank highO2_0.1 (SPAdes) (version 2) | ecosystem: Environmental > Terrestrial > Deep subsurface > Rock core/Sediment ...
GCGTCAGTCATTTTGGCTTCCAATTTTGCCATTTTTGCCACCTGATCAACCACATTGCCTTTATCCAAAGTCATTGAAGAGCGTAAAAGATACATTGGCGGATGGGCATGGCCGTTGATAAAGCCGGGAGTCGCCACGATCCCCCCGCGCTTGGATGCGTCGTATAAAAGATCAATTTTATTTCGCGAAATTTTATTTTGATTCGCCCGAAAAACTTCTTTGATTATTCCATCCACGATATAAACAGAATGTTTCGGCAAAACCTGGAGTTTATTTTTCGCGTCAACGGTAATCAAAAAAGCCGCCCCATGAATTAAGATTCTTTTGGTTTTGCCTGGGCGGCTAAGCAATTGATAACGAGTGTGTTTTTGGCGCTCCAAAAGATAAGAAGCCTCATCTTTCAAAGCATCGGCTAAAGTCTGATTTTGAGTTAAAATTGACTCTAAGGAAGAAACCATTTTTTAATTAAAAGTCTTTTTTCCATTATAAAGAAAAGGTTCATTTGTGGCAAGACTTGCTTGCCGCGCTCGCCTCGTTGACGCTCCGGCGAAGCGGGCCGAAGCTTTATCGTAGGCGGGAATCACTTGTCTCTTGAATCTACTTTATGTTATGCTCAAATTATGAACGTCAAATTTTCCAACGTGGTCGCTAAAACCGACTGGCTTAAAATCAGCGTTCTTTTGGTCGTTTCCGTTATCTGCTGGACCTGGGTTTGGACCGAATACCAAAAACCGATTTTGCCGCCGGGCTGGGATCAGAATTTGCATGTTGGTCGTAACCGCTAATCCGATTAACAAAAAAATCCCGCGACCGCGGGATTTTTTTGTTGTAGCGGGTGAGCGGAATTGAACCGCCTTCTCGTCCTTGGCAAGGACGCATAATAACCGTTATACGACACCCGCCCGCTTGTCTAACTACAAAAAATATTATAGCAAAAATAAATAAAATTGCAAGACTTAATTCCGTAATTGATATAAAGCAATCCCGGCGGCCACCGCGACATTCAACGATTCTTTTTTGCCTAGCATCGGGATTTTAACCACCTCGTCGGCTAAGGCAATGATTTTTTTGCTCACACCCCGAGTTTCACTGCCTACGACCAAAGCCAAGGGAAAAATCGGTTTAAACTTAGGCAAAGGCTTGGCGTTCTGGCTAATTTCTAAAACCGCAATTTTAATCCCCTGCTGTTTTAATTTTTTAATCAATAAATGAGTTTGCCCGTGTTTTTTCCATGGAATCCAGACTTCGGCGCCTAAAGCGGTTTTGGTTATTTCAATTCTGGGCGGCGCGCCGGTGTAGCCGCAAAGAAAAATCTTTTTGACGCCAAAAACATCGGCGCAGCGAAAAATCGCGCCGACGTTAAAAAGGCTTCTGACGTTTTGAACTATTAAATAAACATCTTTAGTTGACATGAAACTAATTTTAGCATAATATAACTAATGTTTTAAGGCAAAAATGTTGCCAAGGACGACTTCCCAAAATTTTGACTTTTGACTTTTAATTTTTGAATTATTTTTTGGGCGAGTGGTGGAACTGGCCCCGCCCCAAGCCCGAACAGATTTTAGCAAAAGAAAAGTTTATCTCTCGGAATTCGCCTCCCACCTGCCATCACCTGCGGTTCAGGCCGTTGGCGGGCAGGTCGGCTTGCTGATTTGAAATTTAAATTTTTTATTGCGGCTTGGGGCGGGGTAAATATACACGCCCCGCGCAAGCATATGCCCAGATGGTGGAACTGGTATACACGCGAGACTTAAAATTTCGTGGTCGCAAGACCTTGTGGGTTCGAGTCCCACTCTGGGCATATGCTTGCGCGGAATAATAGTCCTGGCTTTCGGGTTCGCCTGCCTCGCACCAATTTACAAAATAAAATTATAATCTTCGAATAGGCAAGCCGAAGACCTGCCTGCGCAGGCAGACGACTTCGCGCGAAATTAACAAAATCATTCTTAAAAAGCTCTTCGCGAAATTTGGTGCGGGGAGTCCCTCCTCGCCCATTTTTTAATTACCTCAAACAAGGTTGTTTTTTTGCGCCAAAAAGAGTAAGATAAAAATGAATTTATGACATTAAAAGACCCGGAAAATAGCGAACGAATTATCACCCCCAAAGAATTGAAAAATGACTCATCTTTTGATTTGACGTTGCGGCCAAAAAATTTGGCGGAATTTGTCGGCCAGGAAAAAATCAAAGAAAATCTAAAAATTTTTATGGCCGCGGCCCAGGGCCGCAAAGAGCCGATTGAACATGTTTTGCTTTATGGCCCGCCGGGCTTGGGCAAAACGACTTTGGCCCATATCATTGCCAAGGAAATGGAAGTTAATATCCGGGTGACTTCCGGGCCGGCCTTGGAAAGAAGCGGCGATCTCGCCGCCATTTTAACTAATCTGGAAGACGGCGATATTTTATTTATTGACGAAATCCATCGCTTAAATAAAGTTATTGAAGAAATTTTGTACCCGGCGATGGAAGAATACGCTTTGGATATTGTCATTGGCAAAGGCCCGTCCGCCCGCACCTTGCGCTTGGATCTGCCCCATTTTACGATTGTCGGCGCCACGACCAAAATCAGTCTGCTTTCCTCGCCTCTGCGCGACCGCTTTGGCAATATTTACCATCTTAATTTTTACCAAAACGACGAAATCGGAAAAATTATTAATCGTTCGTCGCAAATTCTCAAAATTGACGTTGAAGAGCAAGCGATTAATAAAATCGCCAGCCGCTCGCGCAAAACTCCGCGCATTGCCAATCGCCTGCTAAAACGAGTACGCGATTTTGCCCAAGTGAAAGCCAAAGGCAAAATTAATCATGAAATAACCGAGCAAGCCCTGGCCATGTTGGATATTGACGAATTTGGTTTGGATGAAATTGACCGGTGGATATTAAAAATTATCATTAATAAGTTTGACGGCGGTCCGGTGGGCTTAAACACGATTGCCGCGGCAACCGGTGAAGAAATGGCGACGATTGAAGATGTTTACGAACCGTTTTTAATGCAAATTGGAATGCTTAAGCGCACGCCCAAAGGCCGCATGGCAACTGATTTAGCTTATCAGCATCTGAATTTGGAAAATAGTAATAAGCCAAACAAATTGCTATAATTAAACAAACATGGGCATTCCTCTATCCTTTCTCTACTATTTTTATCTTCTCGGCGTCGTCGTCTTTTTATTGTTCAGTTTTTTTAATATCTATCATTTAATTCGTTTTGGCTTGTTGACCGTGGGCAATGTGGCCGTGATTTCTTTTTATTTAGTAATTGCCATTTCAATTTTAATGCTGGCCGCAAATTATTTAAGCCAATTTGATTGGCAAGAAATCATTTGGCTTGTGCCAACCTTAAATCCTTTTAGCGCTTAATATGCATCGTTTTTATCTGCCCAATCGCCTCAAAGATGAAAAAATAATTTTGCTTTTGCGCCGCCATCCATTTATTATTTTTTTAAAAATTCTGCTTTGGGTCGTGGTCGCGGTTTTACCGCTGATTTTTTATTTTATTTTAGGCGAGACTATCCAAGGATTTTTCAATCACGACTTATTCGGCCCGCTGATTGTTGTATTCACCAGTATTCTCTATCTTTATGTTTGGCTTTTTGCTTTTACCAGTTGGGTTGATTATTATTTGGATGTTTGGATCGTGACGAACGAAAGAATTATTAACATTGAACAAAAAGCGCTTTTCTCCCGGACCGTTTCCGAACAAAAACTTTACCGCGTCCAAGACGTCACCGCGGAATTAAAGGGGTTTTTCCCGACTTTTCTTAATTACGGCGATGTACAAATCCAAACCGCGGGTGAACAACAGCATTTCATTTTTAAACAAGTGCCAAATCCAAACGAAGTCGCCAAAAAAATCACTCAATTAGCCGAACAAAACAAAAAACTGCATCACTTAATTGATGCGCCGCTAGCCGGCCAACATTCTGCGGAGTAATTTCTAATTAAAAAAATAGTCCCAGTAAATGGGGCTATTTTTATCCCGATTTTTCTCCCGCCGCTGCGGGGTGAAAAATCGAGGATCCCGACCGAAGCGTCGGGATTTTTATCTTTATTTTTTTGTTTACCCCGTTAGAGATTTACTTTATCTCTAAGCGGGGTCTACCTAAAAGAACAAAGTTTTTGTGGCCAAATGATTAGTTCTGCCGGCAATTTTTGCCAAAAGCAGGAAAGATTGGCATTGATTGATCAAGTTTTTGAAACAACTTTTTAAGTAGGGAAAACTTAGGCTAAATCAAAAATTTTTTGTTTTGATTTAATCTGGGTTTACCCGCCATTGTCTTGATTGACTCAAATAACCTTGATTTTCATTGCCAGAAATTAAATTAGTGACGTATTGTCCCGGCTGAAAAGCGACTGGCTCTCCCAATACGGCCGCGGACTGGGCTGATTGGGAGGCGCTTAGGACACGGCTGGCAAAACTCAAAATAAAACTTGCCGTCAAAACAATAAAAAAAGCGCCCAGAAAACTGATAATTAGGCGTCGGCTGAATAATTTTGTTTCCAGTGCTTGCGAATTTTGACTGACGCCAAAAACCGCTTGAACGAATTGATTTAAATTTTGCATATTTTTATTTTTGTCCCGATTTTTCCCCAAATCTTTGATTTGGTGAAAAATCGTGGATCCCGACTTCGCTTTGGCGAACGTCGGGATTTTTATTTTTATTTTAAAAAGAGTGATTTCTCACTCCGCTAATACCATTATAGCATAGCTAACAAAAAAAGTCAAATCTATTGTCTTTGCGCGTAAGCAAACGAGGCGGTTTCAGGAATCTCCGGCCGAGTCGTGCAAAAAGCCGGGCTTAAGCCGCAAAGCGGCACTTGGGTGTCGGCTGGCACGAGATAAGAAATAATTTCTGTGGCAAATTCATCAATGCCCCCGGTTCTAATCCAGGTCTGCCATGAGCCGTCAGAACCAATGGGTGTTAAAGGATTAGTGTAGGAAGGTTTGATAAACCAAAGCCCGCCGGCTTTAAGATAAGTGGCCACTCGAAAATCGCTTGGGTTAGAAACATTTGTTTGGCCGCGCAGATCACCGGTTAAGTCACCGTACGGCGGAATTTGGGTAAAATCAATTAAGGTTGAGGGTTGATCCAAAATATTAGAGGCCTCGCCTTGCAAATCACCAGTCAAATCACCGTAAGCTGGCACTTGAGTAAAATTAATTGAATTCACCGGCGTATCAATGCTCCGCTTAACATAAACGAAGGAAAGCGCCTCTAAAATATTGGGCTGACTAGAACAAAGTGTTGATTGGGAATCACAAAGTGGCGGCTGGGTGGCGGCTGGCACGAGATAAGAAACGATTTCTGTCGCAAATTCATCAATGCCGCCGGTCTGCCAAATGCCGTCAACATTAATTAAAGATAAAGGATTAATAACATCCGGTTTAACCAGCCAAAGGCTATCAACTCTAACGTAAGTAACCACCCGAAAATCATTGGGGTTAGCCGCGGCGAGGTGGCCATGTAAATTTCCGTCGGCGTCACCGTAAGACGGAATTTGCATGAAGTTAATTATGGTTAAAGGTAAATCTGCTCCCCTCTTAATATAAGAAATGGCTTGAACCTCGGCAATTTCCGGCCGAGTGGTGCAAAAAGCCGGGCTTAAGCCGCAAAGCGGCACTTGGGTGTCGGCTGGCACGAGATAAGAAACGATTTCTGTCGCAAATTCATCAATGCCCCCGGTTCTAACCCAAGTTTGCCAAGTGCCATCAGTGTTAATTGCCGTGAGAGGACTAGTGTAAGAAGGTTTGATAAACCAAAGGCCGCCGGCTTTAAGATAAGTGACGACGCGAAGACTTTGAGTGTCGCCACCAATTGAAATTAAATAGTTTGCTTCCTTAATCGTTTCTTGATTGCCAACCAAATCAACCGCGTAAAATCTTAAAGTATTTGACTGACTAATTAAGAGAGGTGAGGAATAAACAATGTTTGGATTACAGCCACTACCTAAACAATAATAAATGGTCGCAATTTCATCAGTGGTTAAGGCCACTGACTGGGCAACGGGATAACTGCCGGTGCCGGGATTAGCGGTGGTGGTCGGCGCCGTGGTGTCGGCCGGCGGCGGTGGGGTTGATAAGTTTTCATAAGCACCGATGTCAGGCGAAGAATCGCGCAAATTACCGGCATAATCATATTTAACTTTAAGTATTGCCCCAGCATTAATCGCCGGGGAACTGTCTTGCAGCGCAAAATCACTGCCAGCCGGATTAACTAGCAAAGGGTCAAGATTAAAGCTGTTTGGGTCAATGGCTGGCTTAACAAAAACACCGCCGTAGATATTATTATCCATAAAAACCGTGCTTAAATCTGGCAAAACACTAGTTAAAACCTTGCCGGAACTACCAGCCACGATATTATTTTTAAAATAAATATTGCTCACCATGTCATTGTGGTTGGGAGTAACATTATGACCAAGATAAAGAATGATGCTACCCCTGGTGGTGTAAATCGTGTTATGGTAAATTTCAATATTATTAGTGGGTTCATCAAGTTGACCGTCGTCAACCTTGGGACCGGCAATCCAAAAAAGCATGCCGGCATTATCATAAATCAAATTATTCCTAAAAATTGAATTTTGCATGGAACGAATCTGAATTCCATGATCGGTATTGGGCCAAGGAGATTGGTTACTATAAATCTTGTTATCTTCAACGATTACATTTCTAAGATATTCCGGAGGAGTGCCGTTGTCATAGGCACCGTCCAAACCCAAGGCGAAATTATTATGATGAATTTGATTACTTCTTAAGATTAAATTATCAACCTGACCATGAATGGTAAAACCATCGCGCAAACTGGTCTGCAAATAAACGCCGCAATGATGAAAATTGCTGTTTTCCACTAAAACCTCGTGATAGTTGCCAGCAAAATAAACACAATGGCTTCGAGCGCCATTAACTTCCAGGTTGTTGATGTAGAAATAACCGCTACCGGGCGGATCGCTGGATACAGCTAAACCCATACCCGTGGGACATTGAGCGGGGTCAGCGGGATTAGTAGCTGTATCACAACCGCGATTAATGTAAATGTTTTCCAAAGTAATGCCTTCGGATTGCCAGATATGAACATCGCCATTGGTGACTTTGAGATTGCGTAATGCCACTTGCAGACCAGGATAGACAAAACTAGAAGAGCTATACTGCCCTTGGATCTTTAAAGTTTTCACTTGGAGGTTTTGAATGATAATGCCCTTATTATAATATCGATCTCTGGCATAAGTCGTCACCGGGCCAAAAATAGGCTTTTCCCCGGTGTCATAGGCATCTAAGGTCAGATAATTGGGGGCGGGTCTTAATAAATAATTAATTTCAAAGCTGGAGGTGGCAATGGTAAAATCATCGCCTCGTTTGAATAGAATCTTACTACCATTAGGGATAAAAGCGGTATTTTTGACTAAAATCTTATTGAGATTCCAGGGGGTAGCGGGACTTAAACCATCATTGGCGCTACTGCCGCTCATGGAGACATAGTAGGTCTGGGCGTCGGCTGGAGCAGAGAGAGCGGTGACGGTGATGGCCGCTTGGCTTGATTGGCCATTTTCTTCATAAATCGTGAGTTGAACATTATAACTGCCGGGGTTGTCAAAACGGTGGCCAACCATTCTGCCCTCATCAGTGGGCGGGTAATCGCTATTAGAATCATTAAAATTCCATTCATAGCGGACAATATTGCCTGAACTATTTTTGGCGTTAAACAAAACCGTGAACGGCGCCAAACCAGAAGTTTTAAAAACGGAAATTTGGGCTTGGGGCTGGGCCAAAACATAGTCTTTTGGCAGAAGCAAAAAATTAATGGGTAAAATTAAAAAAACAGCCAAAAAAATCGCTTTTTTGCTGAGGCGAAAATCTTTAATAATCTTTTTTAGACAGTTGGCAAAAGTCATTTTTTAAAAATATATATAAAATAGCCATAATAAAGGGAGTAATTTCCCCCTTACTGGTCATCTTCTTATAACACAGCCCTTGATTATTGTCAAATAAAAAAATGCCTTATTCTTAAAGGCAGATTTATCTATAATTTGGCGACTTTATGATTTTTTAAATTATCGGGAAAAACGACGAATTGGGCTAAAGCCATTTTCTACTTCCGCACCATCAAGAAAACCGTCGCCGTCAGTGTCAATTTTATTCGGATCACTGCCATAAATTTTTTCTAAGGCATTATCCAAACCATCACCGTCTAAATCCATGGAACGGATAAAAGTGCCGCCAATATCATTTGCCGCCGTAATTTTCGCGCCTTCCGGATAAAAAGTCAATTCAAAATCAGAAACAACAATAATATTATGCCAGCGCAATCCCAGCTGTTCAAAAAGCGCGCCCGAAGCAATCGCCCGACGCTTGCCGTTTTCAAGTAAATAAACATTGGCATCGCCGCCTTTAATTAAGGTGCCATCAGAATAGACAATATTAGCGCTAAGACCAAATTGGTTCAGATATGACTGCTCTGTCGTGAATATTTTTTCCCAGCGATAATTGTTGACTAAAAAATATTTGGCGTTGAAAAAAACTTTGCGCTTGCCGTCGCCAAAAAGATAAACCGCCGAATTTTTTTGCGCTTTTAATAAAGTATTATTCGGATAAGTTAAATCTGTCCCGACGGCATAATTTTTTAAAATGTTTTGATCAACCGTTTGAATTTTATTCCAAAAAAAACCATTGGCTAAAAAAATGCTTTCTGTTGGAATATATCTTTTTTGGTTATTCTCAAATAGATAAACCGCGGAAAATTTTTCGGTTTTAACCAAGCTCCCTTCAATAATAGATGAGGTTTGGGAAGAAGCAGTGTTCGTGTTCGTTGGCGTCGGTGCCACTGGCGTAGGTGTTGTTGGCGCGCCGCCAATCGGGGCCGAAGCCGCAGAACAACTTTGCGACTCTGTTGGTTTGCCGCTGGTTAAGCCGCACTGATTACCGTCAGCACAGCTTCGGGTTTGACTATTATTAACACATGTTGACCAACTTGAACAAATCCAATTGGGCGAACAAGTCGCAGTGCAGGCTTGAATTGTTGTCGGTTTATTGACTGTTGTGCCACAACTATTTGCGTCCGTGCAAGTTCGGCTCTGACTGCTATTAGCGCAAGTTGACCATGAGCCACACGACCAATTTTCCACGCATGGTGGCGGCACGGATAAATTTTCATACGCGCCGATGTCTGGAGCGGTGTCGCGCAAATTGCTGGCATAATCATACTTAACTTTAAGTATTGCCCCAGCATTAATCACCGGCGAACTATCTTGCAGGGTAAAGTCATTGCCAGCCGGATTAACCAACAATGGGTCAAGATTAAAGCTATTTGGGTCAATGGCTGGCTTAACCAGAGCACCGCTGTAAATATTATTACTCATAAACACTCTGTTTAAATCAGGCAGATAACTGGTTAAAACTCTGCCCGAACTGCTGACCACAATGTTATTTTTAAAGTAAATATTACTAATCATTTCATTGTGGTTGGGCGTCTCATAGCGGCCTAAGTAAAGAACTACACCGTTTGTATTGCTGTAAATTGTATTGTTATAAATTTCAATATTGGTTGTCGGCTCGTCCAATTGGCCGTCATCAATTTTAGGACCATAGATACCAAAAACTATTCCCGGGTTGTTATAAATCAAATTATTCCTAAAAATTGAGTTTTGGAGAGAACGGAGCTGGAAAACATAACTTTCCTGGTTGTAAATTTTATTGTTTTCAAAAATAACATTTCTAATATATTCTGGCGGTGTGCCCTTGTCATAAGCGCTGTCTAAGCCGGAGGCAAAATAATTGTCATGAATTTCGTTATTGCGAATAATTAAATTATCAACTTTGCCGTGAACCGTAAAGCCATCACGATTAATGCCATAAATGCCGCAGTGATGAAGATTACTGTTTTCCACTAAAACATCGTGAGACCAGCCGGCCAAGTAAATGCAGTGGTTTTTAACCCCGGATATATCAATTTTATTGACGTAGAGATAGCCAGTGCCGGGCGAATCGCTGGAAACACCTATGCCTTCTCCATCCGGACACGTACCCGTGTCGCAGTCCCGATCAATCGTTGTATTTTCAATGGAAACACCTTCAGACTGCCAGATAAAGATATCGCCATTGCCCACGGTCAAATTGCGCACCGTGACTTGATGGCCTGGATAATGAAAACCAACCGGAAGGTTGTCTTGCCAATATTGGGGCCTAATCTTTAAAGAGGCCACTTGTAAATTTTGGATAATAATGCCCTTGTTTTCATATTTGGCGCCAGTGCTGATGGTGCCAAACCTCGGCTTAGCGCCGCTACCATAGGCGTCTAGGGTTAAATAATTTGGATGCGCCCGCAATAAATCATAAAATTGCCAAGCGGCGCTGGTGTCAAAATTATCGCCGCGCTTGAATAAAACTTTACTGCCGTCAGGCAAGGTTGCAGCCTGATTCTGGAGAGTGGCAAAATCCCACGGCAGACTTTCACTTAAACCATCATTAGCGCTGTTGCCACTGGTGGAGATGTAATAGGTTTTCGCGCCAGCCGGCTGGCTTAAAGCGGTAATCGTGATTTGAGCTTGAGCTGAAGAACCATTTTCTTCATAAACCGTGAGCTGGACATTATAACTGCCGGGATTATCAAAACGATGGCCAACCATTCTGCCCTCATCAGTGGATGGGTAATCGCTGTTAGAATCATTAAAATTCCATTCATAACGGACAATATTACCTGAACTATTTTTGGCGTTAAACAAAACCGTGAACGGCGCCAAACCAGAAGTTTTAAAAACGGAAATTTGGGCTTGGGGCTGGGCCAAAACCGAATTATTGG
>Ga0209542_10019672_pt1 | contig 10784 bp, 8 predicted proteins | sample RifCSPhighO2_01_FD_184028 | JGI IMG/M metagenome (GOLD analysis project Ga0209542, IMG submission 184028) | Soil microbial communities from Rifle, Colorado - Rifle CSP2_plank highO2_0.1 (SPAdes) (version 2) | ecosystem: Environmental > Terrestrial > Deep subsurface > Rock core/Sediment ...
AACTTCAAAGCGCCATTGCGGGGGGTAGAACTTCGGCATTTTTAGGTTTTTCTGAGCCTGGTATGGGGAAAGACGCGATCGAGCGCATGTATGCTCCGGAAATTTTAGATGCGGTGCGTGAGATGCCGTGGTTGGTTATTGTTTCTTCTGAAAAAGAACTTGCCGATTGGCTCTCGAAACAAAAACGCGCCACAGCGCCTACTACAGAAAGCCAACACCAAAAAACGGCAAGCGAGAAGATTCTCGAAATTGCTTTTGCTGATTCATAATAACAAGAAAGTAAAAAGCCACCAGCGGTATTGGTGGCTGTATTTTTCTCTAGTTTATTCCTAGCATATCTGTATTTTTTGTCAATGTTTTGAAAAATTTTCGAATGTGTTACTATGAAAAATAAAGATGAAACATCAATTAACCAAAAAACCTATTTTTTTGGCAGTAATTCCGGCAAGGAGCGGAAGTAAGGGGATACCAGACAAAAATATCAGGAATTTTTGCGGAAAGCCTTTGATTGCGTACGCTATCGAACAAGCAAAAAAATGCAGACGAATCAGTCGGGTTATTGTTTCAACCGATAGTCCGCGATATGCGGCGATAGCAAAAAAACATGGAGCGGAAGTTCCGTTTTTGCGACCCCAAGAGCTTGCGGGAGACAAAAGCCCCGTTTTTGATACGATTAAACATCTACTTCTTACGCTTCGCGATAAAAATGGTTACATACCCGACTATATTGTACTCTTACAAACAACGTCGCCGTTGCGTACTGTATCGGACATCGACCAATGTATTAATGTTATTTTGAAGAAACAATGCGATGCAGTAATGACGATGTGTTCGACAGAACAACTTTTGTATACCATTGATAAAAACGGGATTTTGAAACTGTTATTCAATAAACAATGGCTTACTTCTACCAATCGCCAAACGCTTCCGGCAACCTATAAGATTAACGGACCCGCAGTTTTAGTTTTTAGCTCCAAATCGATCTTTAAAAAAGGAAATCGCTCGCTCATTCGCGGGAAAGTCGCCGGCGTGGTGATGGAAAAATGGCGCTCGCCTGATTTGGATGAACCAGAGGACTGGACTCTTGCCGAGCTTTTATACAAAAATTGGTATACCATTGCCCACAGAGCAACATTATGAATATCACTTGCGTTGTATATACATTCGGATATAGTAAATAGAAAACATTTATGCCAAAGCTCAAGAAAATGCTCGAGCAAAACAAGAGATATTATAAAAAACTGTATGCAAAAGGAGCGTCGTTTTTACAATACCCCGCGGACTGGATTATTCGATTCCACAATTTATATCTCAAAAAGCACCTACCAAAAGGAAAAGTATTAGATTATGGGTGCGGCACAGCAAACAATAGCATATTTTTTATTGAAAAAGGATACGATGTATGGGGAGTTGAAGTAAGCGAAAACTCATTTCCTCTTATCAAGAAAAATCTGGAACGCAACCATTTTGATCCAAAGCAATGGATGAAGCGTTTTTCTCTTATCTCTCCCGATGCAACAAAGATACCTTTCAAGAGCGGATTTTTTGACCTGATAGTGTCCAATCAAGTTTTGTATTACCTTTCTTCAGGAGCACAAATTCGAAAAGTCTGCAAAGAAATCTCTCGATGTTTAAAACCGGGCGGCCTTGTGTTTCTTACGATGATGGGTCCGGGCAATTACTATATTAAATACCACACAAAACAAATTTACCCAGGAGGGATTTACGAGATTTTCATTGGTGATCCCAAACACTACCTCTACGGCAACCGAGAACTTATTTATGTCGTGAAGGACGAAGAACATCTGAAAGATTTGTTTTCCGAGTTTGAATGTTTGAGTATGGGGTATTTTGATGTAAGCATGTTTGACCAAAAAGGCGGACAACATTGGATTTTTATTGGTCGGAAGCGAAGCAGATAAATGGCAAAAATAAACAGCTACAACGAGTGGGATCCGTTAAAAGAAATTGTTGTAGGATATGGCGATGCGCGCGCCGGACTCATTTTTCCTCAACAGGGGCCTGTTTCTGCGGAAATTCAAGAGGAGGCAAAGAAACTGGCTCGTGAGGCGTTTCCGCAATGGCTTGTCGATGAGATCAACGAAGATCTCGATGCTCTTTGTAACGTTTTAAGAAAATCTGGCGCAAAAGTTTTGCGACCCAAAAAGCCGGATGATACAACATTTAACATTTTTTCAACTCCTTATGTAAGCGCCGCACAAGAGCATCACTACAATATGCGCGATCTTAATTTGGTGGTTGGAAATACGGTTGTTGAGTCGCCGTCGCAAGAAAGACATCGCTATTTTGAAGCTATGGGGTTGTATGATGTTTGGTATGACTATTTCAACCACGGCGGCTTTAAATGGATTTGCGGACCCAAACCAGCGCTGGACGGCGATTATATGATCAACTATTACGCCGATGGAACCGCAGAATACCCTGACGGACAAAAATATATCAAGCTTGCAGAAAAAGAAATTCTTTTTGAAGCTGCAAACACAGTGCGCATGGGAAGGGATTTGCTGTATTTAATTTCTCGCTCGGGCAACGAACTGGGGGCACGGTGGTTGCAGAGTGTTTTAGGGGACGAATATCGAGTTCATACGACTGATAAGATTTATCGCTCAAGTCATATTGATTCGACCGCATTGTGCTTGCGCCCCGGGTTGGTGCTTTTGAATGCGCATCGAGTAACGCCAGAGACATGTCCTAAGATATTTGATTCGTGGGAGAAGATTTATTTTAAAGATATTATAAAAACCCCAGATTCGGTTGTAAATTTCCACAAAGAAGTCCGTTTGCCGATTCACCAAAAACTTACCAAGCTGGGGATCCAATCTTCGGTTGATTCCATAGCGTCGGACTGGATTGGAATTAATGTTTTATCCATTGATCCAAATACTGTTATTGTTGACGAACGGCAAGTGCCGCTGATGGAAACGTTAAAAAAATACGGCTTAACGCCGGTACCCATTAGTTTTCGGCACTCGTATTATATGGGAGGTATCCATTGCAGCACGCTCGACACCGTGCGTGATTCAAAGCTCGAAAGCTATTGTGATTAAAAGTATTTATGACATACCAAAGACGAGATGTGCCGCATGGGATTATGTTCCATCATTTTCATGATGGCAACAAGCACCCACAAAGCAAAGGGTCTATTTCTGCTGATGAGTTTGCCAAACTCCTCGACTTCATCGGGATTGAAAGAATTCTTTCGCCCGGTGAGTGGTTGGAAAAACTAGACAAAAATACACTAAGCGGCAATGACCTTTGTTTAACATTTGATGACGCGCTTTTGTGCCAGATAGATATAGCGTTGCCGGTTTTGGAGCATTATCATCTTACGGCATTTTGGTTTGTCTATTCCGGAGTTTTTGAGGGGGCATTAGAAAATCTAGAAATCTACCGCCTTTTTCGAACAAAGTATTTTGATAGCATTGATGATTTTTATAATGTGTTTTTGAAAAAAGTTTCTGATTTAAGAATGGCGGTGGATATTGATCCAGTTCAAGAAGAGCGCGATCAAAAAGAAAAGCAGAAACTTTATCCATTTCAATCGGCAACCGACAATCGATTCCGCTTTTTTCGGGATATCGTGTTAGGGAAAGAGAAATATGAACAAGTAATGGATTTACTGTTAGCGGAGCACGGATTGCACAAGCCAAACCTTGCTAAAAATTTGTGGATGACGGATAAAGATTTGCTGTATTTGAGCAACCACGAGCACAATATTGGTCTCCATTCTTATTCACACCCTACAGCGCTCGCGATGTTATCGGGCAAAGAACAGGGCGATGAATATCAAAAAAATTACGCGCACGTTGCGCGCGCCACCGGCATATATCCCGTTGCGGTTGCGCATCCGTGCAATTCGTACAACAACGAAACACTTACGATATTACATCAACTTAGCATTCGGTGCGGGTTTCGATCCAATATGTTTCCCGCACAAGAGGCACTGGGACTTAATGCCAGTAATTTAGAATTTGCACGGGAAGATCACGCAAATATTATGATAATGTTGCGCAAATAGAAAATGAAAAATCAAGACAAGCCACGGTGGAATCTTTTTAAGTATGGTTATAAAAAAATTAGAAGAACATACGAGCGTTATCACACAGATGGGTTCATAGGGATTATGCGATGGATTAAATTCCTTGTGCGTATAACAATGCGAGATATTCGTTTCTATCTCACGTATCATTTGTATTACAAATTTAAAACCCCATATCATTTTTCGTATCGTAGCAAAAAATATCAGCAGTTTTGGAAAAATTATAATGCAACATGGCTCAACGAAAGAGCCGTTGAAATCCCGATCATCATGGATATTATCCAGTCATATCGCGGGAAACGAATCCTTGAAGTAGGCAACGTACTTTCCAATTATTTTTCGGTTACGCATGATGTTTTAGATAAATATGACAGTGCTTTTGGAGTTATACGGCGCGATGCAGCACGTTTTATTCCAGAAGAAAAATACGATCTTATTGTGAGTATTTCAACCATCGAACATATTGGTTTTGACGAAACGCCGCAAGATCTCAAGAAAATTCCAACAACAATTGAGAATTTAAAAATGAATTGCCTGAATGAAAACGGCAAAATGGTCATTACGCTCCCTCTTGGGTATAATGCAAATCTTGACGGAATGATAGAGCTCAAAGAATTGGAATTTGATACTATCAATTTTCTGAAACGGATCAATAAGAAAAACCAATGGAAGGAAGTTTCTTGGGATGAAGCGCGAGGAGGGCGTTATAACTTTCCATTCCCATTTGCCAACGTAGTGGCAATTTGTGAAGCAACGCGCTAGTATTATTTTTATGGATGTATATAAAAAAATATTTTTTTGGATTATCAAGGGAGGACTTTTTTTAATCCCGTTTATTCCACTCTATGTTTCGCGGTCGCTTTTTTTTCCGTATATTACGGGAAAAGCGTTTATCTTTCGTACGATTGTTGAGATTGTATTTTTTGCGTGGATTTTTCTCGCCATTTTTTATCCCGAGTATCGCCCGCGCCGTACTGCGCTTTTTTGGTCGGTAATCGGATGGCTTGCTGTTGTAACGCTCGCAAGCATTTTTGGAGAAAATCCTCTCCGTAGTTTTTGGTCAAATTTCGAGCGCATGGAAGGGCTTGCGGCTTATTTGCACCTTGCGGCGTATTTTGTGGTACTTGGATCTGTGTTTAAGAAAAGCGATTGGATGATCTTTTTTTCTCTTTTTGCCGTATCAGGTTTAGTAGAAAATTTTTACGCTCTTTTCCAATGGTTAGGATACTTAGCTTCTCCTCAAGGTGGGCTACGTGTTGACGGCACTATAGGTAATCCGACATATCTTGCGGCTTACTTGATTTTTATTCTCGCGTTTTCCCTCTTTTTATTTTTTGAATATCGGTTTTTATTTGTGCGATTATTGCTAGCCCTATCAATACTTTTTACTCTTACGATTATTTATTTTACCGCGACGCGTGGCGCGACCATTGCCATTTTAGGAGGCTTGTTCTTGGGCGGCATTTTATATCTTATCTTTGCTCCGCCTTCGCCGTTTCGCAAAAAGGCGCGTGTGGGAGTGGTCGTGTTTCTTATTTTTGTATTGGTAATAACAGGATCGCTTTGGTTTTTGAAGGACTCTGCATTTGTGCGCGACAACTCTGTGCTGTCACGCCTCACTTCTATTTCTTTAACTGAACGCACGGTAGAATCGCGCTTTAAAATATGGGTAATGGGATGGGAGGGTTTTAAGGAACACCCGATTTTAGGATGGGGACCGGAAAATTATAATATTGTCTTTGCAAAATATTTTAATCCGGAGCTGTGGAGACAAGAACCGTGGTTTGATCGTTCTCACAACGTTGTCCTTGATTGGCTTATTAATGCGGGCATCTTAGGCCTTCTTTCTTTTTTAGCAATGTTGTTTTGTGCCGCGTACTCCCTGTGGCAAGGATATTGCAATAAAGCAATTTCTTTTTACGGATTTTTAATATTTTTTGTGACGCTCGCGGTATATTTTGTTCAAAATCTTTTTGTTTTTGATCAGATTGCAACCTATATAAGTTTATTTGCTATTTTTGCATTTGCGCAAGCGCATGGGGAGTTGCCCATTGCTGTCCCTGCGCCGCGCAGACAAACATTAATGTACGCTCCTTTTGTATTGGTTATTCTTGCAATTTTCGCCGCAAGCACTGTGTATGTGGTGAATGGAAGAGCATATAGCGCAAATCGAAGTTTGCTTGAAGGGCTTAAAGGCGGGAATATCGGCATCGCGTTCTCGCATTATCAAAAAGCGCTTTCATCTGGTCCGTTGGGGCGATCGGAGGCTACGGAACAATTTGTGCGCTTTGCGCTCACCGCAGGAGGTATGCAGAATGTAGATTCCAAACTTAAGGACAGCGTGTTGCGGCGCGCCATTGAGGTTGCAGAAGAAAATGTTGCAGAACACCCTCAAGACCCAAGAGCGTATCTATTTTTGGGGAATTTATATCAAAACGTTGGTATGCTTGATAAAGCGATAGAAATACTCAATCAAGCAATTGTTATTGCTCCCAGAAAACAACAAGTTTATTTTGAGCTCGCAGACGCTTATATGAGACGGGGATCACTTGAGGATGCGATCCGCGCTTTTGAAGAAGCGTACATGCTTGCTCCTGATTTTAATCAAGCGCAGATTAATCTCGCCGTCGGTTATATTGTGCATGGGGACCAAGAAAAAGCAGATGCTTTATTTTTGAAGCATTACGGCGTGCTTGATGTTCCGGAGATCTTTTTGGCGCGCGTGTATGCCCAGATGGCAGATCGTTTTCGCGGCGAAGACAACACGGCTCGCGCGCGATTTTACATTGATCGTTTGATCGGTATCCGCAAGGCATTGCTCGCAAATAATTTGTCTGACTTGAGTAACTATACCGAGCTTGCGAAAATCTATCTTATCATAGGACGGCAGCAAGACGCAGGAGAAACATTAAATGCCGCTATCGCACACAACAATGAGTGGAAAGACGACATCGAGCAGTTTTTGAAAGATCTCGGTTTTGGGCAGTAGCTACCTCCCAGTTCGGCGGGCAAGAATGGTGATTGTTTTGAGCATTATCGCGAGATCAGTAAGCAGAGAGCGGTTTTTAATGTAAAAAAGGTCATATTGCAATTTTTCTGGCGCGTCTTCCACGGATGCGTCATTTTGCATGTTAATTTGCGCTAATCCGGTAATACCCGGCTTCACCAAAAGTCGAATTTCGTAAAACGGGATTTGTTTTTTAAGTTCCGCAACATATTTTGGCCGCTCGGGACGCGGTCCGACAAACGACATCTCTCCCCGGAGCACATTGATAATTTGCGGCAACTCGTCAAGATATGTTTTGCGCAAAAACTTGCCAACCCTCGTATGGCGGGCATCGTCACCATTGCCTTTTTTCCCATCAAGCGCATCCGCTCCCTCAATCATGGAGCGAAATTTGATGAAATAAAAAGGCCTGCCTCCTTTTCCAACTCGTTTCTGGTGGTAAAAAATAGGTCCTCGGGAGTCAATAGCAATAGCGATGGCAACCAGTGGCAGCATGATAAATGCCGGAACGAGGAGCAATGAGGCAACCGCGATGTCCAATACGCGTTTTATAACTTCAAATGTCCGTTTGTTGATTTCAATAAGATTTTCGAGGAACCATGTCTCACTGATAATGGACACCGGTATTTTGCCCGTTACCGATTCATAAAATTCCGGAAAGTTGATAATACTGACTCCCATGGGCAATATTTCGTAAAATGCTCTCACCAGTTCTTGATTAGCAAGCACCGATGGTTCAATAACCACGATATCCACATTCGATTCTTTGATAATATTTTTTATATTATCATGGTCAAATTGACTGATATGTATGGTGCCTACAATGTGATACCCCAATGATGGATTTTTGGCTAAGCGCTTTGAGAATTTTTGTGTCTCTCCCGTTGATCCGAGAAAAAGGACATTTATTTTAGATGCACGGGATGATATCCCCATGAATACAAGACGCCATAGGGAAATAAGCGCGAATGTGATAGCCGAATCGATGAGAAGATTTGTTTTTGGTGTAATGGTGAGCGCTGGGATAAAGTAAAAAAGGAGGACAGCAAGAGCGGTTCCTACTACTAATGGACGCAATACTATCTGTAGGACATGAATTCGCCGTGTGGTAAAATGTTCCCAATCATACATTCCCGCGCTATAAAAAATTGCAATCCAGAGCGCATAAACCAAGGAAAAGGGCCATTTATGGAGTTCCCATATATCATTAATGGGGCTGGCAGAAAAAAAGGGAAGACGATAGCGAAAAAACAGTGTAAGCCCTAAGCTCACGTAAAGTAATATAATATCTCCCAACAGGAGGATAAGCTTTCGGAGGCCGATTTTTGTCATAAAACTATAGCACTAGAGTTATCCACATGTAGCATATTTGCATTCATAAAAAGGCAAGCACATAATGAAGGAAAGGGTTGTCGACCCCTCTAAAGTTTTGGCTTTATTATTGAGTTTTTATTAGCTTATAAATACCTTTCCTTCATATGAGAAAACTCCATGCGAGCAGATTGGTTTCAGTCGCAACAGCAAGTATTATTGCAACGCTCGGTGTTGCGTTGTTGACCTATGCGGCAACAACGATTAGTACCAGTATTACTACCGGCGGCACATTGAATGCCGACGGTGCAACAACTCTCAACAGCGCAGTCACTTTAGGTGATGCGGCAGGAGATGCCATTATAGTAACTGGTAATGCCTCTACAACGAATGCGTTTACAGTAGGTGGCACGCTATATATTGGTGGGTTTGCTACAACAACGGGGACAAGTGGAAATATTGCAACCCAGGGAACCCTGACGGTTAATGGTCTCTCAACTCTCGCTGGTTATGTTTCAACAGCTTCCTCAACAGTATCTAACTCATTGCATGTTTCTGGTATGTTGCAGGCGTCGTCTACTGCAACCGTTTCCGGTCTTTTAAGTCTCTACGGCGGATTTCTTAACACAGGATCCTCTACTATTTCAAACGCCCTTACGGTGAGCGGCCCACTGAATGCGTCTTCGACGCTCCTAGCAGGGGGCCTCTCGACGCTTAGCGGGGGCTATATTTCAGTTGCGTCATCAACCGTAGTTGGTTCTCTTAGAGTGAGCGGCGCCTTTGTTGCTTCTTCTACCGCAACCTCTACTTTTTCTAACGGCTTACAGCTTTCTACCGGTTGTTTTATGCTTCCTGATGGCACCTGCATTGGCCCGGGCGGCACAATCACTGGTTCTGGAGGAGCGGCGGGTCGTGTCGGTTTTTGGAGCAACACGACAAACTTAACTAACGACTCTATCTTTTTCTGGGATGATACCAATAACCGACTTGGTATAGGAACGACAACACCAAACACTGTTTTGCAGCTTACTGACTCAACGCGTGCCCAACTCCTTTTGAGTGATAGCGGAGCGGGAGCTGATAGCAAGCATTGGTATGCTTCATCTTCTGCGGGGAATTTAATTCTAGGCACACTTAATGATGCATTAGCAACGTTTACTGAACGCTTGCGCATTACTTCAGCCGGATATATTGCGAGCGGATCATCAACGGTTGTTGGTCCTTTGACTGTCAATGGCGCGCTCGCTGCTTCTTCATCTGCCATGGTAGAAGGCCTCTCTACTCTGAAAGGCGGATATGTATCTCAAGCATCTTCGACTGTAGTAGGCGCGTTTACTACCAGCGGAGCGCTCTGGGCTTCTTCAACCTTGCAAGCAACAGGCGCTTCTCGGTTCTATGGCGCTGTGAACGCCGATGGCAACGTGACATTGGGTGACGCAGCGGGAGATGCTATTGTAATAACTGGCAACGCATCGACCACCAATTCTCTTACTGTTGGGGGTAGTTTAATTGCTAGCGCATCGTCAACGGTGATCGGCAACTTCAATGCCTCGGGGAAAATAACGTCTGGAGCTTCCAGCACTCCATACGCTGAACTCGGCGCTACTGGTTCTGCAACAACAACGCTGTCTCTTTTTTCGACAGGCACCAGCGTAGGTTCTTGTATTGAGCTCCGGACGGTCAGCGGCGCTGCTGTGCGCATCTATGCAACGACAACGGCAGATACTCTTGGTGGAATTCTCCGTGTCGAGAACGGGACATGTAAATAAACGATGTAGGGCTTTTAGCTAACAAATTATTTATGAAAAAACCCCTACAATTTCTCTTAGGTCTTTTGCTTCTGCCAGCGCTTGCTTTTGCGGTAAATGATGTAACGCTGCAGACAGATACGATTATTAATGCGGGCGGGATCAATATGGTGGTTACCGGCTCGAACGCGACGATTGATTCAATTACGGTTGATTCTGCTTCATTTTCTGCCCAGCTTTCTGCGAACGCGACATTAAAAATTTCTTCTGCTGACCGCCGCGCTTTAACTGTCGGCTTAGCAGGTTCGGTGACATCGTCTGAAGAATGTAACAGCACCGAAAGTATATATACCATCTTAAATCCTTCTAGTGGTTCTCAAGTAAGTATTACGGTAACGCCGACGTCAAATACATGTACATCGGCTGGAGGTGGGCCTGTTGGTTCTGGCCTTGGAGGGGGTGGTGGCGGTGGCTCATTTTCCCCAGCTTCTCCTGTTCAACAAACAACCCCCGCAACCCCTGCTACTCCCACGGTAACTCCCGCAATTCCTGCAACTCCATCTCCCGCAGCTCAACCTTCTCCCGTAGCTCAACTTGTTTCCCCGGCATTCAACCGCACCCTCTCGGTAGGCATGCGCCACACCGACGTAAAGGCGCT
>Ga0209542_10019673_pt1 | contig 10784 bp, 12 predicted proteins | sample RifCSPhighO2_01_FD_184028 | JGI IMG/M metagenome (GOLD analysis project Ga0209542, IMG submission 184028) | Soil microbial communities from Rifle, Colorado - Rifle CSP2_plank highO2_0.1 (SPAdes) (version 2) | ecosystem: Environmental > Terrestrial > Deep subsurface > Rock core/Sediment ...
ACTTCCTGCGGGCGGGGTTGGTGCCCGAACGCGGTGTGGATGCCTCCGTACCCTATGGCGATCGTCTGCACTTCCGGAGGACAGCTCTGCACCTGCTGCTGAACGAACTCATGGTCCAATGTGTGATCCTCGAGTACGACGGTGTGTGCCTGCCCTGCGAGGGAAGCGAGGTCTCCATCCTGCAGCGTTCCTCCAAGTGCCTTTTGCACGAGCTTCTGCAGTTCTGCGTTCAGGTAGGGGATGGCGCCCTTCCTCTTGGGGGAGTGCCCGGGGAGGATGAAGTGGGAGAGCCGCTCGAAGCAGAGGGCGGAGAATCTCTGTGCGGCATTCAGCGCTTGCAGATCGTCGCGTGCACGCGGGTGGCGAGCCAAAATGCGCTGGCGCACTTCCTCCAGTACGGTCGAATTTCCACGGGATCGATTGCTCTGTAAGGCCGCTGCCTGCCGCAGGGCATGCTGACAGTCTTCCGGCAGTTCTCTCAGAGGCACTGCATAGCGCTCCATTACGAAGCGCCCGGATCTTCCGGCGCTGAGGTTGATAGCTTTGAAGCTATCGAACGCGGCGTCCTGGTGCGCGATGAAGTGGTCGAGCTGTTCGGGGTACCGCGCGAAGATTTCTATTTCCTCGGGGGTGCTGTGGTAGAGCTTGACGATGATGACGTTGCGCCCCGGCTTCATGGGGTCTGCGTGCACGAACGTCCCGTGGGGGGCGAGTCTCTTCAGGTACGTTTGCGCGTTGGAATCGCTGGGGAAGTCGCTTCCTTCCTCCAACCGATACCCCGGACCTTCTGGTGGCATAGTACTATAAAACTTTATTTTTTAATATAAGTCAAATATTCAGACGACGGCTTTTGTACGCGGGGGAATGAAGATCTCATCTGCGCAAATTTCTGATGAGAGTGCTGGACTTCCCTGAGTGCACGCAGCAGCATTTCTCACAGTCGAAGGTCACCACTGATCCTTGAGAATAGGAGGAGACTGCCATGAAATGGTCCGATCTGTTTGCACTGTTCGTCGTTCTTGCGGCCTTCGCGCTGTACTGCTGGCGGCACAGGCGCGCGCGCCGGACACGGCGCGAAGCGGATCCATCTTCGGATGGAGATCCGCTCTCCGGCGGCCCATGGTCGCCGGTGTAACGGGGCAGAAACCGTGGCTTGCGACGGGGGGGCTCGCTTGGGCCCCCGTTTTTTTGCGCAAAGCAACTCTCTGCACCGTTCCGAAGAGCAGTGCAGAGAGTGTTCCCTTTTCGTGGAATGTCCTTGAGTCCGTTCTTGAAGTGTTGAGAGTGTGATCAGTTTGCGATCAAGTGAGGTCTGGGCAGTATTCGGCGAAGAGCGCGTTCATGTCTCGCTCACCGAGGAGGACGCGGCACGCGCCTTCCAGCGCGAGCTGCCCTCCCTGCCAGGAGACCTGGCTCGTGAGGAGGCGGCGGCCGTCCAGCCGGTAGGCGTCCACGACGCCGTTCGGCAGGCCGAATCGCTGGATGAGCATGCATCCGTTCTGCCCGGGGTGTTGCCTCGTGTGCTGGTGGTGTGCTGCACGATGTCCGGCCAGTTCCCTCAGTTTCCCCGAGGTGACTAGCCAGTTTGCCAGTTCCTGCTCCGGCGTGAGCCCCGTCCGTCGCGGAGCGGGGGGTGGTGCCATCGTCGCTGTTCCTGTTGCGGTTGTTGCGATTGTTCGTCGTCTCATGGTTTTCAAATTCCTTTCTTGACCACAAGAGACATTCCACGTTCGAAGGGGGACTACAGGTAGAGCTACCTCCAGTCCGCCTGCGAAAATGTAAGGGCGACGATGTCAAAAGATCAGATGTTATTCAACAATAAATCGAATATTTTGTCAATTACTCATCACTGCTTTCGCTTCAAAAATTTGCGGCACGTTAGCATTGCCGGGGGAAAGAATGCAAATGATTGGTCGATCGAAGGTGGTGCGCTCTTGTGTCGCTCCATCTACACTTGGTGCATGGCCAAACTCGTCCTCGATCTCCACGATATCTTCCAGAACGGGAAGGCGATTTCCGAAGAACTGGGGCGAGTGATGCACGATGCGTGCGAGAAGCGCATACCGCTCGTGGAGATCATTCCCGGCAAGGGCTCGGGGCAGCTCAAGAGGCGTGTCCTGCGGTTTCTTAACCAGCCGCATATTAAGGAGCTCTACCATCGGCTGGAGAAAGATGACAAGAACCACGGGAGGATCTTTGTGCATTTCCGCCACCGGCCTTCGCCCCGCGTGTCATCCCGAGCGTAGTAGAGGGACGCGGGGCTATGGCCGGCGAGATCGGTTATGCCTCAGCATGCGTGAATGCCATGAGCGTACGCTCGAGAAAATCTACAAGAAGTAAATAATTTCCTTGCCACTCCTCGTCCTTGTTCCGTACACTGCCGCGGTCATTCAAAGATACAGTTCCGTGTTTGCCGTCGTCGACATTGCCGGCTTTCAGGAGAAGGTCTCCGAAGGGGACAAGCTCCGTGTGCCCTCCCTCCCCGCAGAGGAAGGGAAGTCCCTGTCTTTTGATAAGGTGCTGCTCCTTGCGAAGAGCGCGGATGATGTGAAGGTGGGGACGCCGTACGTTGCCGGCGCCGCCGTAGAGGTGAAGGTGCTTCGCCACGCAAAAGGAGACAAGATCCGTGTCTACAAAATGCACCGCCGCAAGCGCTACCGCCGAACACACGGGCATCGCCAGGGGTTCACGGAGATTGAAGTGACGAAGATCAAGGCGAGCGGGGCAGTTGCCTCAGCGCCCGCTGCAAAGAAAGAAGTGGTGAAGAAGTAGTGAGTGCTCTGTATGCAGTGATGGAGGAGTGATCTTTTTGGAGTGCTTACTCCTTACTGCTCGTATCCATCTCGCTGCGCAGATCCTGCATTGCTTTGAGTGTCACGCCGAGATTCTGCATGCATGCGATGGTTTCCGCCAGCCGTTCTCCTGCTTTAAAGAGGTGGTGCAGGTAGCTCCTCAGGTGCGTGCGGCTGAAGAGGGAGGGGGAGTCTGCATCAATGGGGACATGCGCTTCCCGGTACTCGCTCCGGATGATGCGGAGATCCGATCCGTCTGAGAGCAGGATGTGCCCGTGCCGCGCGAGCCGCATGGGGAGCACACAGTCAAACATGTCCATGCCTTTGGACACACACGTCCGGAGCTGGTTGATCAAGCCGACACCCATGAGGTAGCGCGGTTTCCCTTCCGGGAGGAGCGGGCAGACAACATCGATGATGCCGTACATCTCTTCCGGTTCCTCGCCCACGGCCAGCCCGCCGACGGCGTATCCGTCGAACTCCATGGCTATGAGCTCCTCTGTGCACTTCTCGCGCAGGTCCCGCTCCAGTCCTCCCTGCACGATCCCGAAGAGGAGGGGAGGATGCGCCGATTTCCTGCTCAGTTCTTCGTGCCACTTCTTGCACTCTTTTGCCCAGCGCAGCGTGCGCTCCACTGCCTGTTCTATTTCTTTGCGGCTGGATTTGGACGGCGGGCAGTGATCGAAGCACATGATGATGTCCGCGCCGAGCGCGTGCTGGATGCGCATGGCGCTCTCGGGTCCGAGGAAGAGCGCGTCGCCGTTCACATGGGAACGGAAGTGCACGCCGTCTTTCACAATCTTGTTCGAGTGCCGCATGGAGAACACCTGGTACCCGCCGGAGTCGGTGAGGATGGGCTTCTCCCAATGCACGAATTTGTGCAGTCCGCCAGCCTGCTCTATGGTGTCCTCTCCGGGTTGGATGTGGAGGTGGTAGGTGTTGCAGAGGAGGATCTGCGCCCCGAGTTCCAGGAGGTCTCTGTGCGTGATGCCGCGCATGGCGCCGGCTGTTCCCACGGGCATGAAGAACGGCGTCTGGATCTCTCCGTGGTTGGTGCGGAGGATGCCCCGGCGGCCGAGCGGTGTCTGGCGGATTTGAGTCAGCATTTTGCCGTAGAATACGCGATTTGTTTTATATTGGACAGAAGGCGTTCTTGTAATTCAAATCACTTGTGCCCTGCCGTAGGCTTCTCCACAATGTATTCCTGCAATTTCCTGTACCCTTTCCCCGATTCCTATGATGATCTGCTGTCCCAAAACTGCCAAGGGTGCGGCGGCCTTCTGTGTCCGCGTGTCCTTCGGCGCTTCTTTACTCCTCATCGGTCTCTCGCACTTCATGACATTCACCGCCTTCAAGGGCATGGTGATGGAGGGCCTTGGACCTCTGACGGCTCTCGGTGCCCTCTGGGCGTTCATTCTCCCCGCACTCATGGTTGTCGGCGGCGCATTGCTTGTTGTGGGCATGTACCCGGAGGTCGCGGCATGGGCTGCCGGTGTCGCCATCGGTTCCATTCCCGTCGGCATGCTCTTCAAGCCGATCCTCGGCGGAGTTGCTCTGCCGGATGTGATGGGCGCAGCCATCAATGCATTCGTGTGGCTGATCCTCTACGTGCTCGTCATTAAGATGACCAGCTGCTGCGGCAGCTGCGAGAAGAAGGAGTAGAACTATTGAAATAGAAGAGCCTGTCATCCTGAGCGTAGTCGAAGGAGGCGGGCTCTTTTTGTTGGCTTGGAGAAAACCTTGTCATCCTGAGCTCTGACGAAGGATGACGCCGATGTCATGGTTCCTGCCTGCAGGCAGGCAGGCGTCAGAGCTCACCATGACATGCTGATAAGTTTTCAAGAGGTTTTCTGTTGAATGTTACTTCTTCGCTTCCTCGTGCTTCTTCACGATCCTGTCGATGAGGCCGTACTTCAGTGCGTCCTCGGCCTTCATGAACTTATCGCGCTCGGTGTCGATCTTCACCTTCTCGAGTTTCTGGCCCGAGTGCTTGGCGATGAGCTGGTTTAAGAGGTCCTTCGTCTGGATGATGTGGTCGGCGTGGATGGCGATGTCCGTTGCCTGTCCCTCCGTACCGCCGAGCGGCTGGTGGATCATGATCTCCGAGTGCTCGAGTGCGAAGCGTTTCCCTTTCTGGCCTCCCATGAGGATGATTGCTCCGCCGCTTGCCGCCATGCCCAGACAGACCGTGGAGATGTCCGGTTGCACGTACTGCATGGTGTCGTACATGGCGAGGGTGGAAGTCACCTGGCCGCCGGGGGAGTTCACGTAGAGGGTGATATCTTTCTTCGGGTTCTCCTTCTCGAGGAAGAGGAGCTGTGCAATGACAGAGTTGGCGATGTCATCGTTGATCGGTGTGCCGAGGAACACGATGCGCTCCTCAAGCAGGCGGGAGTAGATGTCGTACACGCGTTCCCCGAACTGCGTCTTCTCTATGACGGTCGGAATTATGAAATTCTGCGGCGTGAGACGGCCGTTGGAGATTTCTTTGGCTATGGACTGGATTGCGGGGTGCATGAAGGGAAGGGAAGTGTTCATAGTATAATACACGTTTTTCCTGCCTCACGGCAGTATGCACGATTCTGAGAATATGGTCGGGTGGATGTGTAATGTATTGTTAACATTCCCGATTGGTCAGCGAACCGATACAGTATTTCCTGATGACTCCAGACTGGAAGCGTGACGTCACCGGCCTCCTTGCTACCGCAGAACATCCGCTGATTGTGGTGCTCGGTCCCACCGCGAGCGGCAAGACGGCGTTCTCCATTGCACTTGCGAAGTCCATTGTGTCCACGGGGAGAGAGGCGGAGATCATCAATGCCGATTCGCGGCAGCTCTACCGCTACTTGAACATCGGGACGGCGAAGGTGACACCGAAGGAAATGCAGGGGATTCCACATCACCTCATCGATGTACTCGATCCAAAGGAGGAGGCGACTGCCGGGTGGTACCAGGGTGAAGCACGCAGGGTGATCCAAAAAATACAGAAGCGGGGAGCGGTTCCAATACTCGTCGGGGGATCCATGCTCTACGTGAGCAGCGTGATCGATGCGCTGACTTTAGCGCCGGTGCCGGATCCCGCTCTGCGGGCACGGCTGATAGAGGAGTACGATCAGGACGGGGGAGCAATGCTCTTTGCTCGGCTGCAGGAGATAGATCCTGAGACCGCGGATTCCATCCACCGCAACAACAAGCCGCGCCTCGTGCGGGCAGTGGAGATCTACGAGCTCCTCAGAGCACCGAAGTCGGAGGCAGTGCCGCAGATGGAACTGCGGTCCGATGCGAACGTGAGTGAGTACGATCTGCTCATCTTCGGCATGCAGTGGGACCGGGAGGAGCTCTGCGTGCGCATCGATGCGCGGACGAAGAAGATGTTTGAGGAGGGGTGGCTGGAGGAAGTGGAGGATCTCCTCAAGAAGGGGTACTCCGCGGACAATCCCGGCATGAAGAGCCACGGGTACCGGGAGATCATGACGTACATGGAGGGATCCTATGACAATCTGGATGCCCTCCGGGAACTCATTGCAGCCAAAACGCGCCAGTATGCAAAGCGGCAGATGTCGTGGTGGAGGGGAGACTCACGCATCCGGTGGATTTGTCCGGCTTTGAAAACTGTCGGCTGAGAGATGCCTCACGCCACCTCTTCCAGCTTTTCCAGATTGAGATCCAGTTTGGTGCGGAGTGCCGCATACTCCGTGGGGTCCGCGCCGAGTGCCGCTCCTTCCGCGCGGACTTCCTGCGTGTATGCCACCATGAACGGTTCCCCGTCCTTCTTCGCTTCCCGCTGTGCCGCTGTCACTTCTTTCATGCGTTCCAGGAGCTCTTCGGGCGCTTTCTTCTCCAGTGCCGCAAGTCGCTTCAGTGCGTCTGCACGGCTTACTGCATCGCTCGCTTTCCTGAGTTTGTCCGCTGTCTTTTCGATCTGCTCAACACGGTTGTCTATGTGCTCGTGGAGGATTTCCGGGGTAGGCATGGGGAGGAGAGGGAGGGCTAGAACTTAAAGACATCATGCTCTTTTTCTATGCCCTGCTTCATCTGCCAGAGCTGCGCCACCATCGTCTGCAGCTGTGGGCAGGCATTGGGCGTGTTCGTGTCTTTGTAGAAACTCACTACGAGCCTGAGCTGGTCTGCCATATTCACGAGGGTGAGGTCTGTTCTATCTCTCCATTCCTCGTCGAGCTTGTTGTAAATATCCTGATTGAGGAAGGATTCCGGATTCCTTACGTCTATTTCCCCCTTATCGATGAGTGCAGTGATCGTGGTGAGGAAACGGCTATATTCTTCCTCCATGGGGCCTTCCACAGGCTTGCCTGCGGTCCGTTCCTCCTCCTCCGTCAGTTGGCCTTGTTTCTGTATTTTCTGGACGAAATCGTCATCAGACATGGTTCTATTGTATCAGAATTCCCGGTTTAAAGCCATGAGCGAGGTGAAGGGGAGGGGGCATCTCAAAACGCATGCATCCTTGTCTTTTGGAGAGACATCGAGCATCTATACTTCCGGAGATCGGTTGTTCACATTTCCTCGTCGGTGCCATGTTCTTCTTCGTCACCGTCGGTATTTTCCATACCGCAACTACACTCGTTGCCCATACAACCGCAGCCGCCGCACATTTCGCAGACTTCCTGGCCGCACGTGTCGCACTGGTCCATACAGGAATGAGGGGGAAGAAGGATATGAGGCCACTATTTTCCTTGGAGAAATCCGCGAATGCAATAGGTTCGGAGGCCGGAAATGCCCGGTTTTCGGCTTTCTGCTGCGAGATTCCTGCCCAGGAAGCATTGTTAAATAGAGCAAATTATTGTATAATATAACATGTACATACATGTCAAAACCTCTCTCTTCCGTGCGGCATTTCGCGCATGTGCATGACGATCTACCTGCTTTCCATGCAGGGTATCTTGTCCTCACCATCCTCGTCGCTTCACTGCTGAATCTTGGTGTCTTCGGGTTGCTCATCATCGCGCATATGGCACTGGATTATGTGAAGTACCGCGAGTATCACGGGTTCTCGTGGAGGCGGACAGTGGAGGGGATGGTGCGCGAGAGCCTGGTAGATATTGCACTCCTTGGTGTTGGTGTAGTTTTTGCGGTGTACTTGCACCATACGGTCGGTCTTGCGAGCCTGAGTGGACTGCTTCGTGCAGAGATAACGGTGGTGCGGGCTGCAGGAATGCTCGTTCCCAAAGCGACGATACTCCATGATTTCCTTAAGGTCATTTCGCACATCCACCACTACATCGATCAGGTGCATCCGCTGCATACACAGGGGTGGAGCAGGCTGGACCGCTTCTGCATTCTCACTCTTGCACTCTCCGTTCTCCTCGTCGTTGCCACGCCTGTGCTGATGGGTGTGGAGGTGAGTACGGTGGTGCGGATTCTGCAGTACGAACTCATTCCGTTCAGGTTTTAAGAGGAATGCTGGTGTATCTGGAATTTTCTCGCTTCTTTTCTCTTGGCACTTTTTTAGAAAAAGTGCCCAAAAATCGGCCAAAAATGAACTCGCTGGAGCCTGCCCTGAGCTTGCCGAAGGGCTCGAACAGCATTTTTGGCCACGAAGGATTAAAAAGCCGCGAGCGATTACGGAGCGGAACTTTACATATTTATTACAAAGGAGGGTTTCCTCCAAACAGTTCCTCCTCCAACTCCTTTGCCTGCGTGTACCAGATGTCTGCGTCTTTGGAGAAGCGGCTCCCGTTATAGCGCTTGGAGAAATCTTCAAACCGCTCATCCAGCGTGACAATCTGGTCGAGGTTCACCCGCTTGTCTGCGTAGTAGAGCAGTTTCTGCTCGGTGGTTCTCCGTTCTTTGGGCGGAAGCTGCAGGCCGTGCACTTCCACGATCTCCGCGAGTGCGCTATATCCTCTGGTGCGGAGGAACGAAGCGCAGGCTGGTTCGTGGCGTTTGCCTGTGTGCTGCTCGCGGATTTCTTGCCAGACTGCAGGTTCATCGGCGATATCCCCTGCGTGCGATGCTCCGGGGGTGAAGTCGATGAAGCGCAGGAGATCATGGATTTTCCCTGCTTTTTCCAGGGCTTCGAGGCGGACGATGTTGCCGCGTTGGATGAGGTACTTTCCCGTCTGCACCGCAAAGCGTGCGACGGCATCGCAGTGCGCGGAGATGTGCTCTGGTAACTGCATCTCTCTGCGCCATTGCAGGATCTCTGCGTCTCCCGGGAGGGGCATGTCGCGGAAGGCGCAGGTGAGCTCATGCCCTCTGTGCCTGTTCCTATCCAGAATTTGGATGGAGATGTGCGGGTCTTCCAGGGGTTTCTGGAGGTGCTGCGCCCACTCGATACAACGGAAGCCGAGAAAATCGGCAGTCTGCTCTATGAAGGCGTCCGCCTGCGGGCCGGAGAGCCGGTAGAGATCGATGTGCAGAAATGGTTTCCCGTCAGCGGTTTTGTGCAGATGTTCAAGAGCGAACGTCGGGCTGGGGAGATGCCCCTGTATGCCCAGTGCTTCTGAAAAGCCGTTTAGAAACGTCGTTTTGCCAGATCCGAGGTCCCCGGAGAGCAGAATACTGATCGGTTGCATGTAGAGCGTGCTTGCAAGAGAACGCCCGCAGGAATGCGTGATTTGCGCATCTTTAAGCCAAATAATGGGGTTTGGATCGATTGTTTTCAAATCTAAAAAATGTTATAATATAGCAGAACGAATAACAAACATGACATCCCTCGTCCCACGCCGTAAGCACGGGTTTTCCTCTGCACCGCTGCACCCGAAGCGAGAGCCGCATCCTATATTCTTTCTGAAGCAGCGAAGCTCGTTCTGGATTGCCACACTTTCGGTGGGGGCGTTTCTCATAGGAAATATGATAGGACAGAACGGATGGTACCTCTTCCTAGCATCGGTCCTTGGCAAGGAAGATGATAGTCTCATCGTCTATACAGGAACAGTTACTCCGCTTGAGAAGGTGCCGGATTACAGCCGTTGGACATCGTACGGAGGCAATGCCGAGGAGCACACGTACCGGCAGGTGCCCCAGGATCTCCTTGTCGTTCTTCCTGTGTATGATCAGTCAGCGCAGCTCCGTACGGAAGATGCTTCAACTTCCGCGGGGTTCTACTCCGTGGGGAACCGTGGTTCGTACTCGACCGGTGCGGAGAACTCCGGCAGCCATCCCGGTGTGGATATTCGCGCGCCGATGGGATCGCCGGTACGGGCGGTGGCAAACGGTATTGTGGAGGAGGTGAAGCAGGGCGGGGGATTCGGGCTTGTTATCATCATCCGCCACCCGAACGTGCCCGATCCGGACCGTCCAAACAGGACCACCACGCTCTACAGTGCCTACGCGCACTTGCAGGCTGCGCTCGTGACGGTGGGTACGTTGGTGGAGAAGGGCGAGCACATTGCCTACTCGGGACAGTCCGGGTACGCATCCGGTCCGCACCTTCACTTCCAGATCGACCGGGAGAGTGCGCCGTTCCATCCGTACTGGCCGTTCACCGATGCAGAGGCGAACGAAGCCGGGCTGACACTCGCGGAAGCTGTCGATGCGGGGTTCCACACTGAGCGTCTCAAGCAGTATACCGTGCACCCCATGCTCTACGTGCAGTCGGACTACCTGCCTGTGCCTGTTACTCCGGGCACCACCACGGAAGTGGTGGAAAGGCCGAAGCCTGTAGTGCTCAACCTTTCGCAGCGCATTGCCCTGCGACTCCAGTCGAGGAAGGGAGAGCAGGAACAGGAGGAAGAGGTGGGAGAAGCGCGGGAGGAAACTCCGCCGGTTCTTGCACCAGCAGCGCCTGAGCAGGTCGTTTATCAGAGTGAGCCGGAAGCAGAAGAAGTGCCAGCTGTCCGGATGTCCCGGTCGCAGCGTGCCGCAGTGGACCGCCAGAAGCGTATTGAGGATCGCGTCACGCGCGCACGCTTCTCCAGCCGTCAGGTGTCACGCACGCAGGAGACTGTCGTGCGTCGTGAGGAGGTTGCGACACGCGAGGATGTTTCTTCTGTGCTCGGAGGGCCACAGCCTGTGCAGAACATCAGCATCCAG
>Ga0209542_10019674_pt1 | contig 10783 bp, 11 predicted proteins | sample RifCSPhighO2_01_FD_184028 | JGI IMG/M metagenome (GOLD analysis project Ga0209542, IMG submission 184028) | Soil microbial communities from Rifle, Colorado - Rifle CSP2_plank highO2_0.1 (SPAdes) (version 2) | ecosystem: Environmental > Terrestrial > Deep subsurface > Rock core/Sediment ...
AGAGTACGTCAAAATTCCTATCTTTCTTAATAACTGAGGTATTTTATAGTCTGCAAAGGCCGTTAGTTTATCCAAATTTGTTAATCCTTTTTCTCCAAAATGAATGAGAACGTCGTGGATCATTTTCGAATTTAACTGCGCTCTCTTATAAAAAGCTACTGTTATATCATTAATGGTGCTTGCATCCTGGAAGCAATCAAAATTATCTACAAGAAGTTCACAAAGCTTTAATGCATCGTAGTTAGCTTCTTCTAGTAATTTGAATACAGATCCACTGAATTTACTTTCCAATGTTTTCCCATAGTTATTTATATTTCTATGTCTTTCTGACAACAAAGGTATTGTTACGTTACCTACAAGAATAGTTCTTAAATCGCCTAAAGAAAGGCCATTTAATTCATCACTTTGTAGAAGATCTGGATTTTGCTTTAACGCATTTTCCAGGCTGCGAAATAGTGCCACAGCTCCATCAAGATTGTCGTCTTGAATCGTCCACTTTTTTTCATTTTTATTTGACCAAAAACAAAAATTTACTGTATTAAAAAGAAATACTAACTCAATAAGTTGTTCTTTGGTCCACGTATTTTTTGCTAAATCTATTTCTGAAATCGTTAATTGGTCGGAGGTAATTGTGGTAACAAGCTTTTCAATAGCCGTTTTATTAATAGACACTTCTTTAAGATTTTGTACTATGTTTTTTGTGGAATCTAGAACATTTAACAATTTTATATTCTATAATATTTAGTTAGAAATTTGAACGTTATCCTATACATGTGTTCTCCAGGTTATATGGTTGAGCAGTTGGGATTTAGTTGGAACTTTTATATCAAACAAGTTCCTGCAATTTTGATCTTGCTTCCTCAAGAGTTGTGACTAAAAGTCCCGCTTTTCTAACGAATTCTATGGACCATTTTGGCTCTCTTTCGTCTTTCCACACAACAATCATATTTTTACAAGTTTCTCCGGGGTTATTAGTATGAGTTGCCAAAAAGTAACCAATTTCTATAAATGTAGCTTCAGAAGTAGCAATTCCTGGGTTAGCAACAAGAATATCAGAATTGTGAACGGCTATTAAATCCTGTGGGAAGAAAGTTTCGGAAGATGTTTGATCCGAGTCTATTTCGGGGTCATAGAAATCCAAACCATCAATTTTCTTAAACTCCTCTTTCCAATTATGATCGTATTGGTTTGGTTGACCTGCTAAGTACACTCTTTTCATGAACATATTCTATCAGTTCCAAAGGTTAAATTGGTATATGGATTTAAGGGTGTTTAGCACTTGTTGTAATAAAGTAAACCATCATTTTTTCAATTTGGCTGGGGGACCTGGATTCGAACCAAGATTAACGGGGTCAGAACCCGCCGTCCTACCGTTAGACGATCCCCCATTACTAAGCGTAATTAAACTATTTTTGTGATGATTCGATTTCTTCCATATCTGCCAGCGCTTTAAGTAAAAGTATTTCCTTCAGTGCTATTATCTCACCATGATTCCTACCTTCATCTTTCAAAACCTCATCATCAACTGTTATTTGACCTCTTACTATTTTAATTCTGCCTTTACTGATTCTTTCAATATCTTCACCTGAAAGCTCATTACTCCCTTCTCCAAGAAACCTTGCCCTATCCGGAACCATTTTCAAACATAAATCATTAAATACATCTAACCTGGATGGACCAGTTAAAGGTCGTTCAGCATCCACAGCAGATAGATTTCTTCCTAACCTCCCAACTGAAAGCGAAAGAATAAGTGCATCTTCATACGACTTTCTTATTTTTTTGCTCTCAGCACTTTTTTCTGCTGCATATGCTATTGCTTTATAAAATTCTTCGTCGTCCGCACTAGCATCAGCTATTTGATTAACAACTTCAGCATGGTCTGCTACAAATCTCATTATGTCTTTTTCATTCTGTTCATAAAACTCCCCTCTCCCCAGCCCGTTAAATACCATTTTAATTGGATATTGGTGCTCAGTATTTTTCAATTCCTGGTGAAAAATCTCACGTTGCCTTTTACACTTATTTGCCCTTAAACGTGCTTCATCTACCGTTTCCTGTCGTTCCACCATTTTCTTTCCGTTTGTGGTTTGTACAACTCTAACCAGAAATGTAGGCTCATCGCTAAATCTCTGTTTTGCATCAGCAACTGCAGAAAGACACTTTTTATCGTACTCCAGAGCTTCTGTATGCCTAAAATCTATTTCTATCCTAATTACATCATTTAATAGTTGGTCGTCAAATTTCAATCCAGTGATTTGTTCCACTCTGCCCATTAGAGTACCAACTTCACTAGTGATTTCAGATGCCTCTCTTTCAGTTATACCTTTCCCCTTTAAATACTCATGTAACCCTTCTCCGAGCTCCTTCACTTCTGCTGACACCTGAGAATAAGTTTCTCCTCTTTCGACTTCTCCAAGTATTGTTGTTAACGCTTCTTCTCTTCCGATTGCCATAATAACCAAATAATAACATATTTCCATTTAACAATTTTTTAAGATAAAATTACAATATGATAAACGCTAAACATTTAGAACAACGGGTCGGAGTATTTGTAGACGTTCAAAATATGTACTACTCTGCCAAAAATCTTTACCAAGCCAAAGTAAATTTCGGAAAAGTCTTGTACGACGCGGTTTCGGGAAGAAAACTAATCCGGGCGTTTGCTTATGTTATCAAAGCCGATGTCGGCGCTGAAAAGGATTTTTTTGACGCTTTGGAAAAAATAGGATTCGAGGTTAGAACTAAAGAGCTACAAATATTTTATGGAGGCGATAAAAAGGGTGATTGGGATGTTGGATTATGCATGGACGCAGTAAGGCTTATTCCTAAAATAGATGTCCTGGTTTTAGTATCGGGAGATGGTGACTACTCCGATTTAATTGAGTATTCAAGAAGTCAAGGTGTGAGAACAGAAGCTTTTGCTTTCGGACAAACTGCTTCGGGAAGACTTTTAGAAAGAGTCGACGAATATACAGACATGTCAAAATACTCGGCTAAATATTTAATTAGAGCAAAGAAAGCAAGCAATGTTCACGAAGAAAAACCACAAGGTGGAGACTATAACTCCCCATCACAATAAATTATCCGCCAAGATTTCCAGAAAATTGAAACCGGTTGTCAGTATTACGAAACCAATTTACATTTTTGTGCTGGTTACCGCGGTAATAATTTCTGCTTATCATACAGTTTTCGCAAACAGGATTATTCCGGGTGTTTTAATCGGAAACACAAATGTTGGAGGATTAACTTATAAAGAAGCATTAGATAGATTAAAAAACTCGGAAGCAAAACTAAACAAAGATATAACTTATAACTATGAAAATAAAACATTCAAGATAAATAAAGAGGACATTAAATTCGAATATAAATGGGAAGCGACTCTTAGCAGAGCCTACGAAATAGGTAGAACGCGTGACATTTTTACTGATACAAAAGACAAAATAGCGGGATTTTTTAAATATTTATCAATTAAGCCATTCTACGATTATGACGACGTTCTCTTGAGTGCAAAATTACTGGGTATAGGAGCAGAAGTTGCCAAGGAAGGTAGTGACGCCAAATTATCCATTAAAGACGGAAAAATCGTCATCCTCCCGGCAGAAGTAGGTTCGGGTGTTGCAAAAGGTTCGTTATACAAAGCTACAGTTGATTTATTTGACCAAATAGAAGATAAACAATTGTTTATTCAAACCGAATCCGATGACCCGGACATATTAGAATCGGATTTAAGCACTATTTTATATAAGGCAAATAAAATTGTATTTAGCCCTTTTAAAATTACCTACGGAAGAAAAGAATGGAAATTCGCGGCAGAACAAATATTGAATTTATTAACAGTAGATAAAGACAAAACCAATATAGATCTCGCTTTAAATAAAGATAACTTTGAATCTTACTTGGAAACTTTGGGGAGTGAAGTAAAGGAATCTCCAAAAGCGCAGGTAACTAAAGTAAATGAAGATAAGGTTGAAGAATTTAAAATCATAAAAAACGGAAAAGAACTTGACGTTAAAAAGTTTACTGAAGATTTTAAAAACGCATTGTTTGACAACAAAAATACGGTCGAAGTAACAGTAAATGAGGTTTCAATTCCCGAAGACAAAAGCAGATACGGAATAAATAAGCTTTTGGGAGAAGGTGTTTCTAAATTTACCGGTTCAAGCCAACCAAGAATTCACAATTTATCTTTAGCGGCCGAAAGAACAAACGGGGTATTAGTGCCTCCGGGCAGTATTTACTCTTTTAACAAATCTGTAGGTGAAATAAATGCAAAAACCGGGTATGACACTGCTTATATAATTTCCAACGGAAGAACCGTTTTGGGAGAAGGCGGAGGAGTATGCCAAACCTCCACAACAATGTTTAGAGCAATTTTAAATGCAGGCTTACCTATAGTCTCAAGATTTCCCCATGCATATAGAGTTTATTATTATGAATTGGACAGTCCTGTCGGGTTTGATGCTTCAATCTTTCAACCCTCTCTGGATTTGCAGTTCAAGAACGACACCCCCGCTTACATTTTAGTACAAACAGAATTTGACCCTAAAAATTACACCTTGAAATTTAAATTGTTCGGCACCGATGACGGAAGAAAAGTGGAAATTACAAAACCGGTTGTTACAAATGTTACTGCCCCTCCCGAAGCTTTATATCAGGAAGATCCGACGCTGCCAGTAGGCACAATTAAACAAATAGACTTTGCCGCTTGGGGAGCAAATGTTTCATTCACGCGCACAGTTACAAGGGAGGACAAAGAATTATATAAAGATACTTTCAGCAGCAGATATCAGCCTTGGAGAGCAATATATTTGAAAGGAACTAAAAAGTAAATTAAAAAATAAGGGAGAGCGTCTAGCCGGATAGACTAGAAAATTTATACTTCAAACTACCTCACTATTCAGCTCTAGTCTCATCTAATACAACAATAGTATTATTTAAATCTAGCTGTTTTGATATAGTAACTGTAATAAAACTGCCTTTGTTTTTATATTTAGTAATTGCAGTCCCGGAAGCCACTTCGTTATATTCAACTTCCCAGCCTTTAGCGTCAAAGATATTCTTATAATAGTTGTTTAATTCTGTAACAGTTCTGGATGCCTCAAAAGTAACTCTTCTTCCATAAGCGGTATTGTCCACTGAAATTTCTTTTGAACCCGAAGGGTGTGGTATGGAAAATGTATTCTCGCTTTTATAACCCTGAACGTTTGAAAGTTTGACTACCGATTTCGGTCTATACAAAGTAAAAGTTACGAACGAAACAATAAATAACGCCAGAACAACTGCTGAAGCTGTAATAAATAAAACATTCTTAGTGTATGTCTGCTTAAACACTTTCATAAACTTTATTATTATTCGCGAGAATCCGAACTTCCGGCTACCGGCGAACTAAAAACGAATGAATTCAAAATATCCCCAAACACCTCTTTAAAACTTCCGGGCAAAAACTCGGTTTTTGAAATAATCATAACTTTTGAAGTATTCGGTATCTGCAGCATAATTATATCTCCCCACCAAGCATATCCTTTTAATAACACCGCGTCCACTTCTCCAACCTTTGTCTTCTCTTCAGATTCTTCGGGATTTCTACCGGTGATTATTCTGTAATCCTCCAACAACGCATTCTTTTCATTCATCAGATACATTTCAAACGGCACTTTCTTTTCGTTTTCATCTACAAACACTCCGAATCCGTCAAATGGCTTATTTTTCTCCGGAATTCCCAATGAGGTGTCTACAAAGTAGAATTTACCTAAATTAAAGAATGTTCCGTATACTGGCGACGGAACCTGGCAGCAGTCAGTGTTGAATCTGGGATGTCTAAACGAAAATCTATGAGCATTGCTGGTAAAAGTAATAATCGGGTCTTCCGGAGGCGGAAGTTCTCTGTCTATTTTTAAACTCAATATAATCTCATCCGTGTCCTTTTCATATTTCTGTTTAAATCCTATATCTCCTCTATAAATTTGATCGATTTCATAAACGAAGTTCTTACTCACTACAAAAGTAACTTTGTAGTCCGAGTTGCAATTTATAACACTAAAAGTCTGCGCGGTGAGCCCGTCTATTTTAGTGGCTTCGACTTCGCTTATTTGGGCAAGATCAGGACAGCTAAAAGCAAAACTGCTCTTTTTATTTTTCGCTAAATCAATGAGAGGGCGATTTTGAGGGTTAGTGTTTACCACAATTTTAAAAATGTATCCGTCAAAAAGGTTGGATTCCGTTATAAGACCTTCATCCTGGCGTTTTCCTCTAAAAATTGCTTTATAAACAGGGGAATCCTGACTGAACGGATTTGATTTCTCCAAGTATGATTCCACAGGGTATTTAAACGTAATCCCATGCTGTAAAGCGGAAAAACTTTTCCATTGTTTAGCGGGTTCTTCCTCAGGGGTTGGAGTCGGCGCCTCCGTTATATTGAATTTCGGACTTTGGTCAATTATTTCAACGCGTTTTTTATTGAGCTCCTGCAAGGTCACAATTACCACAATAAACGATATTAAAACCGTAAGCAGAATGTATCGTTTTTTTATTTTGAATTTAGGGCGGGGACGAGGCGGGGGTGGAGGTGGTATTTGAAGAGACTGTGGAGGTTGAGACGAAGGCACTTCAGGTAAAACATTAGATTCCTGATTTACATTTTGGGCAGCACCTTCCGCAGAGGGCGGATTCGTTTGATCCATACTTAAATTTTAACAGAATTATACAAATGTGCGTTAAATACAATCCGGTCGTTAGATTGACATGGAGATATTTCGTATTTACAATCACTTCAACCGATACTATAAGGAGGAACAGTATGAAACGTGATACGCCACCGGCACCCCCGCCGCCAGCGGAACCCACTCCTCCTCCTACACCTGAGACATTCCCAGGAAACGGTAGTGGGCAGGGCCCGTACAACGGATGATGCCGGCCCGAACCTACCGCACTGACTATTTTTTGTTTTTGTAAAAAAATCTTAAGAGTCAGTGCGGTGGAGAACATATTACAACCCTATTGTTTATCAAATTTGAGTTTAATTTGTTGTAATTATTGGAATACTGCTAAAATACAAAAGTTCCTGAATATGGCCCCATCGTCTAACGGTTAGGACGGTAGGTTCTCAGCCTATAAATCGGGGTTCGATTCCCCGTGGGGTCACCAATACAATTATTACTTCAAATCGTTATTGTTATTTACAATCATTCCCGACTCTGCCTAAAATAATATTATCGAAATATGAATAAATTTCTTATTGCTGTTTTAATTATCATCATTATTTCATATGGTGCATGGTATCTGAACAAGTCGAACCATATAGATATCAATTATCGGTTTATCATCACAAACTTTAACGGTTGGGAAGAAATTCCCCGAAAACTTGGCGCCTATAAATCTTTTGCTACAAAAAATGACACTATCTTAGTTTCATACGCTGATATCCGTTTATTAAAAAAGGAAAAATCATTAAGTGAAGCTACAATGAAAGAGATTTCAAAAGAAGAGTGTCAAAATCTTGTAAATGAGCCATATATTACCTCAAATGAAATGGAAACCTCCGAATTTAAAAAAGATGAGTCTACAGTAATTATGTGCAGAGGTGAGGGTATGGGTACGACAAACAAAGTTCCTACTATAATTACCATATACTATTTTTTCGGATTAAATAACGATATTTTGATATTTACAACTTCTTACCCAAGAGACAACAAAACTGAGAAAATATATGAGAAGAATCTAATAGATGGATTTAGATTTTTTTAGAAGCACATCGATATTTTTCTATTAATTAAAATTAAAGAATAGGATTTTTACCGCAGTCTTGTCCGCCATTAATACATTTGGTTATTAAACTTTTTAAGGCTTCAGAATCCCATCCGTTAAAAAAGTCCATATGAGCTGTGAAAAATGGTCCGCTTGATAAAGTTACGTTACCTATTGGATCTGTACCTACAGAATATCTTATATATGTTTGTATCTGTGGTATAGCTACAGGATGAGTGGAAGGACAATTTCCTTTTAAAGGGTAAGCCATGTGAGATTGATGATTTGCACTATCTAAATTTATTCCATCCCAGCAGTTAGGAAATGTATAGCTGACAACCATTATTCCGGATGCACATTTAGCCGGAGGATAAGATAAGTCTTTTCCAGAGCCGGGACCACATTTAAAATTAATCCGTCCACCTAATATACTTCCGTTTTCCATTATCGATTTTGCATAACTATTTCCTACAATCATTTTTAAACCATCAGGAATAGTTGATAAAATTGTATTGGATTTTACACCGGCCTTTCGGTAATAAATTAAAATATTCTTGTTTGTACCTACGGGCAAAATTCTTTCGTTATTCTTAAATAAAGCAGGCACCCAGTACGCTGATTTATCATTTTTCATTAAGCAGGTTGTATCGCCAGAATGAATATTTATTGAATCAGTAAAAGCATTCGCGGTTTTAGACCCGAAAAAATCATGTAAAGGTGACACGTCAACCTTTCCCGGAAATACAATTGGGTCATCAGGTAATGAATGTGAATAATTACAGGATGTTATCCAACCCGGGTTTGCAGCATAAACATTTCTGTTAATTATACCTAATTTACCAAATGCTATTTCTATGACTATAAGGTATATTATAATGATTATTATTACTTCTTTCTTTGCCACGTACATACTGATCGGATTATACTATGGGTTTTTGGCATGTGCAATGTTTTAAAATACTTGGATTTAACTAACTGTTATTCCTTGTAGTTACAACTAAAATGCGGCTAAGTACTGTTTAAGCCATTAATAGAAATACAATGTGTTAATAGACCTAAAACATGTTATTATGGGTTAAGTAATATTCTGCCAAAACACTGCTCACACACTTTAAATGCTTTGTTTTTACTTCGAAAACTTAAACCTGTCTATTGCACTTTGACAAGCCAGTCACCAATGGTGGAAATGAATTATCTCCTTTTAAAATTCTTTTGATTGGCCTCATGCTTGCGAGCAAATGAAACTCGTTAGTAAGGAGCCAGTCATAAGGACCATCCCCAGAAAAAGTCGAAAGGAGACTTAACCATGAGAAACGCATGGATCAGTTTGGTACTGATCTTCCTGGCTTTTGCCGTAGTAGGATGTGACGTCACAACAGAACCCCCCGTAACTACAATTACAACAGCCTCAACTATCACCTCCTCGCCTACGCCTACGCCTACCACTCCAACGTTCACTCCAACCCCAACTTCTACACCACCACCTACCGCAACTCCGTTTCTCATCGTCGTAAAAACGGATATCAGGTATCGTGGAGGAGCAGGTATCTATAAGGGACCTAGATCGTTGGATGATTTCTATAAGGGAAGAGTTCCCAGAGGGGAAGCTGCAGAAGCCCTTGGACGTGTGGAATACAATAGGGATTTGGGAGTCGGAACACCACAACCCATCAAAACAAGATGGGTGTACTTGAAGTATGGTGAATTGTCGGGGTTCTCTGCGCTCGAACTGTTTGAGTGGACACGAACAGATGCGGACTTCCTAGCCCTGCCAATTATTGACATTGATTGGAGCACTGGGCTACCTATCCCAACCGCAACTCCAAGCTCCACTCCTACACTAAAACCGACCTCCTCGCCAGCTGCATATCCAACATTTACGGCAGTACCGATAGAGCCTGTGGATAGTGAAGATACGGCACAACTATTCACCAGGAAAGATAGAAAGGCGGTCATTCGACGGTACAAAGCTGGTTGTACCGGTATTCTGGAATCTTTCGAGAACGGAGATGAAGTTACCGTATTCGGAAGAAAACAGTTTGAAGAAGCCATGTACGTGGGCAAGGTTGGTAATCAACAAACGTACATCTATGCATTTGTCCCCCTGACCTGCTTGGATTGGTCTGGAGACATAAAGAATTGGGCGGTAGTTGTATTCCCTACTCCAATGCCGCCGACACCTACACCCACACCACTACCCGCGAGAACGACAAGACGATGACTGGCAAGCGGCCGTGGCAGCTAACTCAATCAACATGAGAATACTGCCATGGCCGTCAACAAAATTAAACAATCAACTTTAAAATATCCGCCAATTCTTTCTGAAATTTCACTACAAACCAAAATATATAAATTCCAACTACCGGAAACACTACAAAACTTTCAATCCATTTACCGGTTGTTATTCTCAATGCTTCGATTGGGGGAAAACCAATATTTAAATCAAACGGGAAAAAAAGAGGAAGTCCTTCCTTTGTTAAACTGTCTGCCAGTAAATGCGAACCATACCCTATCATAATGCTCCACAGTACTAAATTTGAATCTACAAACTCGGCATTTAAAACTCTTGGCAATACAAACTCGAAAAATTTATAAATCAGCAAACCACCAACAATTGAATGTGACAAGGTTCTGTGTTTAAAAAATGCCCTGCGAAAAATCCTTCCGATCGTATTTCCTGCAGGCAATAAATCCCATAATCTGTTAGTAGCTTGATCCATATCAGGAATCAAAGCCCCCACAATATTTCCGACAATAGATGTAAACAAAGTTAATACAGTTAAACTTTCGGGGGGTCTTAAAACCGCTATGGTTATTAATGAAGCAAAGGCAAATGCGTCGTGTGTTCGGGCAGTCATATTATTATTGTACAATACCGGTAATTCATATATATAGATTATTGTTAATACAATAAATAATGGTATATTAAACTAGACCTAATACGATATGTATTGGTAAAATGGTTGCATGTTTTCTAATTCAGCTAGCTTTTTGCAATTAGGGTCAAATCTTTATATAACAGATTTTTTAGACATAATAA
>Ga0209542_10019675_pt1 | contig 10783 bp, 14 predicted proteins | sample RifCSPhighO2_01_FD_184028 | JGI IMG/M metagenome (GOLD analysis project Ga0209542, IMG submission 184028) | Soil microbial communities from Rifle, Colorado - Rifle CSP2_plank highO2_0.1 (SPAdes) (version 2) | ecosystem: Environmental > Terrestrial > Deep subsurface > Rock core/Sediment ...
AACTTTATTAATTTTTATAAATTTTAATTTTCTCTTTGCATGTATTTCCCTAAGATAAATGCATCTCTTATACTTGGATTTTTTAAATATCTTGCTATCTCTTTTGTAGGATTAGTGTCTGTGGGTCTTACTAATAATTTCTGAACTTCATTCTCATTTTCTGTTGACTTTTTTGAATCGTATCTGCGTGTTGCTGAGTTAATTGCTTCTCTTTGCTCTTTTGAGTAAGGAGCTATCTTTCCCTCGCTTATTGCTATGTCCAACAAATGTTCTGTAAAAGACTCAAGTGACGTGTCTGGAATCACATGGGATTTTATGTGTGCGTAGTTGCTCACCGCGTCAACTACCGCTTTCTCTTGACCATATCTTTTCCAGCTTTTGTCCATTCCGTTATTCCATAAATCTATAGCTATTTTCTCTAAATCTTTACTACCCACATATTCAGAAACAGTACCGTGTTTGTTTACCTCTAAGCGAAGCCTTGCTTCATCAAGCGCTTGTCTTCCCCCATACATTTCTTCAAGGAAATGTTTGTTTTCTTGGCTTGCATTTTGCATTTCTTCAAGAAAATCTTCTATTCTAATATTTTCTGGTTTGTTGATTATTGCTGTAACATAATCTATAAAACCTTCCCTTGTGTAAGATCTTTGCACACTTTCTCCTCTTAAGTAGTCTTCTAAATATTTTTTAATGTCTTGAGATGTGTTTTGTTTCTGTTTATTTGATAAATTATTGTCTTGGTAGGGGTTCTCTCTTGATGTGTTACCCACTATTAATTCTGGGGCTTCTGTTTGAGCTATTTCTGTCCTTGTTTCTGTTCTGCCTGTGTTTATGTTTATCTCTGGAGTTTTAGGACTCGTTAGAATATATGCTAATCCTGTCCCAATAGTAACCCCTAATGCTACTCTGGCTAATAATTTTCTCATGATTTTGAGTCACATCGTTTGCTTTTAAATTTACCCACTGACCAAATTTGACTTTCAATAAGTTTATAATAGATACTTTTGTAGACTTTTTATGCCTAAACAGGATAAACTCGCGAGTGCTGGAGTTACATTGCTTGTCATTGGATTACTTGTTTTAGTAGGTCCTGTTGATGCTTTGTTTTTGAAACTTGATGGTTTTAAAAATACTCCTTATGATTATGGAGAGACTGTCAATTTCATTGGAAAAATTGATATAAATTCTAATGAAATAGTTGATTTACAGAATGTTAGTTTGGAAGTCAATGATGAAATTGTATGTGTGTTTGGTGTTTCTGGCAATTTAATTACTTCTTGTGAAGGTGTTAATGTTTCTTTGATTTCTAATAGTGCTAATTTGGGATATGGTTATGGGTATGGGAATTTTAATGTTGGATGGAATGGAAGTAATTCAAGTTCTAAGGCAGGAAATTATAATGGTTACGGGTATGGATATGGATATGGTTATTCAGGTTTGGGAGAATTTGTTTATAATATAAGTGTACAAACACCTCAAGACTATTTTAAAATTCCTGGAAATAATGATTTGAAACTTGTTGCTCAAACTCCTTCACAGATGTTTAATTCAAGAACAGAGAAAATAGTGTTAAAGCCACAGAATTCTGGAGGTGGTGGTTCTGGGGGAAGTTCTGGAGGAGGCAATAGAGAAAATGAGGAAGGTGGCAGAAATAAGAATAATAATAGTTTTGATAATTTGAGTGTTAGCAATAACAAAAATGTTTTGAATGAAGGCAATAGGGGGATTTTGTCAGACCTTAAAAATATTTTTACACGGGATGAAGATGCAAACGCAAATTATGAAAATTGGATAACTGGTGCTGTAATGGGGCGACTTGGAAAGGTAGGATATTTAGGAGTTGCAATATTTTTGCTTGTCCTTTCAATAGCTGGCTTTGTTTTATATAGAAAGAGAAGGAGAAATTTAGATTATCAAAGGGATTATAGCTTGTATTGATTCCGCTCTAAAATTATAACTTTAAGCTTAATGGTTGCTTTTTTGACCACATATCTTTATAAAAGACATTTTTTAATATGTATCTTATGAAAGAGTCAAATGATTATTATGCGTCTATGTCTGGAAGTAAGAGGGGTAGTGCAAACAAGATTTTTAGTTTGTTTGTAACTGTTCTTGTTATTTGTCTTCTTGTTTTTGTGGGTCCTGTTGATGCTTTGTTTTTGGGATTATCTGGTTTTAAGAATACTCCTTATGATTATGGAGAGACTGTTAATTTCATTGGTAGAATTGATATAAATTCTAATGAAAGAGTTGATTTGCAAAGTGTTGGTCTTGAAGTCAATGGGAAAGTTATTTGTACTTTTGATGTTTCTGGAAATAAAATTTCTGGATGTTTTGGTGTTAATATTTCTTTAGCTTCAAATAATGCTAATTTTGGATATGGTTATGGGTATGGGAATTTTAATGTTGGATGGAATGGAAGTAATTCAAGTTCTAAGGCAGGAAATTATAATGGATATGGTTACGGGTATGGATATGGATATGGTGGAGATGGAGGTCTTGTTTACAATATAAGTATTGAGACTCCTAAGGGCAGCCTTAAAGTCCCAGGAGTAAATGAGATGAAGCTTGTTGCACGAACATCTTCTCAACTGTTCAATTCAAGAACAGAGCGCATAGTTATACAGCCACCTAAATCTGGGAATGGAAACTTCTTGTTTGGATATGATGATACAAATGTGTTGTTCTGGGGTAAATACAATAGTTCATCACATACTTTGGCTGGAGAAATTAAGGTTCTGAATGACTCTTCGTTTAAACTATCTGGAATTGGAAATTATTATCCTAAGAACAAGAACTCTGGAGATTGGGAAGTGTTGTTCTATAATCCTGATATTCCTGAAGATGTTGGTGTTTTGTTCTATGGAACATACAATCAAAATGAGTGGATACTTAAGTTCGTCGGGGATGAATCTGTGGTTTTGAAAGGAAAGACTTTTGTGACTCCAGAATAGTTTTGGTTTTTGGTAAAGTTTAAAAACTATTTTTATTTAGATATGATATGATAAGGGATTTCGCACACTATCAAGATGCAGAAGCTGCCCACAGGGTTTGGAATGAATATGTTGGAAATAGGCATGTAAATCAAAAATTTATTAATGCTTATGAAATGTGCAGGAATTCTCAAGATTTAGATTTTGAACTGGATGGACTAACTTCTGGACATGAACTATCTCTTGGTATGGATGGTCCTCGTGTTTGCGACTTCATTGATAGTGATGAAGTTCCATTTGAGGATATGGCAAGGAATAAATATACTGGTCCGGACATTTGGAAAGTAGCTCTTTCTCATCCACAATAAGATTTAAAAACCCTTGATTTTATTAAACATTGAAATTACAAAGTTCAAAGGAATGATTACAATTATCCTTTGTTTCGTTGACATTAAAATATGAAAGAATTTGAAGATAAAAATCAAGAAGAATTTGAAGATGTTGGTTCTGAACCTTCTAGCAGGACAATTGTAGTTCCTGGAGAAATTGTTTCTTCTGGAGAGGATTTTTTAGCAGGCGAAGGTGCAAGACGGGAAGGTAATGATATTGTTGCTTCGCGTTACGGGCTTGCTGATAAAATTGGAAGAGTTGTAAAAATAATTCCCTTTTCTGGGGCTTTTATTCCTCGTAGAAATAATGTTATTATTGGAAGAGTCTCTGATATAGTTCATTCTGGTTGGATAGTTGACATAGATTATGCTTCAAACGGATTTTTGCCTTTGATGGAAAGTCCTCGTTTTGTTAATAAAAATGAGATGGACCAGTTCCTAGCAATAGGAGATGTTGTGGCTGCCAAAGTCTGGAATGTTAGTGCTAAGGGAATTGATTTAGCAATGAAAGGAAAGGGTTTGGGAAAACTTGAAGGAGGGTTTATATTCAGAGTTAATCCTTCAAGAGTTCCTAGAATAATTGGACGTGAAGGAAGCATGATTAATTTGATAAAGGAAAATACTGGGTGTAATGTTACAATAGGCCAAAATGGATGGATATGGGTAAAAGGAAATGATACTGATTCAGAGCTTAAGGCTAGAAAGGCAATAGAATTTATTGCAGATAAAGTCTTAGTTTCCGGACTTACAGATAAAATGGAAAATTGGTTTAAGGAGAATAAATAAAATGGAATGGATTGAAAGATTAAATATAGGAGATGGAAAATAATGGCATTGAAAAGAAAAAATGGAAGAAAATTGGATGAGTTAAGACCTATGTCAGCTGAAGTTGGAATAATACCAAATGCAGATGGAAGCGCCATGTTTGTATTTGGTAAGACAGTGGCTATTGCTGCAGTATATGGGCCAAGAATGCTTCATCCACAACATATGCAGAATCCTGAAACAGGGATATTAAGAGTTAATTATGACCTTTTGAGTTTTAGTGTTGAAGACAGAAAGAAACCTGGACCTTCAAGAAGATCCCAGGAAATTTCAAAGGTTACGGAGTTGGCATTGCTTCCTGCTGTAGATATTAATGAATTTAAGAATACAGTAATAGATGTTCAGATTTATATTTTACAGGCTAATGCTGGAACGAGAACGGCTGGAATTAATGCTGCTTCAATGGCTCTTGCAAATGCGGGAATTCCAATGAAGAGCCTTATTACAAGTGTTGCTGTCGGAAAAATTGACAAGGAGCTTGTTTTGGATGTTGATGATGAAGAAGAACACTTTGAGGAAGGAGAAGGATCTACGGACTTCCCAATAGCTAAAATATATGGCACAGATGAATACTCGCTTATGCAAATGGATGGTAAACTACCTCCTGAAATGATTCCTAAGGCTCTTGATATGGCGGATGAGGCTTTTGAGAAGATTTATGAAGTTCAGAAAAATGCTCTTAAGAGTTATGTTTCTGGAGAGGATGTAAAATGAGTAGCATGAGAACTTCTAATATTACTAAAGATACTCTTAGAAAGATGTTTTTAGAAGGCAAGAGATTTGACGGCAGAGGAATGTTTGACTTGAAAAATTTTGAAGTTGAATATGATGTTTCTTATAAAGCTGAAGGAAGCGCAAGAGTAAGAATGGGAAAGACAGATGTTGTTGTTGGTGTTAAAATGCAATTGGAAGAACCCTATCCTGATTCACCTAACAAAGGTAATCTTATGGTTTCAGGAGACTTATTGCCTCTGGCTTCTCCAAGATTTGAGTCTGGACCTCCAAGATTCAATGCAATAGAATTGCCAAGATTGATTGATAGAATGATAAGAGAATCAGGAATGATTGATTTGTCTAAACTATGTATTAGAGAAGGAGAATTAGTCTGGACAGTTATGATTGATATTTATCCTATAAACGATGATGGAGCGTTGATTGATGCTGCAAGCATTGGAGCTGTTGCTGCACTTCATAATACTGTTATTCCTGGAATTAAGGAAGATAGGGCAGATTATGTAAATAGAACAAAAGATAAATTGCCTCTGTCTGATGAGACAATACCTATTACATTTACATTCTATAAACTTGGAAGCTCGTTGGTTTTGAGCCCTACAAGAGAAGAGGAAGAGGCATGCGATGCTAAGATTACATGGGGCATCTCAAAGTGGAATGGAAAACACATGCTTAACTCGTGCCAGAAAGGGGAAGAAATTCCATTTAAAAAGGAAGAAATAATAAAAATTGTTGAAACTCTTCCTAAATTGTATGACGATACGCTTAAAAAGCTTAAGAAATTCCTGAAGTAACATGAGTTCATCAAATATAACCAGCGATTTTACACGATTTGAGATAGCACGTATTATTGGTGCTAGAGCTCTGCAAATCTCAATGGATGCTCCTTTACTTATGGAAATTTCAGATGAAGATTTAGAGAAGATGCACTATGACGCTTTGAAAATTGCTGAGAGAGAATTTAGCTCTGGAGTTTTGCCTATTTCTGTAAAGAGACCAATGCCTACAAAGACAGGGGCTAAATTACAGGCAGTCAAGGAAGATTCTGTGGATGATGAAAAAATAGTAGAAAAAGAGAAAGAAGTTGAAAAGGAAATTGCTGAAAAGGCTGGAGAAATGGGCCTTGTGAATGAAGGTGATTCGGATGATTCAATTATTGAGGAAAACTCTTCTGGTGGAGAGGAATAAAACTCAGAGATTTTTATGGAGATTAGAATTAGAAGCATAAATAAGCCTGAACAAATATTGGATCAAAATTTAAATTTAGAGAAAGTTCTTTCTCCTTATGGAAATAAAGTTATAGGCATTATACGAGGACAAGATAGAGATACTAAGTACTATGAAGGCACCCTCTTAATTCAAGATACTGTTGATGAGAATGGTTATAGAGTTAAAGATTATTCTGTTAAAACTGATAAGAGGTTGGTTCCTCTAGTGATGGGCGATGGTTTATTTCTTAAAGAATTGCCTACAAAACCTTATTTTGGGTCTCCGGAAATGAATTAATAAATCTAAGCAACTGTCCTAAATGCTATGGCTTTATACTTATCTGATAATGCATTGAATCTTTGATCAAATAAATCTAAGTCTGTTTGAGTTAAATTTCTTGTAGTGGAACTTCTATCTCTATAACGTGACATAAGAATTAATTTATTTGGGATCATTTTTCTTATTAGATTTACATCATTGCATTCTGGTGATTCGATGTATCTTATTGTGCAATTGATTTCTGATATATAATTAAAAAATAAGATTTTGTCTCTTGCTCTACTGGAAAAAATGTAATCCATGATATCTCTAATGAATCTCATTTTGCCCTCTGAAATATTTTAAATACATCAATTTCCTTGAATTTATATGATACTTAAATCTATTCACTCTAAGATTATTAAAGATTCCAGAGGTGTTGATACTATAGCTATTTCGGTTAATAATTGTGCATGGGCTTCTTCACCAAATGGTAAATCTGTTGGAGATTTTGAAACTGCATCTTATTACAAGTCTTTGAGATTCTGCGTTAATTTCTTGAACAAATTTTCTGAGAAGATTAAAGTAAGTAATTTTAGCGATTTGGCTCATGTTGAGAGAGCTATCTGTAAAAAACTTAAGTTGAAAAATGCCAGAATGTTTGGGGCTAACGCACTTTATGCTTTTGAGTCTGCAATATTGAAGGCGCTTGCACATGAAAAAGGAAAAGAATTGTTTGAAATTGTTAATTCTAAAAGTAAAAAACTAAAGATGCCTCTTCCTGTTGGTAATGTTATTGGGGGAGGAGTCCATAGCTCGTCCGTTAAAAAACACCCTGATTTTCAGGAGTTTCTTGTTATTCCCAGATCTAAAAAATTCTCTGATAATTTAAAGGCTATGAATTATATGCATAATTATTTAATGGAAAAATTTGGAGTTTCAAAAGTGAATGATGAGGGTGGCTTGCTTGCAACAGTTGATGATTCTATAGTATTTGATGTTTTGAATAAATGCAGGATTGATTCTGGAAAGAAATTTAAATTTTCTATTGGCATAGGAATTGATGCCGCGAGTTCTTCATTTTTTAAAAGAGGATTGTACAATTATTCTTCTGAAAAGATAAATTCATTATCTCAGCTTAGCTTGATTAAGGATATAATAATTAATAATTCCATTTCATATATGGAAGATCCTTTTCATCAAAGGGATTTTGATGGCTTTGCAAAGCTTCTTAAAAAAGTTGGAAAGAAGTGTTTAATTGTGGGAGATGATTTAACAGCCACAGAATATGACCGAGTTGTCAGTGCTATTAAAAATAAATCAATAAATGCATTGATAATAAAACCTAATCAAAATGGTTCTCTTCTTGAATTAAAAAAAATATTTGGATTGTGTAAGAAAAAGAGAATTAAAACTGTTTTATCTCATAGGTCTGGAGAAACGATGGATGATGCTTTAGCTGATTATGCTGTTGGTTTTGGCGCGGATTATATCAAGTGTGGTGTTGTGACAAAATGGCGCGAAGTGAAGCTTAACAGACTTGCTGAAATTGAGAGATTGCTTTGGAATATCTGAAATTAATCAAAGACTTTAAAAACCCTGAAAATTGTTGATAGCTGATAACTTAGCAGGTACGGACTGAAACAAACTCCGAAACCTTGAACTCGCAAGAGTTTGAGGGACTGAGAATTTGGAAGAAATTCTCTGGAAACCCCTGCACTGTTTATATACACTTATGGCAAAAACAACAAAAAAGAAAGAAGAATCTATCATTTCAAAGGTAGCTCATGCTGCAGAGCATGTTGTTGAGGAAATAGGTGAAGCGGTTGAACATGTTGTAGAAAACGTTGTTGATATTGTTAAAGGGGAAGAGGAAAAACCCAAGAAAAAAGCTTCTAAAAAGAAAAAGAATGACTCTGAATCTTCTGATGAACTTAAAGAAGAAAAAGATGAGAGTGAGAAAAAACCTAAGACTAAGAAGAAAGAAATGTCTGAAGAGTTGAAAGCTAAACTAAAGGCTCTTGAAGGCAAGTTTAAGGAAGTTGAGAAGATAGATATTAAAGAAAGAGTCACTGGAGAAAAATCAGAACCTACTGACACTCTTGTACCTATTGAGGATTATTTGAAATCATCCATGCATTTAGGGACTAGAGTCATAACTCCTAATATGCGCAAGTACATTTACAAGCGCAGAGCTGATGGATTGGCTGTTTTTAATACTGCAATGCTTGACAGCACAATAAAAGAAGCTGGAGAGTTTTTGTCTAGATATGCTCCTGAAGATATAATTGTAGTATGCAAGCGTGAGGCTGGATGGCACGCAACAAATTTATTCTCTGAAACTTTGGGAATTCGTGCTTTTACTAAGAAATATCCTGCTGGAATATTGACAAATACAAATTTGCAAGATTTCTTTGAGTGCAAACTTGTTTTGATTTGCGACCCATGGCTTGATAAAAATGCACTGACTGATGCAAATAAAGTTGGAGTTCCTGTTTTGAGTGTTTGTGACAGCAATAATTATGCATTTGGAATACAAAAGATAATTGCAGGAAATAACAAAAGCGCAAAAAGTTTGGGAATGGTTATGTATTTGCTTGCTAAGATTTATATTGAGAATAGAAAGATGAAAGTTGACTTGCCCGGAATTGAGCAATTCATTGATGATTGGGCTAATTTGGTACCTCCGAAGTAAAATTACTTTCTTTTAGCCTCTAAAAATGAGATTCTCTTGTCATGCTCAATAAATTTGTCTGAAATCTTATCCAGATTATTTTTTAAGTAATTTGTTCTACCACCCATAACTTCCATAAATCCATTTACCTTTTGATAAAATGCACCTATTATGAACACTAAAGTAATCAAAGGAATTAAATCAACCCATTCAGGCGTGTTAATTATGCCTGTAAGTTTGCCAATTATGTATCCAATTAAAATTATCATGGCTAGCCAGAACAATATATCCCAAAAGGTTATCTTTGCCATATTTTATGATGAAGTGTGTAGTTTTTATTTTTATGTAATTTATCAGTTAGTTCAATCCTAAATCTTCTTCAAGACTTATCCCTTTGCTATGAAATCTACTCTTTTATATTGTTCAACCCACATCTCTAAATTATTTTGTAGCCGTTTGCACATAGAGTAAAGTTTTTAGTTCGGCTTTTAAAATTTCTAATTTATATATTATGCTGGGATGATATAAAAAAGGGAAAAACCTTACAAGAAAGAAAGACTTTTACTGGAGAAAATTATTAAATTAAATTTAAATAAACATAAATTTAGAGAAACTGTTAATCAATGGTTAGATAAGATGGGATTAAGAAAGGTTTCTTGGGAAGCAATTAAGACTATAGATAAATGATTCTTAACATTACAATTATCTTCTTACCTGACTTATTTATTATGAATTTGCTTGTTTATATTTTCTATATAAATCTCATGATATATAATCTGAAGATCTGCATTGTGCTTTAAATCCGTTTTTATCGCCAAAAACTATATTCATTTTTCCCTCTTCTAAAAACTCTGCAATATTTCTGCTATATTCTCTACTTATATCTAGATTACGTTTAATGAAACTAAGTATTTCATTGAACCTTTTATTTTTAGTAATTAGTGCTACATGTGATTTGTTTCTAATTCCATATAACATTGATGCAAACATTATTTTTTCATTGTTTGGGTTTCTATCTGTTGCAGTAATCAGAGATTTAGATAATTCTTCCAAATATAATTCTTCTGTATAGTCTCTTTCATCAATTACTCTTTCATCAATTACTCTTTCATCAATTACTCTTTTATTAATTTCTTCTAAAATAGCTTGATATAAATTTCCTATCCTTTCTAACTTTTTGATAGTTTTCATTTCTCCTTTAGACTTTCTTTGGATGGGTCTTCTTTTAGTAAATCCTCTTACATCACCAAAATTAGTTGCACAATCTGTAACTAATCTTAATCCCCTCTCGAATTCTTTAATTACTTCACTAGGTACTATTGTGTTTTTGTGTCTTTCTAAAAAATTAATAGATTCAACTGTTGAATGTAAATATAATCTTATTTCGCTGTCTTGTAGGTTCTTATCCCTTCCATAAGCGCTATTTAGATGTACATCTCTATTTCCGTTCAAAAAATTAGCTCCCAATACTGAAGTATCTAAAATTAGATAGTCTGGACTTATATCTTTTATTATATCTTCTAGAGATTGCAATATTTTTTCTTGTTCCATTTTGATTTACCTATGATTTCAGCTTTTTTACTGCATTTATATAACTATCGGGGTAGATTTATATACTGATAATTAAGAGATTTTGTATGAATAAACATGAATTTAAGTTTATATATACAGACCATGAATTTCTTGATAGACTGGTTGATGCTATTCCTGAAGAAGGATATAGTTTGTCTGTGCATTTAATGCCTGATGAAGATGAACTTGTT
>Ga0209542_10019676_pt1 | contig 10782 bp, 9 predicted proteins | sample RifCSPhighO2_01_FD_184028 | JGI IMG/M metagenome (GOLD analysis project Ga0209542, IMG submission 184028) | Soil microbial communities from Rifle, Colorado - Rifle CSP2_plank highO2_0.1 (SPAdes) (version 2) | ecosystem: Environmental > Terrestrial > Deep subsurface > Rock core/Sediment ...
CTCACACGATTTTGAGTCGTGCGTGTATAGCCAATTCCACCACTCCGGCGTACTCGGTATTATACACTTTTTGCGGGTTTTTTCAATGTTTTTTGTGATTGAAAATTTTATTGGTTCGCGCTACTCTGGATACGATGACGCGGATAATCTCTTTGTGTAATCAGAAAGGGGGAGTGGGGAAATCAACGACCGCGTTGAATCTCGCGGCGTTTTTGGGCGCGCTGGGGAAGCGGGTTTTGCTTGTTGACATTGATCCGCAGGCCAATACGACATCAGGGATGGGATTTCATAATAAGCGGCACGAAAAGAGCATTTATCATGCGCTTATCGGTAAAGAACATCCGGAAAAACTTATCAAAAAGACGCATTTTCTTTCCGTCGATCTTCTTCCTGCGTCTCCGTCGCTTGCGGGAGCCGCAATTGAGCTTGTCCATATGCGGGGAAGGGAGTTTAAATTAAAAGACGTACTTTCAGAGGTTGCGCGAAAGTACGATTTCATCATTGTTGATTCGCCGCCTTCTTTGGGACTTCTTACGATAAACGCGCTTACCGCGGCTCACAAAGTTTTAATTCCGGTTCAGTGCGAATACTACGCGCTCGAGGGACTCGCAGACCTTTTGCATACGATTCAGCTTGTCAATGCGAATTTGAAATCGCGGACCGCTGTCATGGGCGCGCTTCTTACGATGTATGACCGGAAATCAAAGCTTCATCGAGCGGTCGCAAAGGAAATTCGAAGAAAATTCCCCGGATATGTGTTTGAAACAATTATCCCGCGAAACGTGAGTTTGGCAGAAGCCCCGTCCTTCGGGAAAACAATTCTTCAATATTCGCCCTATTCACACGGGGCAAAGGCCTATCGCCAACTTGCCGAAGAAATATTAAGATTAGAGGAGGGGAGAATTAGTTAGTAAGTTGATACGTTTTAAGTTTATACGCTATTAGAATGCCGACAGATCCCTTAGGACGAGGACTTGAGTCATTAATACCAGATAGAGCACCGGATGAAGATCCGGCGGTTTCTGATATTCATATGGATATTCTGGACAGTTCGGTAACGCCCGTGCCTCAAAATACCCAGACGGGGGATTCATCCATTCAAGCGCCCCCCACAAAGACCTATCAGGATCATTTTGCCCCGCGCCGCGGCGATTCCGTATTCTCGATTGAAATAGAAAAAATAGATCCTAATCCCTATCAGCCAAGGCGCGAATTTGATGAGGATGCGCTCGTGGGCCTTGCGGAGTCAATACGCGAGCACGGCGTAATTCAGCCGATTCTTGTGACAAAGCGGGAGATCGAGACGCCGACAGGCATCAGTGTGCGCTACCAGCTTATCGCGGGTGAGCGGCGGCTCCGCGCCGCGCGCAAAGCCGGGCTTTCGCAGATTCCCGCGGTGATCCGGCGCGGGGTGCCTGACGAGCGGATCAAGCTCGAGCTTGCGCTCATAGAAAACATCCAGCGCGAGGATTTAAATCCTCTTGATAAGGCGCGATCATTCAAGCGCCTGATCGATGAATTCCATTTGATGCAAAGGGAAATTGCCCAGCGCGTTGGAAAGTCGCGCGAGATGGTCGCAAATACGATTCGTCTTCTTTCACTTCCCGAAGAAATTCAAAACGCTATTCTTTCCGAAAAAATTACCGAGGGCCATGCGCGCGCGATTTTGATGGCGGGAGACGACACGGCAAAGCAAATGGAGGTGTACCACACGATACTGTTGAACAAGTTTTCCGTGCGCGAGGCAGAAGCGCAGGCGCGCAAGGTCGGGGGCAAAGAGTTTCGGCCGCGCAAGCGCCATTCAAAGGTGCTTGATCCCGAGGCGCGCCAATGGCAGGATCAGCTTCAGGAAAAGCTCGGCACAAAAGTGAAGCTCGAGCGTTTGGGCGAAAAAGGAAAAATCGTCGTCGAGTTTTATTCCGACGAGGAACTTCGCGCGATTCTTGCAAAATTGATGGAGAGGGCGTAGAATCGCGTCAGAACAAAAGAGGGGGCTCCGATGGCCACAAAAGTGGAAGAAACTCAGGAGAAGCGCACGATCACGATACTGAATGGACCTGAGATTGGAGAAGGAGATGTGGTGAAGTTCCGCAACGCGTCAGACGACATCATGTATGGTGTGATTGCCGAAATATGCGAAGCGGATGTCTATCTCATCGTCGGTACAGGTCTTGATGGCGATGCTGTCGATATGTATGAAATCGAAGATTTCAAAGAACGGTTCATAGGGTTTCTGTCTCCAAGTGACGTCGTCGAACGACTCAATATTGTTCGCCAAGCGATTGTATAGTACTCGGTATCAACCGAGTATTGTTTTTACCCCGTTAGAACGCCGCCGACTCTGTAGGCGGTGGAGATAGAAATAGCTCGTGGGAGTATAATGTTCCCATCGGCCGATCGCTCGCCCGTTCTAACGGGGTTTACAGAAGTTTATACCCTACCTCTTCCACTCCCTTTACCTCTTTTATTTTTATCATCAATTTTTCGAGTTCTTGGCGATTTTTGAGAATTGCGTGAATGATCAGAACCGGAAACGTCCGGTTTTTTGTTTCCATTCCGACGTTTTTCAGATTTATTTTCGATTGCGCGAAGGCATTTGTGACATCACGCAAAAGCCCGATGCGGTCGTGCGCGGTTACGCGAAATTCAACCAATTCGCCTCCGGGTTTTTGAAATTTTCGTTCCTCTTCCGTTTTTCGTATGAATGATGATATTTTTTTTCTTGCCTCTGTGCTTTTGACGACCTGAAGCCAGTCGGGATTCGGCTTTTTATTTTTTTGAGTAAGAATTTCTATGATGTCGCCGTTTCGCAGCGGGTGATCGAGCGCGACCATTTTTCCGTTCACGCGCGCGCCGACTGCGGTATTTCCGATTTGGGTGTGGACGTGGTAGGCGAAATCCACGGGCGTTGATCCTTCCGGGAGGTCGAAGACGTCGCCTTTCGGCGTGAGGACGAATATTCTATTTTTGAAAAAGTCTATTTTCAGGGATTCGAGGAATTCGTTCGGATTCTCAAATTCTTTTTGCCATTCGCGCAATTGCTGAATCCAGGCGGCCTGCTTTTTATGGGCAAACGATTGTTTTCCCTCTTTTGCGGCGTCCGGTTCGCGCTTTTTGAATTCGGTGTAGGCCCAGTGGGCCGCGATTCCGGCCTCTGCCTCCGCGTGCATCTCCGGAGTCCGCATCTGGATTTCCACGGGCTTTCCGTCAATGCCGAATACGGTCGTATGGAGCGATCTATAGCCATTCGGCTTCGGGAGCGCGATATAGTCCTTTATTTTTCCCGGTAAGGGCGGCCAGAGTTTGTGGATAACGCCTAAGGCGCCGTAGCAGGCCTCGATCGAGGGCACGATCACGCGAAGCGCTACGATATCCGTGATTTTTTCAATATCCATGTCATATTTCAGAAGCTTTTTGTAGAGCGAATATTTGTGTTTTTTCCTTGCGTGGATGTCTATTGCAGGGATATGCTCTTTTTCAAGCTCGCTTAAAAGAAGCGGCTTTAGTGTTTTAATATATCGGTCTGCGTCCGCGTAGCGCTCGCGCGCGTGGTCCTCGATCCATGCATGTTCTTCGGGGTAGACATAGGGAAACGCAAGGTCCTCAAGGTCGCCGGAAAGTTCGGTCATACCGAGGCGGTAGGCGAGAGACGCATAGATTTCGATGGTCTCGAGCGCGATTCGCTTTTGTTTTTCCGGCGCAAGAAACGAAAGCGTTTCCATGTTGTGGACTCTATCGACGAGTTTCAAAATGACGATGCGAATATCTTCTCCGATCGCGAGAAACATTTTTCGCAAGCTCTCGGCGGTCCGTTCGCTCCCTTTGTATTTTATTTTGTTGAGCTTGGTGACGCCTTCAACGAGGAATGCGATTTCCTCTCCGAATCCCTTTTGAATGTCCGTAATCGTATATTTCGTATCCTCGCAGACGTCGTGCAAAAACGCGGCCGCAATCGCGGGGACATCAAGATGCATTTCGATAAGGCGTTCCGCTGTTGCAAGCGGGTGCGAGATAAATGGCGCGCCGGATTTTCGTTTCTGTCCTTCGTGCGCGCGCGTTGCAAATTCATACGCGCGGTGAAGAAGCGCGATTTCGTCATCCGTATGTTCCGGTTTTAATTTTTCGAAGAGTTCCTTGGCTCCCATAGTGTAGACAGTGTAGTCCGATTTTCGCCTTCTTTCAATTTCGCGCGCGGTAATAGAAAAGCGCCCCCTGGGCGCTTTTTTCTATATTCATTTTTTTTGTTTTCCTTCCGGAGGTTTTCGCGGATCGGTCCAGGAAGCATAGTCGCAGGCGGGGTATCGGGAACAGCCGAAAAATATTCGTCCGCGTTTTGTGCGGCGGATGATGACGTCGCCCTCGATGCATTTCGGGCATTTCATATCGATTGTCTCGGGCGCGGTTTTAATCGTCTTTGTGTTTTTGCAATCAGGGAATCCGGAGCAGGCCAAAAATTTTCCGAACCTTCCCTGGCGGATGACCATCCGCTTCCCGCATTTTTCGCATATTTCGTCTGTTTCCTCAATCATGTTTTTTTTCTCAACGCTTTCATATTTTTCCGCGAGGTGTTTTGCAAACGGTTCATAGAATTCGCGGATCACGGGCTGCCACTCTTTCGAGCCCTCCGCAATCTCATCAAGCTCTTCTTCCATGCGCGCGGTGAACTGGATATCGACGACTTCGGGAAAATGCTCGACGAGCATGTCATTTACCAAGAGTCCGGTTTCTCTCGGCTTCAGGTACCGCCGCTCGTAGCGCTCGACATACCCGCGGCTCTGTATTGTAGAAATAATCGGAGCGTATGTCGAGGGCCTGCCGATGCCGTTTTCTTCGAGCGCTTTGACGAGTGACGCTTCGGTGAACCGGGGCGGCGGCTCGGTGAAATGCTGTATGGGCTTTATTCCCTTGCACAAAAGTTCTTCGTTTTGTTCAAGCACGGGGAGGGTTGTTTCGGTGAACTTTGTGGGATAGATTTTGAGAAATCCGTCGAACTTCATGATTTGCCCGGTTGCCCGGAACGTATAGCTTCCAGTCTTTTTCTCGGGAGTTCCCTCGATATCGATCGATGTCGTGTCAAAAAGCGCTTGGGGCATTTGGGATGCGATGAAACGCCGCCAGACAAGGTCATAGAGCCGGAATTGACTATGGTCGAGATATTGTTTTATCGATTCCGGAGTTCGGGCGGGATCGGTCGGACGGATCGCTTCGTGGGCTTCTTGGGCGCCTTTTGACGTGGTCTTGAACACGCGTGGCTCTGAGAGCGCATAGTTTTTGCCGACCTCATCTGCAAGGAATTTTTTCGCTTCACGCACTGAATCTTGAGAAAGATTCAATGAATCGGTGCGCATATAGGTGATGAGACCAAGGGACCCCTCACTTCCCAGCTCAATTCCTTCATAGAGCTGCTGTGCGACGACCATGGTGCGTTTTGCGGAAAATCCGAGGCGGCGGAATGCGTCTTGCTGGAGAGTGGAAGTCGTAAACGGCGGGAACGGATTTTTCGTGGTCGCTTTTTTCTCGACAGTTCCCACGCGCCACGATGCGCCGGCGAGCGCATCGGTAACCTCGCGCGCAGCTTTTTCATTCTGTATGGAAAATTTCTCGAGCGGTTTTCCGTCAATCTTTGAAAGATTTGCTTCAAACTCCTCCGAGTGCTTTTTCGAGTTGAAGATTCCCGATACCGTCCAATATTCTTCCGGCTTGAATGCTTCGATTTCGCGTTCGCGCTCGACAATGAGGCGCACAGCCGCCGACTGGACGCGTCCCGCAGAAAGCCCGCGATAGATTTTTTTCCACAAAAACGGAGACAGTTTATATCCGACAAGGCGATCGAGGATTCGGCGCGCCTGCTGAGCGTTTATGCGGTTGAGATCAAGATCGCGCGGGTTCGCGAGCGCGTCTTCAATTGCGCGCTTGGTGATTTCATGAAATACGATCCGCTCAATGTTGTCTCCGGGCCTGTCCTCGAGACCGAGCGCGGAAATCAAATGCCACGCGATTGCCTCTCCCTCGCGGTCCTCGTCAGTCGCGAGGATGATTTTGTCCGCTTTTTTCGCAGCCCCCTTTAATAGTTTTACCGCTTTTGACGCTTTGCGGGGCACGATGTACTGCGGTTCAAAGTTTTTTTCGACATCAACGCCGAGTTTTGAGGTAGGCAGATCGCGAATATGCCCGTAGGAAGACTCCACAACGAAGTCCGCCCCAAGGAATCGGGAGATCGTTCTTGCTTTGGTTGGCGATTCAACAATAACGAGTTTTGTTCCCATTCAACGTATTAGACAATTCGTTCGTAGGTTTCGCTTCCGGCGTTCCGGATGCGGCCTTTTAACTCAAGAAGAGATAATGACGCAATAATGATTGGCGTGTCAAGTCCGGTGAGGTGTTTTATGTCGTCGACCGTGCGCGGCTCCGTAAGAATGTTCATAACGAATGATTCGTGTTCATTGAGCGGCTCTTCGGGCGCGCTTTTTGTAGTATAGTCTATTCCGTATTCCTTCAAAATATCTTCTCCACAGGAAACGAGTTTCGCGCCCTCCTGGATGAGCGCGTTTGTTCCTCTTGACGAAAGGGAAAATATCGATCCCGGAACCGCAAATACATCGCGGTTTTGTTCGAGCGCAAAACGCGCGGTAATGAGCGCTCCGGATTTTTCCTGCGCCTCAACAACAAGAACACCTTTTGAAAGTCCGGAAATAATCCTGTTTCGTGCGGGGAAGTGCTCCTTTAATGCCGGAGTTTTCGGCGGGTATTCCGAGACGACCGCGCCGCCGGACTCGGCAATGCGGCGCGCAAGGCTGCGGTTTGGCGGAGGATAAAGCGATTCGTCGTCAATGCCCGAGCCAAGAACAGCAATAGTTGCGCCGTTTGCATCAAGAGTAGTGCGGTGCGCGATTGCATCAATCCCAAGCGCAAGGCCGCTTATGATACACGCGCCTGCGCGCGCGAGTGTTTCGGTTATTGCTTCTGCGGCCTGTATTCCGTAGGACGTCGGCTTTCTCGTGCCTACGACGCCGATGGGAAGCCCCGCGGAAAAGACGTTCGGGTTTCCGCTTCCATATAAAAGAAAGGGCGGGTGGGGGATTTCTTGGAGCGTTGCGGGGTAGTCAGGGTCTTTTTCGCGGATAAGCCATATACTCGCACGCATTAATGTTTCGAGCTCGCGATCCGGGTCAAGTGAAGGCCGCTTCCACGATACTGCGGCTATTGCCTTCTCGTCGAGCCCGGCGTTTCTCAATATTCCTTCATCCGCGCGCCACGCCTCTTCAAACGACGGAAAATACGCCGCAAGAGTACGGAGCGTTTTTCCGGTGACTGACGGGATTGATGCGAGTGCATGGAGGAATTTTAGGTCATTTGTCATAGATATCTCGACGGTAGAAGAAATGTAGGATTTTTGCAAATGTGCTATGCGCCGCCTTTGAGTTCTTCAACCGCCTCCGAGAGCATATGACAATATAAATTGAGCCCGACCTTGTTTATCGCGCCCGCCTGCTCTTTTCCGAGAATATTTCCTGCGCCTCGAATTTCAAGGTCGCGGAGCGCGATCGCGTAACCCGCGCCAAGCTCCGCGTATTCCTTGAGGGTTTCCAGGCGGTCGAGTGATTTTTCCGTCAGATGTTTTGGTTTGTACAAAAAATATGCAAATGCTTCGTGTGGCCCGCGCCCGATTCTTCCGCGAAGCTGGTGCGCTTGTGCGAGGCCAAGGCGCGTTGCGTCATCCACTATGAGGGTATTAGCCGACGAGATATCAAGACCGTTTTCTATAATAGTAGTTGCAAGAAGAATATCGATTTCTTTTTCGCGAAATCCATCCATCGTGCGAATAAGTTCGCGCTCATCCATGCGTCCGTGGATAATGCCGATTTTGGGGGCGCGGCGCGCTCCCGCATGCGCAAAGAGAACTTCCAATTTTTCCCGCGCGCGGCCGATTGTTTCTATCCTGTTATGAAGGAAATATACTTGTCCGTTGCGCGCGAGCTCGGTGCGGATTGCTTCTTTGATCATTTTTTCCGAATACGGGAGGACAAATGTGTGTATGGGTTTTCGCTCTGGCGGCGGGGTTTCCAAAACCGACATATCGCGCAGCTGCGCGAGTGCAAGCGAGAGCGTCCTAGGAATCGGAGTTGCGGAAAGGGATAAAATATCAAGCTCTGCGCGAAGATTCTTAAAATGTTCTTTTTGTTTTACGCCAAAGCGCTGTTCTTCATCAATGATGACAAGGCCGAGATTTTTAAATATGACGTCTTTAGAGAGTATGCGATGCGTTCCGATGATGCAATCGATCGTTCCTTTTTGTATTCCGTCAAGAATTTTTTTCTGCTCGCGGCCGGGAACAACGCGCGCTAAAAGCCGCGTCTCAATTGCGGTCCGACTGAGCCGTTCTTCGAATGTGTGCGCGTGCTGCATGGCAAGAATTGTGGTTGGCGCAAGGAGCGCTGCTTGGCGGCCCGATGCAATCGCGCGAAGCGCTGCTCGAAGCGCAATTTCCGTTTTCCCAAATCCCACGTCGCCCACCAAAATCCTATCCATAGGCTTTGTGCGCGCGAGATCGCGCGCGATATCGGCTTCTGCTTTCAGTTGGTCTTCGGTCTCATCAAACGGAAACGTCTCTCGGATTTCGTCTTCGAGCGCCCGATCTCCTTCGTAGGGAGGCCGCGAGGCGATATTTCGTTTCGCATAGATTTCTAGGAGTTCCCGCGCGAATTTTTCCGCATCTTCCTTTATTTTTCGTTTTGTCGCAAACCAAAACGAGCCCCCAAGGCGGTGCACGCGCGGCGTTTCAAATCCGACGTAGGGGGTGAGACGTTCACGTTCCGAAATAGGGATATAGAGTCGGTCGGGAGGCCGATTCGGGGCCGGGGGAGCATACTCAATAATAAAAAAATCCTCTTCACGTTTTTCGATTCCTCGGAAAATTCCGACACCATGGTCAATGTGTACTATGAATGATCCTTCCGGGAGCGATTCGATCTTTTGCGAACCCGCGCGCCGCGGTTTTGTTTTTTCCTCGCGGTCGGGCCGCTCGAATATCGAAGAGACGACGTTCCCGTGAAATTCAACGGTGTAAGGTTTTTCCGCATTTATCGGCCAGAGCTCGATATATCCGCCGAGAACGCAGAAGACCCCTTTTCCGGTCAGGCGCCCCGCGCGTTCATATCCAAGGTCCGTGAGACGCCGCGTAAAAATCATAGGCGAGATGATGAGATTGGTTTCAATGAAAAAAGCATTTTCCCTCCACCACGCATGAGTTTTTACAGCTTTTTTTACGGCGAGAGCGTGTTCTCTAAACCACAAAGCGTCCCGCTCAAGATTTTGGGGGGTGAGAGAGACAATCAGGAGTTCGTCCGTTTTCGGGGGCGCGTCCAGCATACCGAATATCCTGGGTTATTCTACCGGGATTTCGGATCAAAATCAAGAATTGTACGTGTTCATTGCGCGCTCGGGGTTTTTCGAAATCGCGATTTCCGCGGCCTCGATTGTACGCTTGATGATTTTTGCGACTGCGCGCTTTTCATCCGGAGTCCATTTTCGGAGGACCATTTTTTCCGCCGGAATATCGCGTTTCCCGCCTATGCCGATTCGGAAGCGCCAGAATTCGCGGGTTTTCAACGCACGCATGACTGATTCAACGCCCTTGTGGCCTGCGGAGCGCTTTCCGAATGAAAGCTTTGCTGATCCCGCCAAAATATCCGCGTCGTCGTGTATCGCAAAAAACTCTTTTGGCTTTACTTTGTAGAACCGGAGTGCTGCTGACACCGCGCCCCCGGATTTATTCATGAATGTGTCCGGGAGAATGATCAGCATTTTTGTCTTGCCGATTTTGCCTTCGGAAACCTCGGCGTTCCATTTTTTCTCAAACCGGAAATCCGGGAAATCCCATGTTTTTCTGATTGCCTGGGCGATTTCCCTTCCTATATTATGACGCGTGTATTCGTATTCTGGACCCGGGTTTCCCAAGCCTGCAATGAGTTTCATCGTATGCGGGTTGCAAACGGATAATATATTTCGTATACTATAGCACATTATGCCGCCGGAAGAACAACACGCGGATATTCCTTCTTTTATTTCTGGTCCACTTCGGCGGGATGCCTGGGAAATTTTTCGGATACTTATTATTTCGTTTGTCATCGTTGTTCCGATCAGGTATTTCGTCGTTCAGCCATTCATTGTCCGCGGCTCTTCGATGGAGCCGAATTTTTATGATCGGGAATATCTCATTATTGACGAGATTTCATATTATTTCCGGGAGCCAGCGCGCGGGGAGACGATTGTGTTTCGGTATCCTCGCGACCCGCGTCAGTATTTCATCAAGCGGATTATAGGCCTTCCGGGCGAGCGGGTTGAAATAGTCGGCGGGCGCGTAAAAGTGTACAGCGTGGAGAAAAAAGACGGGTTTATCCTTGAGGAATCATATCTTCCGCTGGAAGACCGCGCGACACAGCCCGCGATCGAAGCGCAGCTCGGGAAAGATGAGTATTTCGTTCTCGGAGACAATCGCGATGCGAGTTCTGATTCGAGGGTGTGGGGGCCGCTCGAGCAGGATTTTATCACAGGACGCGCGATCCTTCGCGCGTGGCCGATTTCGCGATTCGGGGTGCTTTCGGGATTTTCTCTGCAGCCAGAGTAAGTTTACTATCGGGTATGCCCGGTAGTAATACTTCGACATAGCTCAGTACAAGCACTTCGACATAGCTCAGTACAAGCACTTCGGCTTTAATGAGCGGCTATGGCACTACGAGGCAAGAGAGAATAATCATGATATATTTGAAATAATAACCATAG
>Ga0209542_10019682_pt1 | contig 10780 bp, 9 predicted proteins | sample RifCSPhighO2_01_FD_184028 | JGI IMG/M metagenome (GOLD analysis project Ga0209542, IMG submission 184028) | Soil microbial communities from Rifle, Colorado - Rifle CSP2_plank highO2_0.1 (SPAdes) (version 2) | ecosystem: Environmental > Terrestrial > Deep subsurface > Rock core/Sediment ...
GCAGCAGGTCTGGGGCTGCTGATGTGCTGCAGCAGCTCGGAGTCAAGATAGAGCTTACTAATGTCCAGAATGCAAGGCTGATTGAAAATATCGGGATTGCATTCCTTTTTGCGCCCATGCACCATCCTGCGATGAAGTATGCAATAGGCCCAAGGAAGGAGATTGGAGTGAGGACAATATTCAATATTGTGGGGCCCATTACAAACCCTGCAAATGCCAAAACATGTTTGCTTGGCACATATAGTGGGGAGCTTGCAGAAAAAATTGCAAATACTTTTGTAGCTATTGGCATTGAGAAAGCCCTTGTGGTACATGGAGATGACGGCTGCGATGAAATAAGCCTTTGCAGCCCTACAACTGTTTTTGAGGTTGGGAAAGGAAAAGTGAAAAAATACAAAATAAGGCCGGAAGAGTTTGGATTCAAGAGGTGCAAGGAGAAAGATGTATGTGTTGCAGATGTAGTTGAAAGTGCCTCTGACATAAGAAAGATATTTGAAGGAAAACTGGAAGGGCCAAAAAGGGACATTATTGCCCTGAATGCAGGCGCTGCAATCTATGCAAACAGGAAAGCAAAAAGCATCAAGGAAGGCATAAAGATGGCAGAGAAGAGCATTGATTCAAAGGCCGCGCTTGAGAAGCTGGAGATGCTGATAAAAGAAAGCAATAGGATTTGATGTCAGAAGATTAAAAGAAGGCTGTATGATGAAAAACTTCCTGAAAAAAATAGTTGGAGAGAAGCGCAGAGAGATTGCCACTGCAAAGAAGAGGATGCCTCTTGAGAAGCTAAGGAAAAAAGTGCATAAGAGCAGAAAGAATTTCAAAAAAGCGCTTTCACAAGGAAAAAGAGTTGCCCTGATTGCCGAGATAAAGGTTGCTTCACCTTCAAAAGGCACAATCAGAAAAAAATTCGAGATTCATGAAGTTGCTTTGCTTTATGGCAAATATGCAGATGCGATTTCAGTTCTTACTGACAGGAAATTTTTCAGGGGTAGCCTTGAAAATTTAAAGCAAGTTTCAGAACTCACAAGCAAACCCCTCCTCAGGAAGGATTTCATCATAGATGAATACCAAATGTATGAGGCAAGGCTTTACGGTGCGGATGCGGTTCTTTTGATTGCCAACATTCTTGCGGAAAAGCAAATCAATGATTTCATTGAAATTGCAGATTCTCTGGGCATGGATTGCCTTGTGGAGGTTGATTCAGCTGAAGGGCTGAAAAAAGTGCTGCGTACAGGGGCAAAAATCCTAGGTATTAACAACAGGAATCTTAACACATTCAAAATTGACAAAGATAAGGTTGGGAAGCTGGTTAAAAAAATACCAGAAAAGAAGCTCAAAAATCTTAGTATTGTTGCCGAGTCAGGATATGGCTCAAGGCAGGATGTTGAAAGTTTGCAGGGGTTTGCAGATGCTGCGCTTGTGGGAACTTCTATAATGGCTTCCAAAAATATTGAAACAAAGCTGCGTGAATTAAGCGGAAAAACGCTTGTAAAAATATGCGGAATTACAAACGAGAAGGATGCTTCTGGTGCTGTCAGGCTTGGTGCGGATTTTATAGGCCTGAATTTCTACAGAAAAAGCCCGCGATACATTGAACCATTGAAGGCAGCTGCTATTGCAAAGAAAAGGGGGGGAAAGGTAAATGTTGTTGGCGTGTTTGTGAATGAACCTGCTGCAAATGTGAAAAAAATTGCCCGGAAATGCGGTTTGGATTTGCTACAGTTTTCAGGAAATGAAAGCCCCTCATATGTAAAGAAGTTTGATATGCCTGTTATAAAGACAGTTCATGTTAAAAAGCGCAAAAGTCTGGAAAAAATAGGCACTTATGATGCCGACTACATGATGCTTGATACATTCAAAAATGAGGAATTTGGGGGAACCGGGAAAATGTTTGACCACTCAGCCATGAAAAATTTAAAAGCAAGGAGAATGTTGTTTATAGCTGGCGGCCTTAGGCCTGAAAATGTTGCGAAGGTTGTTAAAACATTTAGGCCGTTTGTGGTTGATGTGGCTTCAGGTGTTGAAGAGCTGCCAGGCAAAAAAAGTTTTGCAAAAATGAAAAAATTTATCAATGCTGTGAGGTCTGTGCAATGAAGTCAAAGGGAAGATTTGGGGAGTATGGGGGCATGTATGTTCCTGAAACTCTGATGCCTGCACTTGAGGAACTTGAAATGGCATTCAACAGATATCGCAAGGACAAAAAATTCTATAAAGAACTGCAGAAGCTTTTGAAGGAATTTGCAGGAAGACCAACCCCACTCACTTTTGCTGAAAATCTTAGTAAGAAATATGGTTGTAGGATTTACCTTAAGCGCGAGGATTTGGCGCACACCGGTGCACATAAAATCAACAATGCCCTCGGCCAGGCACTGCTTGCAAAGTACATGGGCAAGAAAAGGATTATTGCTGAAACTGGGGCGGGCCAGCACGGAGTTGCAACTGCAATTGCCTGTGCAAAGCTCGGCATTGAGTGTGAAATTTATATGGGCTCTGTGGATATGGAAAGGCAGAAGCCAAATGTTTTCAGGATGAAACTTGCAGGTGCGAAAGTTGTTAAGGTCGACAGCGGGAGCAAAACACTGAAGGATGCGATCAATGAATGTATAAGAGATTGGACTGCAAATGTCAGAACAACACATTATCTGCTTGGCTCTGCACTTGGCCCTCACCCATATCCAGGGATGGTTGCGCATTTCCAGGAAGTGATTGGAAAGGAGGCAAGGAAGCAGATACTTGCTGCTGAAGGGAAACTGCCAAAGGCGATCATCGCATGTGTGGGAGGCGGAAGCAATGCAATAGGCATATTCAGGGCGTTTGTGAAAGACAAGAAAGTCGAGCTGATTGGGGTTGAGGCAGGAGGGCTGGGAATAAAAACAGGAAAACATGCAGCAAGGTTTGCAGATAGTAAGTATGGAAGGAAGGGAATACTGCATGGCGCATTCACTTATGTGCTGCAGGACCTACATGGGCAGATTTACAATACCCATTCGGTTTCCGCAGGGCTTGATTACAGTGCGGTTGGACCAGAGCATTCTTTGCTGAGGGAAATAGGCAGGGCGAAATATGCGTATGCAACAGACAAGGAAGCGCTTGATGCATTCAAGCTCCTTTCAAGGGAGGAAGGTTTGATTCCTGCGCTTGAATCGGCACATGCAATTGCGTATTTGAAAAAGTACGCAAAAAAATGCAGGAAGAATGATGTTGTCATTGTCAACCTGAGCGGCAGGGGAGACAAGGATATTTTCCATGTGGCGAATATTTTGGGAGAGGAGATATGAAGTGTAATATTTATGAGGGGTTGAAAACCCCCTCGACGTATGACGTGCCAGCTGAGTTCTAAAGAACGAAGTCCTTTAGGGCTGAGTCATGCAGCTGGAGAGGAGATTTAATTGCAGGAAAATATGAAGGGACAAGAATGGAAAGTTCAAAAATAGGCAGATATGAAAAAAAATTCAGGCAGCTGAAAAAGAAAAAAGAAGGGGCATTTGTCCCTTTTGTGATGCTTGGCGATCCCGATGAAAAAATATCCTTGCAGATTATAAAAACGCTTATTGAAAATGGCGCAGATGTGCTTGAGCTTGGCCTGCCTTTCTCAGACCCTATTGCAGACGGAAAAGTGATACAGGCTGCTGACCAGAGGGCACTTGCAAAAAAATTCAATGTTACTAAGGCATTTTCCCTGATAAGAAGAATCAGGGCAATGGATGGGGATGTACCTATTGGTTTGCTTGTGTATTCAAACCTGATAAATAATATGGGTGTTGGAAAATTCTATGAAAATGCAAGGAAAGCAGGGGTTGATGGAGTGCTTGCTGCTGATGTTCCTGTTGAAGAAGCTCGGCCTTTCATTGCGGCTGCAGGGAAAACAGGCATTAAACAAATATTCTTAATTGCGCCCACAACAACAGTGAAAAGGATGAATCAAATTTTCCCTCAGGCAGGAGGGTTTGTGTATGCAGTTTCTTTGCTTGGTGTTACCGGAACAAGGAAAAGCCTGAACAAGGAAGTGTTTTCGCTTATCAGGAATGCGAAAAAAAAGACAAAGCTGCCAATTTGCGTAGGTTTTGGTATATCAAGGCCTGAGCATGTGAAGCAACTTATGAATGCAGGGGCCGATGGCGCTATTGTGGGTTCTGCAATCGTGAAGATTATTGAGAAGAACTTAAAGAACAGGAAAAAGATGATTAAGGAGATTGCCGGCTTCTGCAGGAAAATGAAAAAGGCAACGGTACGCTGATTGCGGCAATAAATGGCAAAGGTGTTGATATGATTGAAATAACCCCGATAAAAGATTTGGATGCAACTGTTGCTGCCCCACCTTCAAAGGCGCATACGCTGAGGGCACTTTTCATAGCATCACTTGCCAGTGGAAGATCGGTCTTGAAAAATGCTCTTAATGCAGAGGACCAGCAGCTTTCTGCAGCAGCGCTGAGGGAACTCGGTGCAGGAATAAATTTTGATGGGAGGAACTTTTCTGTTGAGGGAACTGGAGCAAGGTTTTCTGCGCCGAAAAAAGAACTTTTTCTCGGAAATTCAGGCGCAGGGATAAGGTTCCTGATGTCACTTGCTTCGCTTGTTGAAGGAAGAACTGTAATCAATGGCTCCGAGAGGATGAAAAAGAGGCCTGCAGCAGAACTGGTTACAGCGCTGCAGAAACTCGGGGTTAATGTGAAGCAGGTCAATGCAAAGGAGTGTTTTCCTGTTGAGATTATCGGGAAAAGCCTGAAGGGCGGATATGTTTCAATGGATGGAAGCAAAAGCAGCCAATATTTTTCTTCAATATTGCTCTCAGCGCCATATGCCGAAAATGATATTGAGCTTGAGGTTCGTGGAACAATGAAATCAAGGCCGTATGTGGATATAACAATGGGTTGCATGGATGATTTTGGCGTTAAGGTAAAGAACGATAAATATAATGCATTTCATGTAAAAGCAGGGCAGAGGTACACGCCAAGAAGCTATGAGATTGAGGGGGATTACAGCAGCGCATCATATTTCTTTGCCGCAGCTGCAATTACCCCGGGAAAAGTCAAAGTTACAAACCTGAAAAAAAATTCTCTGCAGGGCGATAGGAATTTCCTTGAAGTGCTGAAAAAAATGGGCTGCAAAATCAAGGTCGGAGAAGATTATGTCATTGTGGAAGGCAATGAGAAGACGGAAGGAGTTAGCATTGATATGGCGGATATGCCTGATTTGGTGCCGACACTTGCAGTCATTGCTGCATTTGCGAAGGGCAAAACAACAATAAAGAACGTTGCGCATCTCCGCATCAAGGAAAGCAACAGAATTAAGGCAGTTGTTACTGAACTTAAAAAGTTGGGTGTAAAAGCCGTTGAAAAAAAATATGGGATGGTCATTGAAGGCCGGCCGAAAAGAGGCGCTGAGATAGAAACTTACAATGACCACAGGATTGCAATGGCATTCTCTGTTCTTGGACTGGGGCAGGATGGCGTGAAAATAAAAAATCCTGAATGCGTTTCAAAATCATTCCCTGATTTTTTTGACAGAATTGAGGAGCTGCAATGAAAAATGCGAAAAATATAGTGCTTGTCGGTTTTAGGGGAACTGGAAAGGGAGCCATAGGAAGGGCTATTGCAAAAAAGCTAGGGATGGGGTTTTTTGATACAGATAAGGAAATAGAGAGAAGGGAGAGGAAGAGAATACCTGAAATATTCAGTGCTGTTGGTGAGCAGGGTTTCAGAAAAATTGAGAAGGAAATTGTGGCTGAACTCGCATCAAAAAATGGCGTGGTGATTGCTACTGGCGGGGGAGTTGTGATTGAGGATAGCAACATCCGCAGCCTTAAGAGCAACAGTGTTGTCATATTGCTCAGGGCATCTCCTGTGGAGATTTACAAGAGGATAAGGGGGGATGATGGCAGGCCGAAGCTTACTGATAAGGGGGAGTTTGAGGAGATAACGTATCTGCTCAGGGAAAGGGAATTGCAGTATGTGAAGGCCGCAGATGTTGAGTTTAACACCGATTTCAGGAGCATTGAGGAATGTGCTGTGACGATAATTAAAAAGATCAGGGAAGAAGGTTATATCGATGGATAGCCTAAAGGTAAATCTCAGGAAAAAGATTGATGACAGTTATGAAATAATTATAGGCAGGGGTGTTTCAAAAAAGCTTCCAGGCATAATGGCTAAAAAATTCGGAAAAAGAAAGGCTGTTATCATAACTGACAAAAATGTGGAAAAAATATATGGGAAAAAACTCCTTTCTGTGATGAACAGATCAGGCATGGATTGCTGCATTGCCTCATTTGAAAGCGGTGAGAAGAACAAAAGACTTTCGACTGTTGAAATGATTCAGGAAAAGATGCTTGCCAACGGAATAAACCGGAGTTCTGTTGCGGTTGTACTCGGAGGGGGTGTTGCAGGAGATGTAGGGGGGTTTGCCGCTGCAACATACATGAGAGGCATTGATTTCGTGCAACTGCCAACAACACTTCTTGCAATGGTCGATTCAAGTGTTGGGGGGAAAACTGGCGTTGATTTGCCATCAGGGAAAAACATGTCTGGCACATTCACGCAGCCCAAGATGGTCCTGATAGATACTGATTTTCTCAGAAGCCTTCCTGAGAAGGAATTCTCCAATGGCATGGCCGAGGTAATAAAGTATGGAGTTATCGCGGACAGTGGCTTTTTTTCATTCATTGAAAGGAACAAAATTAAAATTAATAAAAGAAATCCGCGCATACTTCAGGAAATAATAAGAAAAAGCTGTGAAGTGAAGGCAAAGGTTATTGTGGAAGATGAGAAAGAATCAAACCTCAGGAAGATACTGAATTACGGGCATACTGTGGGACATGCGATAGAGGCCGCAGGCAGTTATGCCAGATATTCCCATGGGGAAGCGATAGCAAGGGGGATGCATGCAGAGGCAATCATTTCGAATAAACTCGGGGGAATGAGTGCTGCAGAAATTGGAAGGCAGAAAGAATTGTTCGGATATTTTGGCCTGCCTGCAAAGTTGCCTAAATTAAATATTGAAAAATTGATGGCGATAATGCTGAAAGACAAAAAATCTGAAAAGAAAAATTTTGTTTTTGCGCTGCCGGGCAGGATTGGGAAAATGATGTCTGTGAAAAGTTCGTTTGGCATCAGGGTTGGGAAAAATATTGTTCGGGCTGCGCTTCGCGAGGCGGGAAAATGATTTGTGTTCCGATAACCGCAACTACTGTTGAGGAGGCGGAAACTGAAATAGAGCAGGCAAATAAAGTTGCAGATGCAATAGAGCTGCGTGCGGATTATATCAGGGGAATTGATTCAGAAAAGCTCCATAAGCTGCTTAAAAAATGCAGGAAGAAAACCATTGTAACAATCCGCAAAAAAATCCACAGGGGAAAATTTTCAGGAAGCGAGAAGGAAAGGATTGCATTGATGAGGAATGCAATTGGGTTCGGGGCAGATTACATTGATATTGAGCTTGGCGTGAAGCCCGCAATTATAAAATCATTGGCAAAAAATAAAGGCCACACCAAGATAATACTTTCATACCACAATTTTTCCTCAACACCGAGGCTGGAAGAACTTGTGAAGATATATGGAAGGATGAGGGCTGTTGAAGGGCCTGATGTCTTAAAGGTTGTCACATATGCAAAGAACATCAATGATAATGCAACAGTTCTTGAGCTCCTGAAGGAAGCAAGGAAGGACAAGGTGAAAATTGCCGCATTTGCAATGGGCCTCTTGGGAAGGGATTCCAGGATTCTTTCCCTGCCATTGGGTTCGTATTTTACGTTTGCCTCTTTGGCCCGGGGCAAGGAATCTGCAGAGGGGCAGATAACAGTCGAGCAGATGAAAAAAATATACCAGGGCCTGAAATTCATGCTCGGAGGGTTTTGATTTTAAACTTAAATATGGGCAGTCATATGAAAATGGTGCAATTATGAAATATGAAAATGCTGTAAATGGCCATACAAGGCTTTTTGGAGTTATTGGCAGGCCAGTAAGACATAGCCTTAGCCCTCTTATACATAATACAGGGTATATAACACTTGGAATGAATTGCTTATACCTCGCATTTGAAGTGAATGACCTGAAAAAAACATTTGAAGGGCTGAAAGAGATGGGTGTCTCAGGGTTTAATGTCACAATGCCCTTCAAGCAGGAGATAATGAAATACCTTGACAGGATTGATGAGTCTGCAAGGAAGGTCAAGGCAGTTAATACTGTTGTAGATAGAAAAGGGAAATTTGTCGGCTATAATACTGATGGAATTGGTGCAGTTAATGCGCTTAAAAAAGTAACAAGGATTAAGGGCAAGAAGGTTCTTCTTTTTGGTGCTGGGGGCGCGGGAAGGGCAATTGCATTTGCGCTGCAGAAAGAAAAAGCAAAAATCACAATTTCGGAAAAAACTGCATCTAAGGGCAAAGCTCTCGCAAAAGAAGTCGGCGGCAAATTTATGTCACTTGCAGCTGCAGCCAAGACAAGCCCCGATATAATAATCAATGCAACGCCTGCTGGCATGAAACCAAACATTAATAGTTCAGTTATCCCTAAAGAATTTCTGAGGAAGCAAATGGTTGTGTTTGATATTGTTTACAACCCGCTTGAAACAAAGCTGCTGAAAGATGCAAAGAAGGTTGGATGCAGAACAATCAATGGGGTTGAGATGCTGCTGGAGCAGGCATATGACTCATTTGAGATTTTTACCGGAAAGAAGGCACCGAGGAATGAAATAAGGAAAGCGGTATTGAGGGAATTGATGCTGAAGAATTGAATTTTTGAAGGAGCTGATGCATAAGCGTAAATGAAATTTCATGGAGTTGATGCAATGCCGGGAAATGTTTTTGGAGAAATTTTCAAGATAATGACTTTTGGGGAGAGCCATGGAAAGGCGATTGGTGTTATAGTTGATGGCTGCCCTGTTGGGCTAGAGCTTGATGAAAGCGATGTGCAGAAAGAGCTTTCAAGGAGAAGGCCTGGACAGAGTGCTGTAACAACACAGAGGCAGGAAGAGGATAAGGTTGAGTTGCTATCGGGTGTGTTCAAAGGGAAAACAACAGGAACACCGATTGGAATGGTGATTTACAACAAGGATGCTGATTCATCGAAGTATGAAGCAATAAAGGGTGTGTTCAGGCCGGGGCATGCAGATTATACGTATTACAAAAAATTCGGATTCAGGGATTATAGAGGAGGGGGAAGAAGCTCAGCAAGGGAAACTGCCGCAAGGGTCGCTGCAGGAGCTGTTGCGAAAAAACTGCTGAGCAAATTTGGAATTGATGTTTTTGCTTATACTGTCGAGATTGCAGGGATAAAGGCAGTGAAGTTTAGCAGAAAGGAGATTGAAAGCAATTCAGTCAGGGCTGCTGATTCCGACGCAGCGAAAAAAATGGAAACTGCAATACTGAAAGCAAAGGAAAGTGAGGATTCTGTTGGGGGCATTGTTGAAGTTCGTGCAACAGGAGTTCCTGCTGGATTTGGGGAGCCTGTATTTGACAGGCTTGATGCAAGGATTGCCTATGCATTGATGAGCCTTCCTGCAACAAAAGGCGTTGAGATAGGCGCTGGATTCGAGGCAGCAAGGATGAAAGGCTCGCAGGACAATGATAAGATGGAATTCAATGCAAAAACAAAAACATTTGATTTCAAATCAAACAATGCAGGCGGAACACTTGGTGGGATTTCAAACGGAGCTGATATTGTTGCAAGGGTTGCAATAAAGCCTGCCTCATCCATTGCCCAGAAGCAGGTTGCTTTTGATGAAAAGGGAAAGAAAGTAAATTTGAAGATTGAGGGAAGACATGATCCTTGTGTTGTTCCACGGGCAGTCCCGATTATTGAAGCGATGGTTGCACTTGTGCTGGCTGACTTTTTGCTGATACAGAGAACAAGAAGGCTTTAAACTATCAAATATACTCATCCCACGCCCTGATTTCAAGGTCTGAGACTTTTTTTTTCTGTATTGATTCTATGAAAAGCTTTGCAACCTGAAGGTTTGTGATGAGCGGGATTGAATGATCGATTGCTGTCCTGCGCAAATCATAGTTGAGGTCTAGGTCTATCTGCTTGAGGGGGTTTGGAACGGAAATTACAAGGTCGAGTTTCTTCTCATTTATCAGTTCCCTCACATTCGGGCTTTTGCTTTCATGCATCTTATACACAAGCGGACAATCCACTCCGTTGTTCTGGAAAAACAATGCGGTATGCTCAGTGCCGTAGAACTTATACCCTTGCTTTGTAAGTTCCGCCACGGTATCAAGTATCTTATGCCTGTTCTCATCACCCGAAACAGCAAGCAATATTGTTTTCTTCGGAATTCTCATCCCTGTTGAGAGCAGTGCCTTAAGGAATGCGTCATGCAGATCTGTGCCTATACATCCAACCTCCCCAGTTGAGGCCATTTCAACACCGCTTATGGGATCGGCGCCGCGCAGGCGTGAGAATGAAAATTGAGGGGCTTTCACCCCTACATGGTCAAGATCAAGTGGGGATATGAAATTTTTCCCGTTCTTTTTTCCCATTATTGCATTTGTTGCCGCCTTGATAAAATCAGTACCGAGTACTTTTGAAACAAAAGGGAAAGACCTTGATGCACGCAGGTTGCACTCGATTACCTTCACTTCATTGTCCTTTGCAATGAACTGTATGTTGAATGGCCCTGTTATTGAAAGCTCTTTCGCAATTTTTGCGGCAATCTCCTTCATTTTCCTTATTGTCTCAAGGTAAGTCCTCTGGGGAGGAAGAACCATTGTAGCATCTCCTGAATGCACCCCGGCATTCTCAATGTGCTCTGTCGCAGCCCAGCATACTATGTTGCCGTTCTCTGC
>Ga0209542_10019684_pt1 | contig 10779 bp, 8 predicted proteins | sample RifCSPhighO2_01_FD_184028 | JGI IMG/M metagenome (GOLD analysis project Ga0209542, IMG submission 184028) | Soil microbial communities from Rifle, Colorado - Rifle CSP2_plank highO2_0.1 (SPAdes) (version 2) | ecosystem: Environmental > Terrestrial > Deep subsurface > Rock core/Sediment ...
CAAACAACCTGCATGACTTCTTTTGGTGCTACACAGTGACTTCTGGATATACCCAAGACGTAAGAGGAGGCACAGATCTTGGATTATGGCAGTTAATTTTCATGGCAGAACCTTTTTACAGCACTTTTGGAATATACATGCTGTTCCAGATGATACTTTTGCTTTCAGTTGCATACAGCATACTCTACTACCAGTTCAAAGACATAAGAAAATTCAGCAAATTGATCTACAGCACATTGATTTACTTTGTTGCATTAGGTACTCTTTTCTATATAGCAGATTTTCCAAATACATACTCAGGTCTTACATTGAACATCGTGGTGTTTTTAGGATTTCCTCTGCTTGCAATCTTTGTACTTTACATGAGCAGACGTGTCCTGGATTTGCGACATTGAACATTGTTCCGATGAACAGAACATTATACAGGTCAAAATTACGGTTTTCGAAAGCTTTAAAAACCTTAGTGTACTAAAATAAATGATATACAACTGGCCTCTGTGACAATTTCGGGTGGTTAATATATGGATAGAAAAAGCTACGCACTTTTGAACAGTTTGGTTAAGTCATTGATGAATTTTTACATAAACATTTTCATTGAACGCTCTTGATCGGTGGTATACTGGAAAATATAGACATATTGAAACACATACTTGTACCGAAACACGAAATACTTAGCGAGAGAGAAAAGGAAGAACTTTTAGCCAAATTTGGGATTGCTGTAAGACAATTGCCTAGGATATTCTCGACTGATCCTATAATAAAAACTATAGGTGCTAAGATCGGAGATGTCGTAAGAATAACAAGAGAAGAGGAACATATAGGCAAGATTATTTATTACAGAGTCGTCATTAAGGGGTGAGACAATGAACGAGGCCTATGTTTCATTGTTGAATGCTTTCATCAAAGAGAGAGGCCTTGTAAAATTCCAAGTTGATTCTTTCAACGATTTTCTGGACAGGAAGATACCAAAGATTCTGGAAGAGATAGGGACGATAAAACCTGACGTACCAGAACTTGGAAATCTGAAGATAAAACTTGGGAAGTTTTCTATAGAAAGACCGATGGCAAAAGAGGCAGACGGTTCTCTGAGACCAGTGCTTCCACTTGAAACAAGGATAAGAGACATAACTTACGCTTCTCCGATGTACGTGGAGATGACTTCTGTCTTGAACAATATCCAAAGCGAACCGAAGAACATAAATTTCGGTGACCTACCTATAATGTTGAAGTCCAAATTATGTCCGCTTGCTCCAATGAACAGGAATGAACTTATACAAGTCGGTGAAGACCCAGACGATCCAGGAGGCTACTTCATCATAAACGGAACAGAAAGATTGCTGGTACTTGTGGAAGAGATAGCACCCAACAGGATAATAACTGCAAAAGTTTCTAGTGGCAGTATTGAAGAACTAGCAAGGATACACTCTGAGAAAGAGGGGTATGTCCAAAGGCATTTGATGGAAAGGAAGATAGACGGTATGGTGACAATAAGTTTCGCCAACATAACAAGATTGCCAGTTGTCTATTTGTTGAAAGCTTTAGGTTTGACTAACGACAAGGAAATTGTAACAGCTGTCTCAGACGATCCTGAAGTACAAGAAGAGTTCTATGTAAACCTTCTTGAAACAACGGCTGCAAATGTAGCTGAAGGATTGGAAGAGATTGGAAAATACTTGAAGATACCACAGCCGCAGTACAGGATAGAAAGGGCTACAAAGCTTGTGGACAAATATCTATTGCCACATTTAGGCCAGAATCCAGAAGACAGGTTGAAGAAGGCATTGTTCTTATCAAAAGCCATAGGGAAACTGATAAAACTGCATCTGGATAAAGTGGAAGAAGATGACTTGGACCACTATTCAAACAAGAGATTGAGATTGGCCGGGGACTTGATGGAGATTTTGCTAAGGTCTATAATCTTGGGTAAGTGGGGTCTCGTGACACGTGTTTCCTACAACTACAGGAAGCTTACCAAGAGAGGAAGGATGCCACCACTGCAGGCTATTGTTGAGTCTAACGTTTTGACAAACCAGATAGTATCATCCATGGCTATAGGAAGCTGGGTGGGTGGAAGGACAGGAGTGTGCCAGCGTGTGGATAGGGGAAGCTACATAAAGACACTGTCGCACATGAGGAACATACTTTCTCCTCTTACATCTACACAGGAACATTTTGAGGCTAGAGAATTGCATCCTACACATTGGGGAAAAGTCTGTACAAGCCAGACACCAGAAGGGGCGACAATCGGTCTGAGGAAATATTTGGCAATTTTAGCAGAGGTCACAAAAGGGACAAGTGAAGATGTGACTGTTAACTTGGAGAATGTTATAAAGAAAACGGAGGGAGTAGAATGGCAGAAATATTCTTAGATGGAAAATATGTCGGGATGACCAACGATCCGAAGAAATTGGTAGCCAATGTATTGGAAGCTAGAAGACATGGAAAATTGTCTGAACAAGTAAATGTCGTTTATCTAGAACATATGAAAGAAGTCAAGATTTTGACAGAAGGAGGAAGAGTAAGAAGGCCACTGATTGTTATACATGATGGTAAGTCTACTTTGACCAAAGAGATTTTGGAAAAAGTCAAGAAAGGAGAGCTCGACTGGAACGGACTTGTCAAGCATGGCGTAATAGAATATTTGGATTCTGAAGAGGAGGAAGGAACTTATATCGCATTGAGAGAAGCCGACCTTAACAAGGATCATACTCATCTTGAGCTTGACCCATCAGTTATTTTAGGTCTATCAGCTTCTACTATACCTTTTCCAGAATTCAACCGTGGTGACAGAGTCAACTTCGGCGCTAAAATGGTAGAGCAGAGCATAGGTCTTTTTTCAACGAATTTCCTGAACAGGGTGGATACTAAATCCAATCTTATGGTTTATCCTCAGACACCTCTTGTGCAGACGTTCATACACAAACCTATCAACTATTCCAGCCATCCAAACGGAACCAACATAGTCATTGCAATAGCGTGCTTTGACGGGTACAACATGGATGATGCAATAATAATCAACAAGAGTTCTGTCGAGCGTGGATTGCTATGGTCTTTCATGTACAGGACTTATGAATCTGAGAAGAAAAGATACATGGGCGGACAGGAAGATGTGATAGGAATACCTCAGGCTGGGGTGAAAGGGTATCTTGGCGAGGATGCCTATAAACATCTGCCAGAAGACGGTATTGTGAATCCAGAAACTGTTGTGCAAGGAGATGATGTAATTATTGGAAGGACTTCTCCTTTGAGATTCTTGGGGACAGCAGACCAGTTCGTCGCAGGAATTGAAAATATAAGAGAAACTTCAGTAACTTTGAGGCATGGAGATTTAGGAACTGTAGATAGAGTCTTTATAACAGAGACTTCAAACGGGACGATGTTGATAAAAACGGTTGTAAGAGACAGCAAAAGGCCTGAAGTCGGAGACAAGTTTGCTTCACGCCACGGACAGAAAGGTGTGGTAGCAGCGATTGTACCACAGGAAGATATGCCGTTTACTTCAGACGGAATTGTACCCGACATAATCTTCAACCCGCACGGAATTCCTTCAAGAATGACCATGGGTAAGATGCTAGAGATAATTGCCGGAAAAGTTGCGGCATTGAGTGGAAATTATGTTTATGCACCAGCATTCAATTCACCAGACAAGAAGCAACTTGAGAGTATGCTAACAAGCTATGGATACAGAAGCGATGGAATGGAGATGATGTACAACGGAAGGACTGGAGAAGGTTTCAACGTTTTGATGTTTATAGGAAACTGCTTCTACCAGAAATTGGACCACCTTGTTTCAAACAAGATACATGCAAGATCAAGAGGACCAGTCACACTTCTCACTAAACAGCCTACAGAAGGAAGGAGCAAGGAAGGTGGATTGAGATTGGGTGAAATGGAAAAGGACTGTTTGATAGCGCACGGTGCAGCTCTTGCTTTAAAGGAAAGATTTGATTCTGACAAGGCAGTGATTCCTGTCTGCATGACATGTGGCCTTGTAGCTATAGAAGACAAGATCAAGAACAAGAAGTATTGTGTTGTGTGCAATGAATCTAATGTTGTCGAGGTGGAAATGAGCTATGCATTCAAACTTATGTTGGATGAATTGAAATGCATGCTTATCTATCCAAAGATAAATCTGAAGGAGACTTGATGATTATGCTAGTTAACTCGATAGAATTCACAATAGTAAATCCAGAAATGGTAAAGAAGATGGCTGCGGCAAAGATTACTAAGACTGATCTTTATGATGAGGAAGGCTATCCTATAGAAGGTGGCATAATGGATCCAAGAATGGGAGTCGTCGATCCTGGAATAAGATGCAGGACTTGTGGTGGAACTATCGGTGACTGCAACGGACACTTTGGATATATAGAATTGACAAAACCTATCATACATGTTCTTTATGCAAAGATTATTTTCTCTATCTTGAAAGTCACATGCAAAAAGTGCAGCAGGATAATGATAGATGAAAAAGAATTGGACAAGGCAAAAGAAAAGAAGACCAGCTTGAAGGATCTGATAAAAGCTGTCAAAAAGAAATGCCCCTACTGCAAGGCCGAACAAGGGAAGTTGAAGTTCATAAAGCCTTACAGCATAGCAGACGGCAGCGAGATATTGAGCGCTGTGCAGATAAGGGAAAAGTTGGAGAAGGTCACAGATGCAGATTTCAAATTAATGGGATTCAGGAACTTCAGGCCAGAATGGCTTGTCCTGACATTGTTCCCTGTGCCTCCAGTTTCTGTCAGACCGTCGATTACTTTGGAGACAGGAGAAAGGTCTGAAGATGATTTGACTCACAAGCTTGTAGACATTGTAAGAATAAATGAGAGGTTGAGGGAGAACATAGAATTGGGAGCGCCGGATTTCATACTTGTTGACCTATGGGAGCTTGTACAATATCACGTTTCTACTTATTTCGACAATGAACTTACAGGCGTGCCTCCTGCAAGACACAGATCAAGAAGAATATTGAAAACATTATCGCAGAGATTGAAGACGAAGGAAGGCAGGTTCAGGGGAAACCTTGCTGGCAAGCGCGTGAATTTTTGTGCAAGAAGTGTAATCAGTCCAGACCCATTCATAGACATAGATGAAGTAGGAGTGCCTATGGTCATAGCAAAAGAATTGACTGTTCCTATCAGGATAACATCAGAAAATCTGGAAACTGTGAAGAAGTTTGTAGAGCGTGGACCTGAAGTATGGCCTGGTGCAAACTACATCATAAGACCTGATGCTAGGAAGAAAAAGGTAACTGCTGAAAATGGTAAGGAATTGACAAAAGAATTATCTCCCGGATATATTGTTGAAAGGCATTTGATCAATGGAGATATATCTTTCTTCAATCGCCAACCATCATTGCACAGGATGAGTATAATGGCACACAGAGTAAAGGTTTTGGACCACAGGACATTGAGATTGAACCCTATAGTCACTGTTCCTTATAACGCAGATTTCGACGGGGATGAGATGAACTTGCATATACCACAATTAGAGGAAGCGATTGTCGAAGCTGAGAACTTGATGTCTGTAGAAAAGAATTTGAGAAGTCCCAGATTTTCCGGTCCTATTATTGGATTGAGACAAGATTATGTAACTGGTCTTTATCTTTTGACCAAGTACAATCCTGAATTGGAAAGGAAGGATTTCATACAGCTGATAAGATCGGCTGACCAGAACATAGAGATACCTGACAAGAACAAAATGAATGGAAAGGAGATATTGAGTCTTTTCCTGCCTAAAGGACTGTTCATAGAATTCAGAGCCAAGTCCGGTGAAAAAGTTGTAATAGAAGATGGTATGTTAAAGGAAGGATATATTGATAAAGCCGCAGTTGGTGCAGAGAGTGGAAAGATATTGAGCAAGATGGGCGACCAGTTCGGCAGTGCATATGTCATAGAATTTTTGAACAAGCTTTCAAAGCTTTCTCTCAGCTTCTTGATGAAACATGGATTTTCAATAAGCATATCAGATCAGTCATTGGATGAGAGCGGAGAAAGAAAAGTAAGAGATATCTTGGTACAGGTTAAATCAGAGACTGATGATTTGCTAAGGCAATACAAGAAGAATGAATTGAAAATTTTGGTGGGAAGGACACCGAAAGAAAGTGTAGAGACATTGATCAAGAGAAGAGCCAACAAAGCATTGAATGAGGTTGGAGACGTCATCACCAAACATATGAAAGACAATCCTACGTTGCAGATGGCTGTAAGCGGTGCAAGAGGAGATGTAGTCAACATAGTACAGACTGCAGCAATGGTCGGACAGGAAATGATAATGGGCGAAAGGATAGAAAAAGGATACTATCAAAGAGTATTTCCTCATTTCAGAAAAGGAGATGTGACTTTGGAGACAGGTGGTTTTGTAGGAAGAGGTTTCGTGAATGGGCTTATGCCTTTCGAGTTCTTTTTTGATGCAATCAACTCAAGAGAATCCTTGATGGACAAGTCTCTCAAGACAAGACATTCCGGTTACATGGAAAGAAGGCTTGTAGGCGCATTGCAGGATTTGAAAGTAGAATACGATGGTACAGTAAGGGATAGTTCAAACAACATAGTGCAATTTTTCCCAGGCGGAGATGGGATAGATCCGTCCAAAGTAGAAAGAGGTGGAGTAGATGTCGAAAGAATCGCAAGAAAACTTTTGGATTGAAGTGGATCTTCCTCCGAAGCTGATGGAAGATTTTGATAAAGTGGTCAAGAATAGAAAACTCGATGCTGAACAGAGCAGGAAGTTGCTTGAAGATGTAAAGAGAGAATATATAATCAGAAGGTTCGAACCAGGTGAAGCTATAGGTATCATTTCTGCACAGAGCATATCTGAACCTTCTACACAGATGACGATGCGTGCTTACCACTTTGCAGGATCCGCCGGTGTAAAAGTTACACAAGGTTTGCCTAGACTCATAGAAATTTTTGATGCAAAAAGGGAGCCGGAGACTCCATTCACTACAATTTACTTGAAAAAGAAATTCGAAAACAAAGAAGATGCCACAAGATTAGCTGAAGAGATTGTCGAGAAGAGGGTCAGAGACGTGATAAGCAACATATCGATAAACTTGTCTGAGAACAATCTTGAACTGGAACTTTCTGAAAAAAGGAAGTTGGATACTGTTGCAAAGAAGTTGAAAGAGATTTTGAAGGCATTCGATGTCAAAGAGAAAAGCGGTAACATTATAATAAAGCCTAATCTTGCAAAGAACAAGCTTGGAGTTGAAGAAGAGACCGACATCAAGAAGGTCAGGGAAAAGATATTGAGCGCAAGTGTAGAAGGCATAAAAGGCATAACCAGTGCGATAGTAAGACGTGAAGGTGAAGAATGGACGATAAATACTGTAGGTTCTAACTTTGAAGAGATACTGAAGTTGGAAGAGGTGGATGATACAAGGACCATTACTAACAATATTTTTGAAGTTGAAAGTGTCTTGGGTGTGGAAGCTGCGAGGAATTCTGTTTTGAACGAAGCTACAAACACATTGAACGAACAGGGATTGGATGTAGATGTCAGACATATAAATTTGGTGGGAGACATCATGACATTCTCAGGGAAGGTGGAAGCTATTGGAAGGTATGGTGTAGCAGGAGGCAAGAGTTCTATCCTTGCTAGAGCCGCTTTCGAAGAGACAATAAAACATTTGGTCAAGGCAAGTGTAAGGAATGAGAAGGATGAACTTAAAGGTATATTTGAAAATGTAATGATAGGACAAGTCATACCAGCAGGTACAGGAATGTTCGAACTTTTGATAAGGAAAAAAGAAAAGAAAAAGAAAGGTGAATGATAAATGGAATTGAAAATATTGCATAAAAACAAGGAAGACATGAGCTTTTTGGTGGAAGATGCTCCAGTCTCGCTGGTCTCTGCTTTGAGAAGGATCATGATTTCTGAAGTCAAGACCATGGCAATAGATATAGTCGAATTCAAAAAGAACGGCTCTTCATTGAACGATGACATAATAGCAAACCGACTTGGACAGATACCTCTTACTTTCGATGAGAAGAGTTACAATCTTCCTGAGGAATGCAAATGTGATGGAAAAGGATGCAGCAATTGTCAAGTGGAATTGATTTTGAAGAAGAAAGGTCCTGGCATAGTCTATTCTGGAGACATAAAGACGACTGACAAGGACGTAAAGCCTGTTTTTGACAACATACCGATAACAGAGATGTTCAACACAGGTGAAGAGATAGAATTTACTGCAGTTGCAAAACTTGGTATAGGAAAGAAGCATGCCAAATGGCAGGGAGCTGTTGTTGGATATAGGAATAAAGCCGAAATAACTGTGGATAAGGATCTGCATGGGAAGAAGGAACATGTAGATAGCTGTCCTGTTAATGTATTTGATCTGAAAGGCGACAAGGTTGCTGTGAACAGACCTTTGAACTGTATACTTTGCATGAAATGTGTCGATGTAAGCGACGGGAAGATACAGGTGAAGCCTGTACATGAGAGTTTTATTTTCAATGTTGAAAGTGCTTCTAGTCTTGAATCTCATGAGATTGTTAAAGATGCGCTTGATGTGATAGATGGGAAGCTAGATGGTTTCTCTAAATCTTTGAATAAGGTTTGAATTGTTATGGTGACACCAGATTTCCATAAATTTCTGCGACTTCTCTCTGCAATTGGACTGTCCTAAGTTTTTTGGACAAGGATGCCATATCTTCTTCAATTATTAAACTGTAGATAGTTCTTTCGGATGGCTTGTTGTTTTCATGGAACATCATTATACTTCTTATGCACTTTGACAATTGTTCTTTTGCAACAATTTCTTTTTTGACGAATTTAACATAGTTTTTTTCTGTTGGGAAAAAATTTCTTATTATTCTGTATCTATTTTCTTTCAATATTACTTTTTCCCAATTTCCATAGGCATTTGCCTCTTTTACTAAAAATTCGATGATTCTGTCTTTAGTCTTAGCAACATCAAAAATCTGTTCGTAAATTTTTATGTAATTATCAATATGAGTTTTGCCTATATTGAACTCCTTGAAAGTTTCCAATTGTTTTCTGTATGATTTTCTTATAGAATCGTGGGAAAAATACTGCATTCTTGACAAATAAGAAGTGACGTTTTTAAAAACATCGACTGCTTTTTTTATGTCGTCTGTATTTTGATCGTAGCCGTCCAAAAATTGGTACGATATTGACAAACCTGAAGATTTGTTTGATTTAGTCTTGTAAAAATTATCGATATCTTCCAAAAAATACATTTTAAATGCTTCGAAATTTGGATTTGTCGTCACCTCTTCAAAAAGATACTCTGCCAGCCTATCTGCCAATGCTTTTTTAATGTTAAGTTGTATGGGATTTGTCATTAGGCAATTCGCCTTAATTAACAATAATTTATGCTAGTTTAAAGAGTTTTATAAGTATGATAGAAATAGGTCTTGTTGGAAAACCAAACAGTGGAAAGTCCAGCTTCTTCAAAGCGGCTACGATGATAGATGTAAAGGTATCGCCGGTTCCATTCACCACCATAGAACCAAATACCGGTATGGCACATGTAGTAATCGATTGTGTAGAAAAAGAATTCAATACAAACTGTAAACCAAAGCATGGTTATTGTAAGAATGGGAAGCGCTACATACCTGTAAAACTGTGGGACATTGCCGGACTGGTGCCAGGAGCGCATGAAGGTAAAGGACTTGGTTCGAAGTTTTTGGATGATGTAAGGCAAGCATCTGTTTTGATTCAAGTCATAGACACTTCTGGGATGACTGACAATGAAGGCAAACCGACGACCAATCACGACCCCTCAGAAGAGATAAGATTTTTGCAGGATGAGATAGATCTTTGGTTTTCAGATATAATAGACAGAGCTCTGAAGAAAATTGGTGCTAAATCTAAGATGGAAAGTAAAGACAATGTCGTCAACATGCTACATGAACAATTAACTGGATTGAATGTAAGCAAAGACCAGATAGACAGGGCTTTTTCTGATTCTGGTATTTCTGATGTGAGGAAATTTGCGACTATCATAAGGAAGATGTCCAAACCTATGCTCGTAGCTGCGAACAAGATGGATATGGAAAACGCACAGAAGAATTTTGAGAAACTAATGGGAATTTTTAAAGAAATGTTGATATTGCCCACAAGTGCCGAGGCTGAGATTGCATTGAGGAAAGCGGCAGAGAAAAATCTAGTGGATTATGATGGAAAACACTTTCAGTTGAAGGATGGCGTCGATGAAAGACAGAAAACGGTCTTAAATCACATCCAAAAAGTGGTTGACATGTACGGTTCTACAGGAGTACAGGAATGTTTGAACAAGACTGTATTCCAGTTGCTTGACCATATAGTGGTCTATCCTGTGGAAGATGAAAACAAGCTCTGTGACAAGGACAAAAATGTGCTACCGGATGCATTACTGATGCCGAACGGTTCGACTGCTTTGGATATGGCCTACAAAGTACATACCAGTATAGGCGAAAAGTTCATTTCAGCCATAGATGCAAGGACAAAGAAGAGGGTAGGAAAGGACCATATTCTGAAGAATGGTGATGTAATCAAGATAGTAGCAGCCAGATAGTTTAATTTAAAAAGTTTTAAAACAGTCTTTTATTTATGGCAGAGGAGATATCGGTAGAAGTCAGTGCTCCTAGAGAAGATTTCAACCCAGGAGATAGCAGGGTTACAGCTAGAGAATTTGCGTTAGGTATTTTTGGCTTCATCGCATTGCTTGTACTTATAAACATATTCAATCCTACTTTTGCAGCGACTATAGTTACAAATATACCCTACATAGTACTGGTTTCGATAGTCCTGTATGCTTTCATGAAGATATTCGTG
>Ga0209542_10019685_pt1 | contig 10778 bp, 9 predicted proteins | sample RifCSPhighO2_01_FD_184028 | JGI IMG/M metagenome (GOLD analysis project Ga0209542, IMG submission 184028) | Soil microbial communities from Rifle, Colorado - Rifle CSP2_plank highO2_0.1 (SPAdes) (version 2) | ecosystem: Environmental > Terrestrial > Deep subsurface > Rock core/Sediment ...
CGCAGGAGTCGGTGACGATGACGGCAAGGCATGGGCGTGTGTAGGGGTGCCGCGCTGCGGCGCCCGGGATGAGAATATTCTTCCACAGGGCGCGCCAGTGGCGCGCCCCTACGAACTCCTCGAAGCCGCTTCGCAATATCATTGCTGATTTTACGGGATCCTCCGGCCACCCCACCGCTGTCCCTTGTCTTGTATTCGATTCATCGAGCCCTGCATTTGCGGTAAGGATTGTTCCGCACTCTTCTCGAGCGAGCCCCGGCGCACCGGGGCGAGTCGAGAGATGGTCCGGACTATCAATCGAAGCACCCCACGGCTTGAGCTCCGTGAGTATTGCTCCGGGACAGGTTCCTTTTACTATTCCATTTCTCTTCTTCGTTTCCTCCAGCACTGCCTCGCAAAACTCCGGAGACCGTCCGCATTGTTTCGAAAGAGTTTTTGCTTCCTCACTGGGAGTGAGCGATGAAAGATCCACGATTCTTCCCTCCGCCGTTGCCACTGCTTTGGAAGAAATAACGAGAATGTCATCAGCTTGTAATTTGCCGTTTGTCATTTGTAACGCGTCGCGAAGGATGTGCTCGAGATCGTCTCCTGGCTCTATCCGGCTTGTTTGAACTGGCAGCAGCTTCATACTCCAAACCTAACTCCAAACCTCCAAACTTCCAAACCTCACAACCACCCTACAGCTCCACTGTCGCCGATCCCTCCACAATCCTCACATTCCTCTCTGTTGTTTCCTCTGGGAGCGAAATATGCGTGAGTGTGAGCAAAGCAGGGGAGGGGGCATCGTGAGCAAATGCCACGGAGCCAAAAGGCGTGGTACCGCTAAACCTGATCTCTACACTCTGTTCCTGCATTGGAATAATGAGCGTGAGTCGCTCGTCTGTCGCATACTCTGCAATATCCGAGGCATGCGCACCGCGAACTTCTGTAAGGTGCCAATCTCCCGGCACGGTGAGTGTTGCTTCCTTCGCCGATGGATCTTTGAATGAGAAAATGATCGAAAGCGCTCGATCTTTACTTGCGACGCTCAAAGTGACCTCTGGCTTTGTCATTCCATAGAGCGAGATCGATGCCGTGCGGGTCTCATCCCCAAACCCAAGGAGCGTTCCATAAATCTCTCCAAATGGAGCTCGCGCAAGAAGTGTCACAAAGGCGATTGCGGTGAGGAAAATTGCGCTGGAGAGGAGGAGGGGAGAGAGGCGATGCATACAATGCGAGGAGAATCGTACTCTCTCTTGCAGTCCATGGCTTCGGTGAGCCAAACATAGGATTGAAGTTTGGGGGTATTTCGGGTATAATAATTAGATTTTTATGACCACACCAAACACCCCACAAAATTCTCCCAATTCTCCGGAACTTCAGCGTGAGCTGGAACAGCTGTGGGCCCCATCCTTTAGGGCCGATCTTGCAGCAGGCAGACTCTCCACGGAGACGCGGAAATTTCTTACTGAGGCGCTGGGAAAAGAAAAATTGGATACCATTCTTCGTGAGACAGGGGTAGGGAGAAGCGCTCTCGATGTCCTGAGTTTGCAAGAATCGCGTGTGGAGGCATACACCATACAACGCATTTGCCGTGAAATGGCAGCCACAAGGGCTGGGTTTTTTCATCTCGCGCACGAACACAATCCAAGAATCAAAGCATCGCGCGAACTTCTCTGGGCTCCTCCTCTCGTTCCAGGTGCCCCTCCGTTCGTTCGCTCGCTCGGGAGTTTGGTGAATGATCCCGATACCAAAGAGGCAGATGCATTTTTTTGGGCTTATAGCCAGCTCTCGAATAATGGAAACGTGGCGACACTTGTCACTATTTTTGAACAAGTAACACAGGACGAAACTGAAGATGCAGCAACACTTTCTAAAATGCAGACACTCTCAAAAGAAATTTTGGAGGACAAAGAATATTTCAATATTGGTGAGGAGGGAAAGATCACTCGAACACCAGGAACAGCGGGTGCAGCAGGGTTACCAGGTAGTAAAAGCTCTCCTCCTATACCAGCAGTAATACCTACTGCAACGCTATACCAAGTGATTGGGGGTGATGGAGCGTTAGAGCAACTGCAGCAAGAATGGGTGAATTGGAGAAATGATGCTGAGCTTGAACTTATTCGTGATAAGGGAGATCCGAAACCGGCCAGAGAGGAAGCTACTAAATGTAAGACAAAAATTGACCAATTGAATGCAAAGAGGAGAACGCTTCAAACAAAACTTACTCAGATTAACGCCTTGGCAAGGAAATTACACCCTGCACCGGGATCGTGGGATAAAGATGATATTGAAGATTGGTCTAAAACTTTCACTCCAGATTTTTTCGAAAACACGATTCCCGATTATACTTTGACCGATATCGAGCTAGGAGATAAGACGCATTCCATTTTAGAGTGGCTTGAAGATGAGAAATTAAGAGATACACAAGAACGTATTACCCGCCGCTTCCGTATGGCAGGAGAAGGGCAGCCGCCAGCGTCACTTGTACTTGATGACCTTATTCGCACATACTTTGGTCCTCGACTCGCAGGTGCTTCCACAGGTGAGCAAGAGCAGTTCTACCGTGAGATGAGAGAGATTCTCCTCTCTGCAGAGCATGGGCACGCTGCAGGCCATTCTGGCGCTACAGCGGGTCATGCAACTGGGGCTCATGCAGCTCCTCAAACACCCTCAGCCTCCCATGGTGGCGGTCATGGCACAAAGCCACCAGGGCGCAGTTGGAAGGAATTATTTTTTGGAAAATAAAAATCCATGCATTTTTTTGATTCCAATCAATGGCTCTCGAGTGAAGAAAGATTATGTAGGCAATTGTATTGGCCAAGCTCCTCTCCTGCGGCAGGCTCTGATGATTATTTACGTGATGAAGCGGAGAGAACACGAAAATCCACAGACTTTACTGCGCAGATGATTGAGCGGGCGAACAGTCTTCAAATGAATGTGGATACAAATTTACTGACGGATCATTCCCTGTGGAGGGAAGCATGGGTTGTTCCTGCTACCTATACAAATCCTATTCCACTGCCGGGAGCACAAAAGATTGAAGATCCCGCGACACTTCTTAACCATGTTGATCCGGAATCCCGGAAGCAGTTTCTTATTCAATATCTTAAAGAACGCTTCCCTAAAGCAGCAGTAGACACCGATTCTGATTTCCTCTTTATAAAAAACTCTCCTCCAGCTGATTTAGCTTTACCCGATCAAATAAAGTCAATTTCCACCTTTATGGCCATCGGGGAAGAGATGAACAATGTTCATGAGGTAGGAACCGCAAACATTGCACCGACCAGATTCGCAACCCCTGATGTGCTCATGAATTGGGCAAAACAAGAGCTAAAAAGCATGTATCGTCAGGGTTACGGATTTACAGCGCGTGCATTCGCAGATTTTTGCGCAACGATTGATCGTGATCCTACTCCACGCAGTGTCGCTTCTTCTGATCCTGCGAACCTCTGGCTTATTATCCACGGAGATAGAACTCCTTTTGCTGCGGCATTGAATCCAAAATACAACACTCCCACTGACCCTATGTTTACTAAGGATGAACTAACCCAAATGACTCGCAATTATCAGCGTAAGAAATTGGAAACAGGACGAGTGGTACTTGATTCCGTGGAGAGCAGACGCAAAGTACAGAACAAAATCGATGTTGCGGAGAAGCGCTCATTCGCAACCAAGCTTTTGGATAACTATTCAAACCTCGAAACATGGCAGAAGTTTGCAATGCTAAGTGCCATTGCTGCGCTCACCTTCTGGACGTTCAAGAAACGAGAAAAGTGGGGACTTGTTCAATATGCTGTTGCCCCCCTCCTTTTAGGGAGCGCATTTTACTTCACAGGTGCTCGCGACATGTTCAAAGGAACAATCATTGACGATAGTCTGAAGCCCTTTGAGAAAGGCTTTCGAGAGACCTTTGCATGGATGCGTAGTGACAATAATCCGGATCTCACCAAAACTGAAGATCTCGATCAATATGCGGTCTTTGTAGAGGAAATCGCAACCGAGGAGATTAAGAATCAAGTGGAAGCCATGGGCTACATTTCTACGATTCCCCTCAAAGAGATTGCGACATCATTTACGCTCAAAAATGGTGCACGTGAAGGAACCTTGAATATGGATCGATCATCTCCCTTAAGTCAGGAAATCCAAAGGCTCTTTGGTTCCACCACCCAGGCACACAGAATCCAGAGCATTCTCAAATCAAATTCTGCTGATCTTGGCGATGCTATGGCGCATGTATTCTATATGATCGGAGGAATCGAGCATAAGGATGATTATCGCGAGGTGGAGAAAGCGCGCGGTGCAGGGAGGTACGACGATATTCCGGATGGCACTCGCGCACGGGAGCTCTACGAACGTCTTGCTCAGGAGGGATTGCATCTTGCGGAAAGCAAATATGGAAAAATGAACTGGCTTGAGGTGGTGCAGACAATGGTGAAGTATCTTCCTCCAAATTTTGCTGGAGGAATTCCTCCATTAACACCCTACACACCTCCTGCCGGTCCTGGCGGAGCCCCTCCACCTATACCTCCACTCGGGCCGGGAGGTGCTGGAGGCGCACCTCCACCCATTCCTCCTGCCGGTGGAGCGGCACCGTTTGCCGGAGGTGCTCCACCCGCTCCTCCTGGAGGAGGCGGTGTGTTCTAAAATGCCACAATCAAAGGGCGATGCACATGGCATCGCCCTTTTAAAAGTTTGGCTGCTGCTCGTTCTATGGAACGAGTTGAGTTCTACTGTTTACTCCGTTTTTGGAGTACCAGAAGAGGCCATTAGCCTGTCTGGTTTTGGAGAGTGGAAACCCATCCTGGGCATCCGCCTCTGTATACGTGGTCAATGTGTACCACGTATCTCCAATACTGGAGTCCTTGGGGATTATCAAATCATACTCTGCATTAGAATCGTCTTTCCTCGGAGGTTCTGCTTGGACCAGCAACGGAACCTGCCACGGGTTGAACATCCTCATGAACTGACTGACCTCGATCGCCTGGAAGGTCGATGTTAAAAACCAAGTCATGATCACAAGGAATAGAACTCCCATGAATTCCGCTCGACCGCCGAGCTTACCATGTCCACTATCCGCTTCTTTGATGAAGCGGAGGCCTTGGTACCCAAGAAACAATACAATCGCGAGCGTGATAACTGCTCGCCAAAACTGAAAGTCGTACTGCATAGCATAATCTCCCGATTGCAAAAAGGGTTTAGACAAGTATCGCAAGCGTAGTTCCACGTAGAACTCCGCGTGATTTCAAAGAGCAGCAGCCTCATGAGAGTTTGACATAATTGAATAATTGTTTCAATAGGTTATTTTGAGGCGGAAGGGCATTTCCTAATAAGAATTTTGTGGTATAATATAAATATGGTAGATAAGCGTCGGAAATACACCTGGGACAACGAGGATGAGGGAAGGGGGGAGGAAGCTACTTATTCCAGAGATCAAATTCCGGAAGATCCTGGCACAGGAAAGGTGAAGTGGCAGACATTTAAGACACTTGCGAAAATGTGGAGAACTTTGACCGGAATTGAAGCAGCAAGAAAATCATATGAAAAGAGGAAGGCTACCGAAGACGCAGTTGGACACGGTCACGTACATGCGCACGAGGAGCATGCTGAAGCGAGTGGTTACTTTCCAACATTCAGGAAGCTTATGGGTACTGTTTTGGGTGGAGGAGAAAAGCATGGTGGAGGGCATCATCACAGAAAAATTGAGGGCATCAATGTTGATAGCATGCCTGTCCGCCAAGCGATTAAGCTTACGAAAGAAAACGCGAGAGGAGGATCGGAGAAAACTCCACGGCCAGCAGCTCCGTCCCCTAATCCCAAAGGGAAAAAGAAACAGGCAGATAAACGTTCTTCCAAAACAAAAGATCCTTCAGATGCAGAGAAAAAATCTTTCGCTCACGTGCCTCTCCTCGAGGCCGGACAACAGATCGAAAATGCATTTAATGTTCGTGGAGTAACCCTTTCTCAAAGAAATCGTCTTCTGGCACAAGGAGTGGTACCCCCTCCGGAGGAAAATTATTTCTTAATCGATCGTGCATTGTTTGAACGTATTGCGAATGAAGTTCTTGGTCCCGCCAGCACACATCATCCACCTCTTTCTAGCGCCACTATCTCACTAGTAGCTGCTGCTCAATTGTTTGGTGTGGCATTGGAGGAAATCACTAATGCGATGTATACAGTCGAAGATACTTTCGAAGTTAGGGAACACTGCTTTTTCTCCGGAGAGAGGCTCCATTTGATACTGAAGGCGATTGCAAACCTCACAGATGAACAAATTGCAGCAGCAAGTGTGCCTGAAGAAGATCCCCTGAGTTCTGCTCCCGACGCAGAAATCAGAGAACCCCTCCCCCTAGACCCCGAAGAACGTATTCAAGCAATCAGGGCTTTACGGAAGAACGATTTCACTGCAGAGGAAACAGCATGGTGCATCGGTGTTACCCTCGAAGAACTGAACCGTATGAGAGAATTGGGGGATATCACTACAAATCTTTCACTCGATCCTGATGATAACCAGCAGACCTACGACGCTTGCGATATCTTTGAGTGCATTCGAAGGAGAGCAATAATCCCCAGTGAGCCAGAGATACGTATTCGTGCACTAGAAAAAATTGAAGAAACCCGGTCGTTTATTTCTCTTGAGCTTGCAGCCCGATATCTTCTTATGCGTGTTTCGGAACTGCGACAGATGGGTGCAGATGGTGAAATAGAGGTGGCATTTGGAGACTGCTCTATTAGCGATGTCATCGATCTCATTCGCAAGAGAGAGCTTTTACTAAAAAAAGATGAAGATGAGCTTCTTACACCAGACGATGAAATGTTCGGAGACGACGATGATTCTTCTGCTACTTCTTCAAATGCAGACGGAGAGTCTGATTCAAAATTCACATTTGATTCCGATCGTGTACTCGATGACGAGCCGCTGAGAGAAGAATCTTCTCTAGATCTCCCCGAGGATGAAACTATTGAACTCGAGGAACCTCCGCGTGGCGGTGATTCTTCTGCCTCCGGTTTTGGTGCTTTTGATTACCATCCAACGCAAGTTCGGGGTAACGAAGAGATCGTATTTCCTGATGATGAAAAGGTCGATGATAAGGAAATTGTGTTGGAGCCTCAGGATTACTACTCCTCAGATTCTCCATTACCAGCAAACTTCCCAGAGGATCTTCGTGCTCGCATCGAAAAACTGAAGCAATTGGATCAAAAGTTAGTTTCGCCGTGGGATGCTGCAAGCATGCTCGGGATCACCCAGGCTCAAATGAGAGCATTCGAAGAGACAAAAGAAACACACTTTGAGCATTCCCTAGATGAAGAAGATGGCTACCCCAAAGCGGATATTATTTGGCTCCTCCGGAAAAAGGGAGAAGGGAGACTTGTAGTAAGGGAGCCGAAGGCGCCTACCCCAATTCAACCTACTCATTCCGAAGCTCCTCCCGGAGGCTCCTCAGATCTTCCCGGTGATGTTGGATCCAATCGGGAAGTCGCCGATGATGAACCTATTACGCTCGATGAGCCCCCTCGCGATAGCGAAGCTCCTTTCCCGCCGCACCCGATAATGTCGCAACAAAAGCAGCGCGCCAGCGCGAGACATTACAAAAGGCGGTTGGAAGATTCTTAGATCTTTCTATGGCTGCTCAAATTTTGGAAATGACCCCAGATCAACTTGTTGAAATGCGGAGCAATGGAGATATCCATGGGTATCGCTATGGGCCCACGTGGAAATTTAAGAGGGATGAGATTGAGCGCGTTATCAACGAAAAAGAAAGTGAAGCACGTAACGCCAATGACACTTCTCTGAAAGCGGATGAAGATTTCTTGATGTCACCATCAGATGTAATGTTCAATACTGATGATGAAAAAACAGGAGATGGTGCAGATAAAGACGAAGAACTCTTTTAACTCCGCTCAATCCCAAGTGCATTCTTTCTATACCACTTTGGCATTTTTGGTCCGAACGCCGTTCCTCCATCATCCAATTCCTTGGTCGTAAAGGGTTTTCCCTGTGCGAGGAAGGTACGAATGGAATCACGGAGAGTGTCTCACCTATCTGTTACCGCGATGAAAAACCAAGGTCTTCAGGTTCAAGATCACCCTGGGACATATGTCGAATTGTCAGAATAATCACCTGCTCCGGTTTCACTGTGAATATCACCCGATGTGTGGATCGGGAGCCAATGCCGTAATGAAGTTCACGAAGTTCCATTGGAAAAAGGGATTTTTCGCGAGCTGGCGGGCACCGCTCTGGATTTTGTCGAAGTGTCTCGAAGGCATCGTACAAACCAGAGAACCAGTGTCGAGCTTGATCGGCAGAACGATTCTTTGCCCACCACTGAGCAGTGCGAAAAATGATGTCTTCCGCCTCGGGCAGAATGACCACCGCGAAGTTCATTGAAGCTGATGAAAACCAAGGTGTTTCGTGAGATCTGTTTTCGATTCATGGATAGGGCGACCCTGCCCGGCGTTCAGTTGATCTATTCCCCGTTGAATTGAGGCGACATCTCCAGGAGTTATCACAAGTTCTTTAGCAATGAGCACATAGATGGCGCCAGTTTCTGGCTCGAGAAATTCGACGGAATGTTCGCCGGCTTCACGCAGAGCTTTCTGGAGATCGGGAGTGAGCTTTGCAGTCATAAGGGAATTATACCATATCACACCGGAATTTCATTCATCCCCTTGCAATACCAAGTGCGTTCTTTCTATACCATTTTGGCATTTTTGGTCCGAACGCCGTTCTCCCATCATCCAATTCCTCGGTCGTAAAGGCTTTGCCCTGTGCGAGGAAGGTACGAATGGCATCACGGAGAGCGTCTCACCTCCTGCGCCAGCGTGAAAAATTTATCCTCTACCGCCGTCGCAGTCTTCCCCTTCGATATTCCTCAATAGCTTTTTTGGTTGTATACCAGATTCTCCCTTTTTTGGATGCGTCAATCCTGCCGGCGCGTGCGAGGAGATTCAGGTACTTTGGACTGTACGGAGTCCCCCTACTCGCTTCCGCGAGGGTGAGGAGTTTGCCCTCTTTGATTTTGCCGAACGCGCGTAGATACAGATCGAGGGAGCGTTCCACGGCCTGTGCGATGAAAAGAACGAGCGGCGCGCCATTGCCTTTATCCGCCATCTGAAGGACGCGGTAGTATTTCTTCCGATCGTTTTTCAGAATGATGACCAGCGGATACCCATGTCGCATGAGGATGACGTTCATCGCGAGGCGCGCCGTACGTCCGTTCCCGTCGAAGAATGGATGAATAAAGACCATCATGTGATGGAACCATGCTGCGAGTTCTACAGGGTGCATCTGTTTCTCATTCTTCTTGAACCGTCGAATAAGATCATCCATCTGGCGGGACACATCGATGGCGTCGGGTGGCGTATGATCAGCTCCTCCGATGATAACGGACCCATTCCGGTATTTCCCCGCCCACTCCTGCTCGGTCTCCCGGACAACAAGCTGGTGCAGCTGCCGGATGAGGCGCTCGGAGACGGTGTGCTGATTCTGCGAGACAAGATCATAGAGAAAATCGAGAGCCTCCTTATGATCCTTTGCTTCCAAGTGATCCCTGAGTGGCTTTCCTTTAATCGTCATGCCCTCCTGAAGCACGAGGTACGTCTCGCGCAGCGTGAGGCTGTTGCCTTCGATTGCGTTGGAATTGTAGGTCATTTCGATTTCCAGTTGTTCGCGTAGCTTCTGTATCTGAGAAGGATTGAGCGGACGGATGGTATTGAGTTGCTGTAGCTTCTTATCCAGCCGTTGTCGGATGCGGGTGTCGAGAGTGCTCATAGCACGAGTATGGCATGATGGTAAAATCTTTACCATACCATAATAAGATATTTTCTTCATTTTGTTGTCCAATCCGAAATCCCTATTTCTTCTACACTTTATCCCCTTGCAATCCCAAGTGCATTCTTTCTATACCACTTTGGCATTTTTGGTCCGAACGCCGTTCCTCCATCATCCATTTCTTCCGGCGTAAAGGCTTTCCCCGCAGCGAGGAATGTGCGAAGCGAATTCCGCAGAGCCAGCGCTTCTTTGGCGAATGCTTCCGGTGAATTGGTCTTATCGAACAGCGGTCCCACTTCGTAGAAGAGAATTTCATTGACCGTCTGCTCGTATGGAAAACGATCGTAGTCCGATCTGCCTCCGCGCGGACTGACAAAGAGATCGCCGTCGTACGCCAGAAATTGCGATGCATACTCCTGCATAAACTCCGCACGAGCGGCTTCTTCTGAGAGTGCGCCCTCTTCCGTAAGCGTGCGCAGTTGGATACGTGTTTGGAAGAGGGAATCGGTTTTCTCCTGTGTCAGCGCATCCGCAAGTTTTGTATGTGCACCAAGTATTTCAATATCCTGGGGTCGAACGGAAGCGATGCCATGGAGTGGAATGGAACCTCCAATCGGGTAGAGCGCATCGTGGAGAATGGTGGGATCGCCAAGATCTTCCGATCGGCGCTCGAGGTATTTGAGCTCTGCATACATAGTCGCACGTTCCATGCGCGCCGGAGAGGGGGATGCAATGCCGCCGGTCGCTGCAAGGAACTCCGCAACAGCAATCCTAAATTTTGTGCTGTTTTCCTCCTTGATCGCTCTCTGCATGGCATCGATAGTCTCTGGATCGTAGAGATTTTTTTCCTGCCATGCAGGGAGTTCTGCGATCACCTCCCGCATATACCTCTCATCGAGAGCGGTGAAGTCAAAGGTTTGTGTTTTGAGGAGATACGCGTCCAGCGCCAACTCATGGCGATATGCCGCACGTTCCCGCGAATCGAGCAGCCAATCTCCCCGGCCATGGAGCAGCCCCATGAGTTCCT
>Ga0209542_10019686_pt1 | contig 10778 bp, 12 predicted proteins | sample RifCSPhighO2_01_FD_184028 | JGI IMG/M metagenome (GOLD analysis project Ga0209542, IMG submission 184028) | Soil microbial communities from Rifle, Colorado - Rifle CSP2_plank highO2_0.1 (SPAdes) (version 2) | ecosystem: Environmental > Terrestrial > Deep subsurface > Rock core/Sediment ...
GAGTCCTAAGACCTATATTGAAGTCACTTTCTTCATTATCGTAAACATCTTTATCTACAATAATCTTTATCTTTTCCTTGTGCCCAATAGGCGGAACAGAGCCTACTTCACATCCTGTTTTCTCCAAGACTTCTTCTGGAGTTGCCATTCTTATACTCTTTTTTTGCCAAGATAATGAAGATGCTACTTTCTTTTGATTAACTTTTCTGTCTGCTGGAACACATGCAATTACCCAGTCATTACTGTCATTTGTAAAGAGCAAGGCCTTAATTCCTTGCTTTAAAGAAATACCTCGGACTCGCGCAGCATCTTGACTTGTAATAACTGGCTCATGCTCCAAATATACTGGATGCAGACCTAGTTCAGAAAAGATATCCTTTATTCTTTCGACTTCTTGGATTCCCATCACTTATAGGTAAAAAAATAATATTTAAAATTGTTTGCCTGCCAAGAAATTAAAACTTTCTATGCTTAGGATAACATTCCTTGCAATAAACTGGCTTGCCTTCTATCGGCTTGAATGCTTGCAATCTGAACATATTGCTTTATGCTTGACTATTGGTCTCATATTCATACTAAATCCGCCGCTTCTACTGCTCGAAAATTTTCTATCGTTGTTTCCAAATTTTCCCATTATATTTTTCCTCCTGTAAACTTTTAAATAATCAGAAATATCACTTAATGTTTCTCAAATTATCTAGTATTGAGGACGTTATTCAGTATATAAAAGTATGTTATATCTACTTTCTCTTTCTGCTTTGGATTTTTCTTACTCTTTTCCTTCTATTTATACGCAAAGCTCTTCTTCTTGTCGGCATATTCTTACTAATTAAATGTGCTACTTAAATGCTTCGTAGACATTTAAAAAATACTTACAATTCCAACCTTAAACTGATAATAGAATCCAATTCTTTTTCTATAGAATTCCAATTTGAGGGCAAAACCAATTTATATTGAATTTTATTTTTGAAAGGATCTGTTTGGAATTGATGATATCCTGGAAGGATGGCTGGTGCTTTTAAAATAAAATTAACAAAGTTTATTCCTTCTTTCCTGTGTATTCTGATGTCCAAGGGAGTACCATAAAAGTAAGGAGATATGTATTCAACTTCAAACCAAGGTCTTCCTTCTTTAGCTTCAGATGAATGAAAAACCTCAATAAAATCCGGTTTTCTATTACCAAGCTGAAATCTATAATTTGAGAATTTTTCTAAACCTTCAATATCACTAATACCTTTTTCACTAAAAAACTCCTTTACCTGTGTTGCAATATCTTGCAGCTTCGATATACTAATTTTTCTGTTTTCCATATTAGATTCTAATAGTACTTTATTTTATGTTTCCACACTGCCAGTCTTTAAGAATTCTTCTGGCAGTCCTGTCTGTGTCTATAGTATTTCCCTTTAATAAATAACTCCATCTTCTACCTAATGTCTCGATAAGGAGTTCTGGATCTCCATCAGATACAACTTGATAAAATTTTTCTATTTTATCCGGAAATTCTTTCATAATTTCTCCAACTACAAACTCAGGTTCTTTTGTTTTATCAAACCCTTTCGCACCTATTTTGGCATGCTTTTTTATATCTGTTGAATTGACAAATAAGTTTTCCTTCTCTGGAATTAATCCTGGGCTATCTAGAATGAGAATATCCTTGCTGAACCTTATCTTCTGAATGCCTTTAGTAAACCCCGACTCTGGGGCCGCATTAGCTGCTCCTCCTCCTGCCAATACATTTATGAGAGTACTTTTTCCAGTATTTGGATATCCTATTATCCCTACATGCGCTCTTTTGTCAATTTTAATAATCTGTTCCTTCTCTTTTCCTGGAATATCGAGAATGCCTGCTTTCAAATTTCTTAAAATAAGAGAGTTTTCTCTGCGGAGTCTTTTTACTTCTATTTTTATCACATCTCTGAGGCGTTTTCTTCCGATATTCTTCTTACATGAAATTAGAACGTAAGGTCTCAGGTCTTTCAATTTCCCAGATGCGAAAAGAGCCTTTACATCTATAAGGTCAACCTTGTTAACAATGTAAATTATCTTCTTTCCTTTGGCTTTTATTTCAGCTTCGAGCTCAGCGTTCCTGGTTTCATCAAGAAATCTGGCATCCATTACCTCAAGAATTATATCAGATACACGTACAACTTCTCTTGCCAGGACTTCCTGAGGCCTTCTATGATTATTTCTCTGATTGGCAGGAATGTTTTTGCCAACACCAACATATCTTACTCTCATAATAATATCTTGTTTAGAAGGTTTATAAAAGATAGGTTTATTAACGGGATAAAATCCGCCTAATTATGGATATCAAGGATAAATTATGGAAGGGCATCGTGGCGCATTATGGAACTGTTGTCTGTGAGATGTACCTAAATCTGCCAAGGTTGGCAAAAGATATAGAAACCGGAAGGATAAGCGACCCAGATCTGGAACCGAGACTTATTGAAGAGATTAGGCAGTCAATAATAGAAGGAAGACAGATAAATAAAAAAGATGACTTGCTGATTTCCCAGCTTACTGATGGTACAAGTATATTATCATATCTCTGTAGGTATCTTAACTTGCAGGGAATCTTAACAAAGGGTGCACTTGAGAGAAAACCTTCTCAGTTAGTAGGGAATTATCTTTCTGATGTAAATTTGCCAATAAATCTTAGAAGGGGCTTGACAGTTACCCGTTCTGATGTTGATGCTATAATAAATCTGTATTCTAGACCAGATTATTGGAGAGCCATTCCATTTGATGAAGACACTGAGCCATTTTACGATGCGGCTAATATATTCATATCTGAAGTTGGCCGCCCTTTTTCTGCTATTGAAAGGGAATTGAAGCAAAGAGGATTTATTCTTGACAATAGTAAAAAAATAAGAGAAAAATTATTGTCAATGGCTAATTTCGCCAAAAGTATTGATAATATCAGCAAGAAGATAGATTCTGTGATTGGAGGATATACTGGGAGAGGTAAAAAGACTTGGAATCTTAAAGAAATAAACGAAAGTTTTGTAGTTTAATAATCATTAATCGTCAGGTAAGTCTTCAAATTTGACTTTCCACTGATTATCCCACATCTTTTTCCTTTTCTTGCTGCACGAGACACAATACTTCCTTTCATATCTAGCGAACGGATTTACTTCAAATTTCTTTCCACAATCAAGACAGGCCTTGGTTTTCATATAATATCTAATAAATTTGGATTTAAAAGCTTAACCAAAGAGTAATTATATTGGTAATATTCATATTAATAATATGCCCCATCAAAAAGACATTTGGGATGAAAAATATAAGGGAAAGGGAAATTGGAATAGAGAAACACTTGATTTACCTAAGGTTTTGAAAGGTAAAAGTGTGCTTGAAATAGGTGTAGGAAATGGCAAAACCCTTAAATCAATTATCAGGATGAGTCCTGAAAGTGTTATTGCGATAGATATTTCATCGGAGGCAGTAAAAATTGCCAGAAAATTATTTCCTAATGGTGTTGAAATAATGGAATCCGACGTTCTTGACATGCCATTTAAAGAAAACGAGTTTGATATCATTGTTTGCTACTACATATTAAATAATCTGCTTGAAAAAGAAAGAAAAAAAGCTATGAATGAATTGTTTAGAGTAACGAAGAAGGGAGGGAAAGTGTTGTTTGAAGATCTTGCTGTGGGAGATTTTAGACAAGAGAGAAAAATGGAAAGAGTTGAAAAAAATACTATAAAAAAGGGTGATGGTCTCATTTGCCATTACTTTACAATCAATGAATTAAATAAACTGTTCAAGAAATTTTCTGGAAAGCGGCTAAAACTGACGGAAAGCAGTTTGATAAAAAACCTGCCCCATCTTAAGAGAAGAGTTATATCTGGAGTTATTGTCAAATAAAAAATTCCATTTAGGATTATCTAACAAAATAAACACCTCTAAAACAAAACTATTGGTTTATTCTCTTTCTTGGAGCTGGATTTTGTTCACCCATCTCTCTTTTCATTTCTTCTTTCATAGCCTTGAACTCTGCAAGTCTTCTGTCATAGTCCGGGTCTACGAAATCACTTGGTCTTGCCATGACTTGTTTTATAATTTGGAGATTAAAAATGTTTCTGTTATTTATTTCACTGCTTTTTTGGATTCATTTTTGATTTTTTTGCAATCGTTTGTGTTTCATCGAGGAGCACTCCGTTATTAGATACATAAGTTTCAGTACATTGGCTACGATTAAAACAACATGCTGTTCGCTTTCCTGCTTTGAGTTTCGATAATGCCTTCTCAATTCGTATCCTGCGCGTTTCTAGATTTTTGGTTGCGTTTATCCAACGGATCCAATCCCAGCGGGCTATTGGAGTGATATCCTTCCATAAAGTATTTGTCTGTGGAAAGGCTGCGAGAGCTTTCTTTAAATCTGCTGGTACTTTGGGTTCCGGCCATTCCTTGGCCGGCTCAATCTCCAGCATTACAGTGTCGCCTGCTTTTACTCCAATGGATTTACTTAGTGTTTTGTCGAACCTAAACCAGTGACTTCCCTTACCGTCTGGTTCGAGTGTGGTTTTAAAGTGAAAATCATTAATATTTCCTTCAATCAGAGTCATACCTCGTGATGGAAGCTTTGCGCTTGCACCCTTAGGCAACTTAAGAATTGTCCATGAGCCGATTTTAAACAGTTCAGTTTTACAACGGATTGTCAAGATTTTTTTACTCCTTAATTAATTTGCGCGGTTTTTGAATAGTATTAAACTTAAAATTCATCTAAAGTTTATAAACATAACTAAAAATTAGATTTCTTTTTACTTTACAGCGCATTATTTTTTACTTGAGATGATTGGGCCTCTAACAACAACATGTTTGTCAAATAAGATGTATCTAACTATCCTAGAAATACTGTTTATGAAAGAAATCAAGTAAATTAATTTGCTGACAATAGAAGTTAAAGCGGGAGATTTAGATTCTTCTAAGAATGCATTACATTTATCTTTTATTTCGCCTCTTTTTTCCGACGATTCATCTGCGTTGGCGGTACTTCCCTTGTAGAGAGAAGTCATAATTTCAATATAGAATTTTTCCACATCCTTAAGAAGATTTTCTACTTCCTTGTTCTCTTTTGCAGATATTTTAGACTTAGGCACCAGAGAGGCAAATCTTTTTATTTCGTCCCCTATCTTCTCAAGGTAACCATTGAGTTCCCAGATGTGTGTTGAGCATGAAGGAGACTCAATTCCATGATTCTTTCCTTCCTGCGGATGATCATTAACATGATTTAGACATTTGTAAACAAGAAATACAAGACGGTTGATTTCTTTGTCTCTTTTTCTTATAGATTCGGCCAGATCAGAACTTTTATTCTGCAAGCATTCAAATGTATCCTCAAATAATGAACGGATTATTATGTCCGTTCTTTTTATAATGTCTGGAATATTTAGCTCTTCTATGTTAATGAAATCGTGAACAATTATATAATCTCCCGTTTCTTCAATAACTTCTAATCCCGGAAGCTGGGAAATCACTTCTTTGTAAGTTTGGGCATTCTTTTTTATATCTTTTCCTATAAGTTTGACAACTCCGCTGTTAGTAAGATATGATGCGATTATGTCTCTCTTAATGCTGTTTTTTGCCAGACCATCAATGTTTATCATAGTCTCACCCTTTTCTTTTAATGAAATTTTGGATTTTTCTGGTGTTAGAAGCAATGCTCCCTGATGTTCTGTAAGATAAACTTTACTGCCTTTATTCAATTTATGACGAGTTACCCATTCCTTTGGTAATGCAATCGTATGTGAAAACATTCCAGACTTAACAAGTTTTCTTTCATCCATATCCAATCATATGAATGATATTTTAAATATCTTTCTAAAATAGTTCTAGTATATACTAGAACGTTAGTAAGCGCCATAAGTATATATTTTATCCCAACTTATAGTAAGTATGAGAGAGAAAACATCAGATAAGGGGGGCACACTCTAGTGGCAAAGAGTCCTGGGAATCTTTATGATTTGCTTGAAGTCAGCCCTAGAGCAAGAACTTCAGTAATTGATGCTGCTTACAAAGCCCTGGTAAAAGAATATCATCCTGACAAGGGCGGGGACGTAAGAGTAGCCACTTCATTGAACAATGCGCGCGACATTTTGCTTGATGAAAAGAGGAGAAAGGAATATGATTCTGAAAGATACAACCTCGAAGGCAAAATTGTGGGAAATTACAGAGTTCTTTCAATGATTGCTGAAGGAGGTTTTGGAAAAACTTACAAAGGGGAGCACGTTATCTTGAAAACTCCTGTCTGCATCAAACATGGACATAAAATATCTCCCCAGGATGAAGAATTATTATGCGAAGAGGCAAGAGCAGTCTGGGATTTAAGGCATTATGGGATTCCTGCAGTAAGAGATTTATTCAAGCTCGATGATGGAAGCGTTACTTTAGTAACAAGTTACGTTCCTGGACCAACATTAGAGCAGGTCATAAAAAAAGTAAAAAAACTTGAGCCAGAGGATATATCATGGATCACAACCCGTGCTTTGAATGTTCTGAAATATTTACATTATCAAGGTATAGTTCATGGTGATTTAAAGCCACAGAACATAATAATTCAGCCTGAACAGCATAGTGTTGTTCTAGTTGACTATGGATTATCTGCAATAAGGCCTTCTGGTAATGATCGGAATAAGGGGTACACTCCGGGATTTGCTTCTCCTGAACAAGAAAGCGGGAAGACTCTTGTTCCTGAAACAGATTTTTACGGTCTTGGAATGACTATGATTTATGCACTTGGGGGAGACATAGACAGGAAAAAAGTTCCTGAGGACACTCCTGACCCACTTTGTCATTTTATTAAAAGATTAATTGTAAGAGATGTTTTATCCAGACCTAGCTGGGATAAGGAAGATTTAATTGAGACTTTTGAAAAGGTCCGAGAGCAGGCATTCGGAAGACTTCATTCAGGATTCAAGAAAATAAGGGGGTTTTCATAATGAGCATGGAAAAAAGTTTGCATTATGGAACTAACTTAATAGAACAGGTCTGGAGCAGAATGAAACCTGGCGAACTTCCAAAATTAAGGGAATGTAAAGAAGATAGAATATTGGTGATTGAGGGCAGTTATGATTACCTGGAGAAGATATTAGACAATGCAAAAGTCCCATATACTTTGCTTGATGAATTTCCTGACAAAGAAGAGCTTCGTCAGGGAGGACAATTTGCAAAGTCAAAAGTTATGTTCGTAAATTGTGATGAAGATTATCATTCATCTCCCGAAGATAAAAATCTAACTAGGGAAAATAAAAAATCTCTTCAAGAATTTGTTGCTAGAGGCGGAAGAATGATAACTACGGATTGGGCTCAGGCTGTAGTAAAATATCTTTTTGGAAAGATAAGGGCTAAAGAAAATTCAACTGATGATGACGATATAGTAAAAGTAAGGTTTGCATCAGATATTGGAAAGAATTTATCCGGAATATCTTATGGAAATGCCAGACCGAATTGGTGGCTAGAAAGTTCTTCTGATATGATAAGCTACAGTAAAAATTCTGGTGTTGTTGAACTTGTAGAAAGCTATGAAATGAAAGAAAAGTATGGTTCATCGCACGTTGCTGTTGGTTTCCCTTATGGAGAAGGGGAAGTATTTCACTTTGTCAGTCATCTAATTGCTCAAGAATTAAAAAATTATGATGAAAGCGCACGAGAATGCCTAAGAACTTTTCTTGATTTAACTAAAACCTCGCTAAAAAGTGCAAGTACTTCAAAATTAAGCTTCGGAGAGATAGAAACAACTTATACTTTGATGCACACTGTGCTGGAATTGTGCAGAAATAAGATGATACTTCCAAAAGGAAGAGAATTATTGAAAGGAGGTGTAGCATAAGATGTCAGAAGGTGGAGACTATGACCCAGGACCATGGAAAGGATATGACTTTGGCTCAGCCAAAGCAACATATGACGTCCATGTAGGAAGAAGTTATGATGCGGCAGTTTCGGCTGGAAAAAGCAGAGATTCTTTAGTTGCAAAAACATTAAGCACTGAAAGTGAATCTCCATTAGTAATTGCCTGCGATGTCACAGGATCAATGGGAGAATGGCCTGCTACAATCTTTTCAAAACTTCCATATCTTGACTTAGAAGGTAAGGAATATCTAGGAAAAGGAATGGAAATAAGTTTTGCAGCGGTTGGCGATGCATATTCCGACAAGTATCCTTTACAAGTGAGACCATTTGTATCTGGAAAAGGCCTTGAAAAACAACTCAAAGAGTTGGTAATAGAGGGCGGCGGAGGAGGTCAGCAGCAGGAAAGCTATGATCTCGCTACAACGTATTATGCAAGGAATGTAAATATGCCAAAAGCGATAAGTCCAATATTCATCTTTATCGGTGATGAAGGATTATATGAGTTTGTAGATAAGGACCAGGCAAAAGAATGGGCTCGTACTTCAATAGAAGGAAGATTGAGCTCTAAGAAAGCTATGGAGGAACTTAAGTCAAAGTATTCAGTCTACCTCGTAAGAAAACCTTATGGAGATACTGTTGGAGACAGCAGGAGTTCTGAAGATAAACTCATTCAAAAACAATGGGAATCTTATCTCGGAGCAGATCATATCGCAATACTTCCTGAACCAGGAAGAGTTGTTGATGTAATCTTCGGTATTCTTGCAAAAGAAACTGATAGGATAAATTATTTTGAAGATGAACTTAAGGAAAGGCAGCGTCCAGACCAAGTGAAGACCGTGTTAAAGTCTTTACACACAATCCATTATCTTCCAAAAAAATCAATGAAGAAATTAGGCGAGGGAAATTCAATGACTAGAAGAAGTATGGATGGAAAGGAGGCATCATCTCTTTTGTGAAGATGAAAAATCTAGAATTTTTTGTTACTTTGTGGCCAACATTTCCGCATTTTAGCAAATTTGCAACAGATTACCGTTTGAGTGGAATACGCCTAAACAGCGCCATGATAAAAACAAACGAACTCGATAATGAACTCGAGATTGCAAATTCGATTGTTGGCCACCTTCCTTTGTATTTTGATGTAAAAGGAAGACAGCTTCGCGTCAGCGATGTTGATCCTTCAAAGAATCATTTAGAACTGAAGTTAAATCATCCTATTAAAGCTAAAACGCCGTCGGTCGTGCTATTTAAAGCAGGAGCCGATTATGCACTTTTAAAAGAAATAAAAGACGGAAATCATTTGATATTCGAAGGAGGGCCAGAATATATGGTTTATCCAGGAGAATCTTTACATATCCGCGATCCAGAACTTATTGTTGATGGGCCAACTTTTCTTCCCTATGAAATTGAAAAAATAGAAAAAGCTAAAAAAGCAGGTTTTGACCGCTATTTTCTTTCCTATGCAGAAAGTCAAAGAGATATAGATCAATTCAGAGATTTTGTAGGAGACTCTGAAATCATTGCTAAAATTGAAAATTTAAAGGGACTTGAATACGTTGCGAGAGAATTCAAAAAGCAGCCAAATCTATCTTTGATGGCTGCAAGAGGAGACTTATATATTGAAGTTGATAAACCTCATCATATACTTGATGCTTTAAAACTAATAATATCTAAAGATCCAGAAGCTTCAGCCGGATCAAGATTTCTATTATCAGTAATACATGATGCTGTTCCAAGCTGCGCTGATTTAAGCGAGATGGCATGGCTTTATGATATTGGATACAGAAAAATGATGTTATGTGATGAACTTTGTTTGAAAGATGAACCTCTTTCGAGAGCAGTCAATGTTCTCCAGAGTTTCAGAAAAGATTATGCAAAAAAATACAAATATGGATTCTGAAAAATCAATGCCGAGAGATAAGTATCAATTAAGAAGATATTTAGAAAGTTTAAATTTAAGAGACGCAGGTTCTCTTGAAGAGCGAGCGAAGGAAATTAGCGATAATATAAAAAGAGTTATGACTCCTTATTACACAGGAGAAAGAGGGGAACCATTACAATATTATTATGTTCCATGCCAAACGTTACTAGAAAAAGCATTGGAAAAAAGAGATTTTAAGGATGATTTTCCACAAGCACTGGATTTTTTAATAAGTTCGTTGGAATGGGAGTGAATTTTAATTATTTTTTAATCTGCCTTCGTAAGCAAGGCCGCCGACAATGGCACGATAATGAACTACAGATATACTTCCACCACTGCATTCAGTAATCGCAAAAACAACTTTTCTTGTTGGCTCTGGAGTTTCTAAATCTGGAATTGGCAATTCCTTACTTGTCAAGAATTCTCTAGTGTATGGTCTATCAAGTTCATTAAAAGTCAATTGGTACTGTGTCTCTGGTATGCGGTTATAGCCATATCTTGTATCAAACTTTGGTAGGATATGGGAAGATGGAACTTCCTTTCCAACATAACTTTCTAAACGATCAAGATAAGGATTTATGTTTTTCATGACCGTATCTTTTGCAAATTGTTCTTTTTGGGATCTATTATAGTTTGCGACTTCCCATATTTTTGGCTTTAACTCATAATCTGGAGCACCAAGTAATTTTTTTATCGTATCTCTTATAGAAAGATTTGTTTTTCTGGACCAAATATGTGAATCTGCCTCGAATACCCAATCCCAACCATCGTGCTGAAATTTTCTTTCGGCCTGATTTTCTTTAAAATATTCAAGAACTTCTTTTGGAGGTCTTGGATTTCCGCATTCAGATTTAGGTCCAACATAAATAGTATTGTCTCTAATCTGGAAAGAAGTAATTTCTGGAATAGTAGCTCTTACAAACTTAGATACAAAAACTAATGGATAATCCGAAACTCCTTCAAATTCTCTATCACACGTCGGGCATACACGTTCCATTTTATTAATCGT
>Ga0209542_10019687_pt1 | contig 10778 bp, 10 predicted proteins | sample RifCSPhighO2_01_FD_184028 | JGI IMG/M metagenome (GOLD analysis project Ga0209542, IMG submission 184028) | Soil microbial communities from Rifle, Colorado - Rifle CSP2_plank highO2_0.1 (SPAdes) (version 2) | ecosystem: Environmental > Terrestrial > Deep subsurface > Rock core/Sediment ...
GTTTTAATATCATTGATGTTTCTTATTCTTGATAAGTTATATGCTATATGTCTTGGATTTAGATAAAAACTTCGATACAATCTTGATAAATTTTTTTCTATTTCTTCTCTTGTCAATGAGGTGTAAAACTCATTGTATAATCCTTCTGTATGCAGATTTTCCAAATTTACAGCAGTGCCATCTTTTATTTCTGGATATTCTTTTGCAATTTCTTCAAATAAAACTGAACCTGGATATGGAGTACATATTCCGATATCAATTGTGTACGGGTTTATTTTTTTTATAAACTTTAATGTTTGCTTTATTGTTTCTTTTGTTTCTCCTGGCATTCCCAACATCAAGTGTGCATGTGTATCTATTCCTGCTTCTTTTGCCCATTTGAATAATTTTTCTGTATCTTCCAATTTGATTCCTTTATTTGATCTGTCAAGTATATGCTGTACACCAGATTCAACACCAATCTTTATTAAATGACAACCTGCCTTTTTCATCAATTCTAAAGTTTCTTTATCTACTGTATTAACCCTTACATTACATGCCCAAGTTATATCTATTTTATTTTGTGTGATTGAATTGAGAATCTCAAGATTTCTTTTTTTGAATGTTGTGAATGTTTCGTCTCTATAGTATATTTCTTTAAATCCAAATTTAACCAAATAGTCTATTTCTTCTAATACTTTTTTGGATGACCAGCATCTTATTAGATTTCCATACATTGCTGGTGCAGTACAAAAGTTGCATTTTCCGGGGCAACCCCTGGAGGTTTCTGATGTTGTATATGGCAATTTTTTTATTATGGGGTTGAAATATGTTACATCTTTTGGTAATAATGATCTATCTGGAATTGGTAAATCATCTAGATTTGTTATTAGTGGATAATCTTCATTAATTATTAATTTATTATTTTCTTTATATCCGATTCCTTTTGTTTTCTTCCATTTATCATCTTTTATATTTCTCAATAGATCTCTAATTATAAATTCTGGTTCTTTTCTGACTATGATATCTATTCCTTCTTTTATTGAAAATTCTGGCATGAATGTTGGATGAGAGCCGAAGATTATAGTTTTTATATCTTTATTAGCTTCTTTTATAGTCTTTAGTATATTAACATCTTCTGTAAATGTCATAGTTGATGTCAGAAGAAGCAACGTATCATAATCTCTTACTATATTTTTAATATCATCTAGTGTTTTATCTTCACTTGGCGCGTCTAGTATTCTTACGTTATGATTATCATTTTTTAAAACTGTGGCTACTGATAATAGGACTAATGGCGGTACAGTTGCTCCACCTATTCTCTTTCCTTTACACCAACATCCATAGAGTACATCCCTTACAACATTTTCTTTGAATGGAGGTATTAGAAGTAAGACATTCATTTTCTTGATAATTTTTCTAATATTTCTATTAGCTTTTGTTTTGTTTTATATAATTCATATACTCCTATTAATATTCCTATTGCTATTGGTATCTGTGTCAATAATATTACAAGTGCTATTATTTCCATATTTATAACCTCCTGTTAATCTCTTCTAGTTTTTTTCTTAGATTTATTAAATATAAGATTATAAATACTAAGAGAATCATATAGGGTATATGAGTTATCACAAGTATTATTGCGGTGTTCATATTATTATTTTAGTTAATATCTTTCCTATGTTTGCAGCTATTACTAAAAATATTCTTTTATACAGTGGCATATTTATAAATCTATGGTTTTTTATTAGCCATTCATCGTATAATAGGTTTGTTTTTAGGTAATCTTTGAATTTAAAATTACTTTTTTCTAGAGGGTTTGTCTCTATTTCTTGAAATCCAATAGTGGTCTTGTTTTTTACTGCTTCTAGTAACATCTCAGGTTCTAACTCAAAACCAGAACCTTTGAACTGCATTTTCTTTAATGAATCTGTTTTTATTGCTCTAAATCCACAATACATATCTTTTATTCCGGGTATGAGTAAGGAAAACCAAAAAGTTGCAAATGAATTTATTAATCTTCTTTCTAAAGTTCTATAATACATTCTTTGCCCGATTACTAAATCGTAATTATTTATCTCATCTAAAAACTTTGGTATCTCTTCAGGATTATGTTCACCATCAGCATCCAAAGTTATCACAACTTCGAATTTATTATTGATTGCATAATTAAATCCTCTTATCAGAGTTGCTCCCTTACCCATATTTTTATTATTAGTTAGAATTTTACAATCTTTTACTTTTAATTTCTCTTTACTTCCATCATTGATTACAAGAATTTGTTTTACATATTTCTTAGTTTTATTAATTACATCTTGCAGTATTCTTTGATCTTCATTATATGATGGTATTATTGCTATGATCTTCATTTTAGTAAATGTCAAAAGATATTGCTGTCTTGTTCTTTGATATAATCCTATAGTCTTTCTTATCTTTAATGAATTCCTTTTTAAATCTATCTAAATGTTTAACAAATAACCATGGATGCATCAAAAATACTCCCTTTTGATTTTTCCATATATTGAATAGATTATCTATTTTAATGTTCTTAACTATAAAAGCTTCCCAATCATAAGGAGATATTATATTCTTTTCAATTATACCATTTGAATATTTCTTAATCTTGTTATCTTGTCTATTTGACGAGTAGATATATCTTAAATCTTTTAAGACCTTTATAACATCATTATTTATTGATAAAAACGGGGCTCTAAATCCCTTTATAATTATATTATTTTCTTTAAATAGATTGTCTGCAAACTTTAATTCTTTATATATTAAATCATGGTCTTTATTCTCTAAGAGAATATGATTATAACCATGTGATCCTATTTCATGACCATCTTTTATTATCTGTTCAATTAATTTTCTTCTCTTTTTAAGATTCTTTGCTGTAATAAAAAATGTAAATTTTAATTTATTCTCTCTAGCAAAATTCAAGATTGTTTTAATATAATTTGATTGCAGATATAACCTATTTATGTTTATTAGGTCTCTTATCATTATTTTTACACCATATTTCTTGCTGTGTTTTAGGAAATCTATAAATTCATTTAGCATATAAACTCCTGTATAACAATCTTTATAAATGTTTTCTGTAATGTTTTGTTATGAAGATATTACTTACTGGGTCTAATGGCGAAATAGGAACAAACTTAGCTCTAAAACTTAAGGAAGAAGATCATGAAGTTTTCGGAATTGATAAAAGAAAAAATACTTGGACTGATGAATTTTCATATTTACTTCTTGATTTATCTCAAAAATTTTCTACATTTGATAATGGTTTTGGGGATGCAGTAATGCCATTTAAACCAGATGCTGTTGTGCATTTCGCAGCTAATGCAAAGGTACACGAACTTGTTAAACATCCTTTTAGAGCTATGGATAACATTCAGATTACGTTTAATGTACTAGAATATTGCCGAGTGAATAATGTTCCGATGGTTTTCTCAAGTTCAAGAGAGGTTTATGGAGATATACATAGGTTTAATGATAGTAAGATTACGGGTGAGCACAGGGCAGATTTTAAGTTTACAGAAAGCCCTTATTCTGCAAGCAAGATTTCTGGAGAAGCTTTAATTTATTCTTATGCGAAATGTTACAATCTTCCTTATCTTGTTTTTAGATTCTCTAATGTTTATGGAAGATATGATACAGATATAGAGAGAATGGAGAGGGTTATTCCTCTATTCATTAAAAAAATAGATTCCGAAGAGCCGATAATTGTTTATGGAAAGGATAAGTTGTTAGATTTTACCTATGTTTTAGATTGCATAGAAGGGATTCATTCAGGAATTGAAAAATTGATTAAGGGTAATTTAAAGAATGAGACAATTAATTTAGCTTATGGCGAAGGGCATACCCTTTTAGAATTAGTGAAATATATAGAAGAAAATCTTAATAAAAAAGCAAAATTAACAATTGCGGATAGTCAGATTGGAGAGGTTACTTATTATGTAGCTGATATTGCTAAAGCCAGAAATCTTTTGGGTTATGATCCTAAAACCCCTTTAAGAGAGGGTATAAAAAAACACATTGAATGGTATAAGTCATTATAATAATCTTTATAAACTTGATTTTATATTAATTATTAATGGATAATGTTACAAAGAAGAACATTATTGATGTTCTAAAAGAGGTGTATGATTCTGTCAAATCTAAAGATATCAAGAGGTTAAAGGAGCTAAGTAATTTTACAGTTCATAGTGCAAGCGTAAGCCAGGATGAAGATTCTCTGAGTATTGCCATATTAATTTATTCTTTATTCAAGATCTATGGAAGGCCTGATTATGAAAAAACAAAAAGCTGGTATTTTTTCAACAAGAATACATTGCTGAGTTTAAGGACTGCCAGGGATCGATTAATGCAGGATGATATTGAAGGCTATAGCAATATTATAAAAGATTATTTTGATTCTATAGAGCAGCTTGACAAGCAATTAAGAAGATATATTAAAGAGATAATTGAGCAGGCGAGGATTAAGAAAGGAACTAGGGTATATGAACATGGAATTTCTATTGGAAGAGCTGCTGAGATTTTGGGATTAAGCAAGTTTGATTTAATGGATTATATTGGAAAAACAGGCATTGCAGATGTTAATATCGGGAAGAATATCTCTTATAGATTGGATAAAGCCAGGGGTTTGTTTAAATGAAAAGTCTTGTTTTTGATACTAGCAGCATAATAACTTTAGCAACAAATGATTTATTATGGTGTTTGAAACCTATGAGAAAGATGTTTAATGGTGAATTCTGCATTCCAACTAGTGTTAAGAGAGAATTAGTTGATGTTCCATTAAAGATAAGAAGATTTAGGTTTGAGGCTATGATGATAAACAAGATTATTGGGGAGGAGTTAAAGGTATATGATGTTGATACTGGGAATGTCTTAGAGAATGTCAATTCTGTTTATAGTTCTAAGGAGAGCATAAAAGCCAGGTCACCTGGGGGAAAGATTAAGATTTTAGACAAGGCAGAGGTTGATGCTCTCTTATTGGCTGATCAATTGAAAGGTGTTTATGTTGTTGACGAAAGGACTTTAAGAATGTTTGTTGAAGAGCCTGAGAATTTAAGAAGGTTGTTGGAGAACAAGTTACATACTAAGATTAGCATGGATTCTGATGTTTTAAAAAGATTTAGATACAAGGTTGATATAATAAGAAGTACTGAGTTGATGACTGTTGCTCTTGAAAATGGTTTGTTGGATAATTTTGTCAAGAATGGGACAAAAAAGGATATTTTAGATGGTTTATTATGGGGTTTGAGATTAAGAGGCTGCGCTATTTCTACAGAAGAGATTAATGATATGATTAAGCTTGTTAAATAGTATAGAAATCTTTATATACAAAATGTCTTTGTGAAATTTCTATGGATAAAATTGTTTATAAATTTCCAGATGTAGAGCTTAGGAGATATAATGTGCATGGAATTGCGCATGCAAGGATTAAAAAGATGATGCCGGTTCCTTTATCAGGGTGTTACATTGATCTAGAAGAGATTCTTAAGATTTCTCCACCAAATTATGCGTGGATGAAACTTGCTTCAGATGCACCACATGTTATAATCTCTTCTGGAAAACAAGGCAGTATTCCTGAATCAGTCTTTATTATTAAGCGTCATAAAAATCTTGTTTCTCTGGAATTAAGGCTTTGGCATAATTCAGATCAGGATTATAGTAATGTAGAACTTATTCCTGTTTATAAGAATAGAAGGGTTTAAATATATAATTTCTTGTGGTTTTATTAAGGGAGCGTAGTATAACTTGGTAGAATGAGAGGCTCCAGTTTTGGAGCGATGAGCTTTATGCGATGATATGAAAAAGGTATGTCGCTTTGATGAAGATACCTTTAGGTTGGGGTTCAAATCCCCACGCTCCCATTTAGAATTATCTAAAGATTATTGATACAATGTTTCCTATATAATTAGTTAGGGTAATTACGATTATTGCAATTGCAAGATGTTCTAGAATTACTTTATGAGGTTTTATCCTTTCTCTTTTAGCTACATAATAACTAAATACTGAGATTAATGATAACCCCCAGATTATACTTACTATAATTGCTGTTGATAGGTTGAATAATAGTATTGGAATTATAAAGGTTAGCGCGAAGATAAATTTTGAGATGAATGTTGATATTGTTGATTCCCAGATTTCTTTTACTGGATGCTTGTTTTCTGCTTCTTCTGATATATGAATTCCCAAAGAATCCGATAGTGCATCTGCGATAGCTATTATTATGATCCCTCCAATGACAACTAATGTTGAATGCGTTGTTGAGTTTAATCCCACTATCAAACCTAGAGTTGTTATTATCCCGGATGTCAGGCCAAATCCAAAACCCTTTCTCATCGATAGTTTCATAATCATTATTTAATCAGGATGTTTAAATAAGTTTTGTGTATATGTTACTTTTATAAAATGGTTACAATAGGAAGATTTAAATAGAAGTTCTTACCACTTTAAAGTTAACAATAATTACTGTACAGGTAAAAATGAGATTAATTAATATAATAATTGCATTGTTGGTTTTAACTAGCACAGTATATGCTTTAGGTGTAGAGATAAATCCTGTTAATCCGAATACAGATAATAATCTGATTTGCAATTACAATGGTTTTACAAGCGGTTTTATTTTTAATTGGTTTGTTAATGGTGTTTATGAAAAGAGCGGAAATCCATTGGAATCTTTTAGAACTAGTGTTGGTGACACGATTGGCTGTGATGCATGGATGATTATGCCTGGACAGGATGTTTATCTTGGCACCGCAACAACCATTATTGTAAACAGGGATCCTGTTGTTTCTGATATTCCTGATATTATTATGAATGAGGATAGTGTTTATACTTTTGATTTAAGCAGTTATGTAACTGATCTTGATAATGATCCTATAACTTGGAGTGTTTCTGGAAATACTAATATTAATGTTAATATTGTTGGAAGTATTGTTACTATAACTCCTAATGCTGATTGGAATGGTGTTGAAAATTTATTATTTACAGCAAGAGACCCAAGCAATGCTGCTGACAGTGATAATGTTGTTGTTACTGTGAATCCTGTTAATGATGTTCCTGTTATTACAAGCTTTAATCCTGTAAATTCGCCTGTAAATGTTAACGAAGGAAGTTCACAATTATTTAGCATTGTTGCAAATGATGTTGATGGAGATCCATTAACTTATGATTGGAGATTGGATGGTGTTCAAGTCAGCACTACTGCTAGTTATAATTTTAATTCAGTAGATGGCCCTGATGCGCATATATTGACTGTAACTGTCAGTGATGGTTCTTTGGTTGCTCAAAATACATGGAGTATAAATGAAATAAATGTCGATCCTACTGTTGCTGTTGTTAATAATGGGCCGATTAATGAAGGACAAGCTATCACTGTTAGTGTTGGTGTAACTGATCCAGGTGTTTTAGATACTTTTACTTATTCTTTTGATTGGGATAACGACGGTGTTTATGATATTGTTGATCAGGTTGGCAATAGTGCGAGTTTCACTTTTGTTGATAGCGGTGTTTATACTGTTGGTGTTAGGGTAAGGGATGATGATAATGGTTTAGGTTATGGAACTACTAATGTTGTTGTTAATGATGTGTTACCTATTGCTGATGCTGATGGGCCTTATGCATGTCAATTAGGAAATAGCATTAATGTTATCGGAAATAATCTTGGTTATGCTGGTGATAGTGTGACTTATTCATGGGACTTGGATAATGATGGTGCGTATGATGACAGTGTTTTACAAAATCCCATTTATAATTGCGCTAGTTTAGGTGTGTTTACTATAGGATTAAGCATTGTTGATGATGAAGGCGGTGTTAGCACTGATACAAGCACTGTTACTGTGACTGTTTTACCTGTTAATAATCCTCCTGTTGTTACAATTACAGGTCCTGCTAATGGAAGTACTTATGTTGTAGGCAGTAATGTTGTATTCACTGGAACAGCTGTTGACCCTGAAGATGGTATTATAAATAATTTAATACAGTGGAGTTCAAGCATTGATGGTGCTTTAGGCACTGGTGCATCAATAAATATTAATACCTTATCTCTTGGAACTCATGTTATTACTGCAATTGTTACTGATTCTGGTGGTTTACAAGATAGTGATAATATTAATGTAATTATTGTTACTGGAGCTACTCAATGCAGTGATAGTGTAGATAATGATGGTGATGGGTTTATTGATTTACTTGATCCTGGTTGTGTTGATAGTTTTGATAATGATGAAACTAATGTTGGAGTTACACAATGTTCTGATAGTGTTGATAATGATGGAGATAGTTTGATTGATTATCCTAGTGATCCTGGATGTGTTGCAGCTGGTGATAATGATGAGAGTAATGTTGGTGTTACACAATGTAGCAATGGCATTGATGATGATGGAGATAGTTTAATAGATTTATTAGATCCTGGTTGTGTTGATGTTAATGACAATGATGAGACTAATGTTGGTGTGACTCAATGCAGTGATGGTGTAGATAATGATGGAGATGGTCTAATAGATATGCTTGATTCTGGATGTACTGCTGCTGGCGATACAAGTGAGCAAGAAAATCCTGTTGCTAGTTTTACTGCTTCAAGCACTAATATTAATGAATTACAAAGTGTTAGCTTTAATGCTTCAGGAAGTTCTGATGTAGATGGAAATGTTGTAAGTTATAGCTGGAATTTTGGTGATAGCACAACTGGTAGTGGTGTATTTGTTAATCATATATATAATAATGCTGGAATTTACAATGTTACTTTAACTGTAACTGATAATGATGGCTTAACTGATACAGATTCTATTATGATTACTGTTAATGATGTAGTTCCTACTGTTAGCGGTTCTAGCGGCGATGTTAGCGAAGTTAAACATGATTTCGGTGCAAAGAATTTAAAATTAGTTAGAGGCAGTGATAGATTATTTGTTATATTTGATTTATTCAATAATGGAAATGTTAAAGAGGATTTGAATGTTGAGATTATTGTCAGGGATTTAAGTTTAGTTAATAGTTTGGGAAGTTATAGTTTAGCTAAGGATTCTGAAAGGATGATTACTGGTGAGGTTGTTTTGGATTTGAATAAGGATTATAATGTTGAAGTAAGGGTGTATAATAATAAAGGAGATGTTAGTGAAAGCATTGGATATAGCAGTAGCAATATATATAAAGATGAAGCAAAGTATGTCGGATTTAATAATCAAGTAAACAAGATTAAGGAGGAAAGCATATTAAGTTTAATTATCTGGGGATTATTGGTTTTACTAATGTTAGTATTAGTTATCCTAGGTTTTGATTATGCTTTAAGATGAAAATGTTATTACCAAAAGATTTAAATACAAGTATTAACTTTCAAAAGATAACAAAAGAGTGTAGACGCATAAAACTATAAATGGGGGTTAAAGGTAAATGAAATTTAGATCAGTATTGTTTATGTTTGTGTTTTTAATTAGTTTGATAAGTGTTAACGCACTTGTTATGAGTGAGGTTAAGGTTGATGGCACTGCAATAAGCCAGAGCGCAACTGTTTCTGCTGTTAAAGGAAATACTCTTGATATAAGAGTAGAATTATTCGGTGATTTGAATGTTACTGAGAATGATGTTAGGGTAAAGGCCTGGATAGGTGGTTATGAATATGATGATATAGAAGAAACTAGCGATTTATTCAATGTTCAATCAAATGTCATATATGTTAAGACTTTGGAATTAGAATTACCAGAGGATATGGATGCTACTGAAGCTTATACATTACATGTTGATGCTTATTCACAAAGTGGCAATGAGGTTGAATATACTAATGTATTTACATTAATGGTTTCACCTGAAAGACATTTAATAAGATTTATAGATACTATATTTAATCCTGGATTAAGTGTTGAAGCTGGCCAGCCTTTGTTTACCACTGTAAGGCTTGAAAATCTAGGTGATAAGAAAGAAGAAGACATTAAGGTAAAGGTAAGCATACCTGCTTTAGGTGTTTCAGCTGTTAAATATCTGGATGAGCTAACTTCTGATGAACTTGATAATGAGGATGAAGAGGATTCTGGAGAGGTTGAGGATATTTATTTAGTTATACCTAAGGATGCTAAGACAGGGATATATGATGTTGTTGTTGATGCTGAATACAATAGAGGGCATGATGTTGAGAGCAAGAGATATTTAATAAATATCAAAGGAAAGGTAGAGGCACCTGTGGATGCGTTACCTGGAACTATTACTCCAACAGGCCTTGTTACAGCTGTTATAAGCGTTGATAGCGAGACTAAACAGGTTCAAAGTGGAGAAAGTGCTGTTTACAAGATTATGTTTGCTAATCTTGGACAGGATGCTAAAACTTATACTATAGAATTAAGCAATATTGACTTTGCAGTTGCACGTGTTGATCCTGCTGTATTGACGATTAATCCTGACCAAACTGCAGAGGCATATATTTATTTAAGTGTTGACAAGAATGCTCGTGAAGGAATGCACTTATTCAATGTGAATGTCAAGAGCGGCAACCAATTAGTTAAGGAATTTAACTTGGGAAGCGATGTTAATGCTGGAGCAGATGTTGATGCTAAGAATGTTTTAGAGGTGGTGTTTGTTGTATTATTGGTTGTATTGATAATCTTAGGCATTGTAGTGATTGTTAAGAGATTAGGAAAAGGCAGGGAACCAGAAGAATCTACTGGCGGACAGAGTTATTATTAATTTTTTTATAATAATCTTTATATACTTTTTCTTTATTGTTTTTAATTATGATTCAAGATAAAGATTTATTAAGATTAGAAGAATTATTGAAGAAAATTCAAAATCTGACAAATAATGAA
>Ga0209542_10019689_pt1 | contig 10777 bp, 13 predicted proteins | sample RifCSPhighO2_01_FD_184028 | JGI IMG/M metagenome (GOLD analysis project Ga0209542, IMG submission 184028) | Soil microbial communities from Rifle, Colorado - Rifle CSP2_plank highO2_0.1 (SPAdes) (version 2) | ecosystem: Environmental > Terrestrial > Deep subsurface > Rock core/Sediment ...
ATTTTGATAAGAAAGGATTGGTGAGAGAAGTTAAAAGTGCTTTGAGAAAGGATAGTTTAGTGCCAAATATATCCGAATATTAAAGTTATATACTATAGTTCTTTTTTTGCCCAAGGAATCCAGTGTTTATCATAGGTTCTCTTTTTGGGATCTAGAGCTTTTTCAGCACTTGAGGGGCAGCCGTGGATGATGATGCAATTCATATTTTTAGATACACCTGCAGGATTATAATATTATCTATTTTTCATAATTCATCGCCCATATATTTTTAAGGTGGTTGTGTTTGTTTCTGAAATGAGGGGTTTTTTGCTTGTTAAGCCCGATTATGTTGGGAGCACGTGGGCACTTATAAGCTTGGCTAAGTCTATTATACGAGTCAGAAATCTGCCTCTCTTGTTATTGGAATCTCGAGCCACTCCTCCCATTCCACAATCGTTCGTTGAGAAGTTTTATGAACCTCATCAAAATGCTCCTCATTTTCCTAGGGTAGTAGAGTATTGGAGTGATAAACCGACAGCGCTTCTTATCTTGGAAGGTCCTCGTGTTTTTACTGACACTCTGCTTTTATCTGGTTCGAAGACTGATCCACTTGAATGTAGTCCTGGAGAGTTGCGATACGATGCGCGACATTTTATACCAGTTCATTGTAATAGTAACCCTAATGAACGAAAGCTGAGGAATATTGTGCATAGATCTGATTCTGAAGAAAACCTAATTCGAGAAATGAGTCTCCTTCGACAGTATGGTTTGTAAAATCCTAAAGTTACATTTATAAAGTATATTTGGTTTGGAGGGATATGGTTTATACTGATGTTGCTGTTAGTGGTGGGGATGTTCTAGCTGGTGGAGTTTTAGGCGGTTTAATAGCGTTGATTTTTGCCTTTATTCTTATCTTCTTTCTTATTATGATTGGCGTTTATATTTACACCTCACTCGCTTATATGGCTATAGGTAAACGAGCACGATTGAAGACTCCGGGATTGGCTTGGATTCCGGGTGTGGGGCCGACTATATTAGCGTTTCAGACGTCTAAAATGCATTGGTGGCCATGGTTGCTCCTTATTGGCTTCTTTATTCCTTTTGTGAATATTGTTGCTTTTATCGCCTTTGGTGTATTTTCGGTTATATGGCATTGGAAACTATTTGAAAGAATAGGTAGACCGGGTTGGTGGGCATTGCTTCAGTTGATTCCTATTGTTGGTCTTGTCCTTATAGGGATAGCTGCTTGGGGCAAACAGTAGTTTTATAGGGTGAGAGACATGGTGTCTGTTATATTTGGTGGAATGAATAGCCTTTTAAACCATTATTGAGGCAGATTATTATGAGAAAATATGATGAATCTAAGATTAGAAAGTTTCTCCTAAAAGAGAACTTGATGTGGAATAATCCATTTGTAGCCTTGACTATGATGGCTCCATTCTCAATCCCGGGCTTCTTGTACAACTTCTATCAAATTGTGAAAAACAAGTATAAGACTTCTGGAGATAAAAAAGCAAAGGTTCTTATTTTTGATGAGCCTTTAACGGAGTGGCAAGATTTGATGTTGGGTGTAAAGGGATGTATTGCACGATTTTTAACAGAAAGAGATATTAAAGTTGATTATAAACATAATGCAAAAAGTGATGATTTGAGAGCTGTCCTTGCAAATGAAGCTTATCAAAACGTTGTAGTTGTGGGGCATGGTGGGAGAAGCCAGTGGTGTTCAAGAGACGGAATAGTTTACACAGAAGATGTTGACGGATGGATGGAGGGTTTACCTAAAAAAACAGGTTATTTTATCCAATTCACTTGCGGAGATGCAGATGGGATACCACTAGGATATAGTGTTGTTGAAAATAGAAATAGGATATTAGGTTATACAAAAAAGGTTAATTTGGGAGATAGACTTGAAAGCTTGTGGAGTGAATCACTTGGAAGTATAGGGGGGTTAGTAACATTAACGGAAAAGTCCCTGTCTAATAAAACTTAATGTAACATTTCGTATCAAAAAAACAACTGTTCGTTTTGGTAAATTTTATAGTCTATTTTTTACATCGAGTTGAATGAGTTATTCTTTTTAAGATATGATACCGTATCCGACAGTTTTATAAGCTTACGGTTTTTTTGTTCTGTATGACTAGGGCGGGGGAGCTGAAGAAGGGAGATAAGATTAGAGTAGGGGAGGAGGTTTTGGAGATTGAGGAAGTTGAGATCTCAGATATAAGCAAACAAGGTACCAAGAAAGTGCGGATAGTGGTGAAGAATTCGAAGGGTGAGCGAATTACGTTGGTTCGACCGGTTGATTATCCTGTCACGAAGGTGGATTGATGATTGATATTATTATTACTTCGTATAAAGAACCACACTCTACGGTTCGAGCAGTACAGGCAGTTTTAAAACAGAAATTGCCTGCACAGAGTAGGATTTTTGTGGTTGACCCGTTTCCTGAGGTTGAGCGTATTTTGAAAAAGAAGGTTAAGGATAAGAGAGTTCGTTTCTTTTTAGATCCGGGAGAAGGAAAGAGTTATGCGTTGAACTTATTGTTTCAGGAATATGGTTCTTCGAATACAAATGATTTGTTTATTTTGACGGATGGTGATGTGTATGTTGGTACTAAGACCGTTTCTAGTATTGTGAACGCATTTAAGGATCAGAAAGTTGGTTGTGTCACGGGGAGACCTAAACCTGTTGAGACGAAGGAAACGAAATATGGTTATTGGACGCATGTATTATTTGACGGTATTGATTCTGTGCGGAAACGATTATCTGCTGAGAATAAGTTTTTTGAGTGTTCGGGCTATTTGTTTGCTATTCGGAAAGGAGTGGTGTATGATTTTCCTTTAGAAACCTCGGAAGATAGCATTATTCCATATTTATTTTGGAAGAAAGGATTTGCTATTAAATATGCGCCTGAGGCAGAGGTGTTTGTGAAAAGCCCGGGAAACTGGAAGGATTGGTTGACTCAGAAAGTGCGAAATATTAAGGCTCATGAGAATTTAGACAAACTTGCTCCCGACCTTCCTAGGACTAAGTCGTTTTGGAATGAGATTCGATATGGTGCTTTGTTTGCCCTATTGTATCCTCGGCATTTGAGAGAGGTGTGGTGGACGATTGAGTTGTTTGGTGCGCGATTGTATTTGTATTTCAAGTCTTTTAAGGAGATTCGGAAGGGAATTTATAGGGACGGATGGCGTGGGGAAGCGGTGACTGAGAGTACGAAGATGGGTGACTAAAGCGAGTATTCCTTAATATCTCCGTTCTTGAATTCTTCACTCGAATAGAGGTTTTGTATGGGAATATCTTGCATGAGCACATTGAAACACATCAAAAATCTTGAATGGCTGCAGACCAGTATGTGCTCGCCCTTAAAATTCTTTTTTAGGTATGCTACGAATTGTTTAACTCGCTCATAGGTCTCAAGAAGGGACTCTCCCTGTTCAGGCTTAAACGCTATTCTATCAGTTATATTGTGCTCGGTGCAATATAGTTTAACTGCATTTAGTGGTTTTCCTGCAAAGACTCCCGCATTTCTTTCTCTGATTAAATCCAAACTAATTAGTTTTAAAGGATGATTTTCTAGATACGGTTCAACGGTTTCCTTCGTTCTCCTAAAATCGCTTACTATTACTTTATCGATCTTATATTTTTCAAGTTTTTTAGCTAGTTCTCTTGCTTGTTCTTTTCCTTCTTCGGATAGTAGATCATTCTCTCCATTAGGCGTGGCGTTATTATCAATAATGCCTTTTACGTTAGCTAGTGATTGGCAGTGTCTTACTGCATAGATCTTCATAGAGTTGATATTCGATTAAGAGGTTAAAGACTTTTCCATTCTTTTTTATGTCACGAACGTTTAAAACCCTACCTTTTATGGTGAGGCGTTCGTGAGCATCCAAAGCACGAGTGCCTGTCACAAACCCCCTCCTTCAGGATGGGGTGGCACATCGTGCTTTTGATATTCGAGCAGTTTTTCTTTGAGTTGTTCGAGGGAGGTGACTGTGGGTGTTGAAGCGAGAATGATGGCTGAGAGATATTCAAGCGCCTGTTCGACTGGCTCGTCGGTTTTTATGCCGATGGTAGGGATTCCTTTGGCATAGGCGTACCCGAGTTCCCAGGCGGTGCCTGCTCCAACGTGGAAACCGTCTAAGACTGCTACCACTAATTGAATATCTTTGAATCCTTGTTCTATGTCTCCTTTGAAGATTCTTTGCACGTCTTTCATTCCTGTTGCTAGACCAACGTCTCGGTGGGGGAGGAACGTTTGAAATCCGAGGGATGTGCAGAGAGCATCTATTTGTTCGAGGAACTCTCTCTCTGCTTCTGATCTTATTTTTCCTGCAATATAGAGTTTCATAGTAGTGGGGATATATTGGTATTTATAAGACCAACGGATTTTTAGAATACTCTCTAAAACTATATATAGTGTATCTTCTTGGAAAAGTTGTGGAAGACTCTAAGGAAGTTCATGAGGAGCTATTGCGATGGGCAAGTGGTGAGTTTAGGGATATCTTAGAAGATTCTGCGCAAGCGATTTATATTTATGTTTGTGATAGACATAAACTATGCAATACACATTTTTCTTCTCTATTAGGCTATTCGTCCCCTGAAGAGTGGGCTATGAAAGAAGAGATGTTGAGTGATGCTACAGATGAGGATCAGGCTGTGCTTGTTGCAGCATATAAAAAAGCTATGGAAGAGAAAATAGGCTCTAGTATAGATATCTCATGGAAAAATAAAGAAAATGGAGATCTTATTAAAACAAACGTTATACTTGTTCCCTTAAGTTACAAAGGAGAGCTATTTGCTCTCCATTTTATAACTAAGATTTAGATTGTACTTTATGTTATAATAGGCATTCTTATAAAGCTATTATTTTTGTTGTGTGTATGAGAATTTGTATTATTAAACTGGGAGCGATGGGGGATGTGTTACGGACGCTGTGTGTAGCTGAGGCGCTGAAAAAAGAGTTTGAGGGGTGTGAGATTCATTGGATAACCAAGTCAAATATTGCTCCGTTGGTGAAGTTGTGCCCATTTGTAGATACGGTGTATTCGCTCCCTGCTGTGCCTTCTGGGAATTTTGATGGGCTGTATTGCTTTGATGCTGATGAGGAAGCCGGGGCGATTGCAATGAAGACTTCTGCTGGTAAGAAATTAGGGTTCTATTATCAATCTGGCTATCCGATGAGTTTTAATGCGGGAGCTGAGCATTATTTGAATACGATGTTTGATGATGCGTTGAAAAAAAGTAATAGAAAAACCTATCAGGAGATGATGTTTGAGGCGGCCGAACTGCATTGGAAAGGAGAGAGAGGAGCGATTGTGCTAGGGAGAGAAGAGAAGGAGTATGCTCAACAATTTTGGAAGGAACAGGGATTAGAAGGGAAAAAAGTGATTGGGATTCATATGGGTGCATCTCCGCGATGGCCTTCTAAAGTATGGCATCCTGATAGATTGAAAGAGTGTATTATGCTTTTGAAGGGGAAAGGATTTGAAGTTCTGCTGTTTGGAGGGCTAGATGAAAGGGAAAAACTAAAAGGATTTTGGGAGGGATTGAAAAAGCAGGGTATTGGGGTGGTGTGTAATCATCCAGATAATTCTGTCAGAGAGTTTGCTGCGTTGGTCGCACGATGTTCCGTTGTTATAGGCTCAGATAGTTTTGCACTGCATGTTGCGTTGTCTTTGGGAGTTCGGACTGTCGGATTGTTCTTTTGCACTTCCCCGTGGGAAGTTGAAGATTATGGTTTGTTAGATAAGATGATTTCACCTTTGTTGGAACAGTATTTTCCTGAGAGACAGGATGAATATGGTGAGGAATTGGTGAAAAGTATTTCTGCTGAGCAAGTTGTTTCTTTGATTGCTAGAATGCAGCAACAGTAAAACATAAAAGGGAGGCAATTATAAGAATATATGGAAGTTGTTGAACAGGGAGTTGCTGTTGGTGGTTTGCCTGATTTAGATGAGAAAAAACGAAAAGTGAAGCATCGCTTGAGACAATTGATTTCTGTTCAAGGGTTAGTTCTTGGTGTTATAGCGTTAGGGGTTATTATAAGATTTTATTATTTTTCCCTCACAAAGAATCAAGCGCACTGGTGGGATTCATTGGGTTATGGCAGTATTGCAAAACAAATAGTATATGGTTTGTGGGGAGACAACGCTTTTCTTGCAACTGAAACCATTATACGACCTCCATTATTGCCTCTTTTGTGGTCAATATTGATTCGTTTTGGCGCATCAGATGTATTTTCTGTTTTTGTTTTTGGCATTATTCCTTCAGTAGCTTCTGTTGTATTCATTTATCTGCTGGCGAAAGAGTTGTATGATACTAAGGTTGCTCTCGCTGCCACGTTTATCCTATCCGTGCTTTGGATCCATCTCTTTTATTCAATGAGAGTTATGACTGATGTTTTGTCTTTGTGTTTTGCACTTGCTAGTCTGTATTGTTTTATGCATAAAGGCAAAATGTTTGATTCAACGTGGTATCCTTTGTCTATAACTCTTATTTCTTTTGCCATTCTTTCTCGATATTTCTATGGTATTGTAGGTGCGTTATATATTGTGTTTTTAATTGTTATCTATGGTTTTAGTTTTTTGAAAAAGAAGCAGTTTTGGATTGGAGGAATTATCGGTTCAATTCCTTTGCTACTTTTCTTTATATATAATATACGTTCATATGGCAGTTTACTTCCAGCAAGTAGTGTGTATGCTTCAAGTGCGGCTGAGAAAGGAGCATTTGCTTTTTACACGTTTGGATTTATTTCTCATATTATGGGTGCCGTGCTGACTGTTTTTTTCATTATAGGTATGATTTTGATGCTCTTTGAACTCGTATTAGGGTACGATTCTATCAGAAAAGTAAAGAAACTGCAAAGCCACTTTATTTTGGTTTCACTCTTTATTGTTTCTTTTGTATTCTTTGTGTTTATTTTGAGAGCTGCTGAGGATCGATACCTCTTCTTAGTGTTCCCTACGTTACTTGCTGGAGCAGGATATGGCACTTCGATAGTATATAGTTTTATTAAGAAACAATCTAAGATTGCTGCGGCTATTGTGATCATCGGTCTTTTAGGGCTCGGAGGATATTCTGAATTAAAATATGGAGATTCTATCATTGTCGATAAAATTAGCAGCTACAAACAAATGAAAGACGCGTTTTTGTGGATAAAGGACCAGACACCATCAACTGCTGTCCTAGTTGGTGATGGAATTGATTTGTATTCTATTTATTATGCTGAGAGGAAGATTATTTCCTGGAATGAAACCACGTTTGATGCTGTGTCGGCAAAAGCTGATTTTGTTGTTATTCATAGGTTTGAACATCAGCCCGATAATGCTATACAATATGTTTTAGCCAATCAAACTCGATTTGTCCCAATTCATGCTGAGTTCTTTGATAGTGAGCAGAAGCAGCCAGCAGTTATTGTGTATCAGATTGTGAAGTAGTTATTTCTAAGTCATCATAATACTTATAAACACCTATAATGCATATTGTACATGAATCTTGGACTTGAGAAAAAAATAGTATTAGTAACTGGAGGAGCTAGGGGAATCGGTGAAGCCATTGTGCACGGATTTGCTGAAGAGGGAGCTATTACTATCATTATTGATAAAGATTTAAGTGCGTGTATTCAACTTCGTGATGAACTTAAACTAAAAAGCAAGGGTATAGATTATTATCACGCTGATCTAACTGATGATGATGCGTGCAAATCTGCTGTGAACTATGTACTTGAAAAATATACAGGCATAGATGTTCTTGTCAATAATGCTGGGATCAATGATTGTGTAGGTCTTGATCAATCTTCAAGAGAATTCAGAGCATCTTTGGGACGCAATCTTACGCACTATTTTAGTATGATGCATTATGCTGTAACTAGTTTGAAGGAAAGAAAGGGTTCTGTCGTGAATATTTCATCGAAAGTAGGTGTGATAGGAGAAGGAGGAACGTCTGGATATGCTGCTGCGAAGGCAGGCATTTTAGGTCTCACTCGAGAGTGGGCGAGCGAGCTGGCTCAGTATGGTGTGCGCGTGAACACCATCATACCCGCGTCTGTTAAAACACCACTCCATGATAGTTGGCTTCAGACTCAAAAAGATCCTGGGGCGTTCCTTGCGGTCTTTGAAAAAAGAATACCTTTGGGCAACAGACTTACGACTCCTTATGAGATTGCTGATCTTGCTGTTTTTCTTGCGTCTTGTCGAGCTTCCCACATAACGGGAGAACATATATTCTGTGATGGTGGGTATACCAATTTAGAGAACGTTGATTTTTTTAAAATGTAAACTTACTTGGTTTGTGCATATGTCTGAAAGAGAGGTTCTAGGAATGCATCTGCTTCTTTATAATCGATAGGAAGTCTGTTGCCCGCAGCATCAAACTTTACATAATCCTCTTCGACTGCTAATGGAATTCCAGTTTCTCTAGAATTGTCAAAGAGTTGATAGAACAAGGTTCGCGGAACGAGTTCGGTTCCTCGTGGATTCCATTTTATTTGTTCGAGTGATCCTAACTCTGGTCTAAATCCAATGCCGTCAGCTTGTGAGATGTGTGCAGCACCCATACTATCTATATATGACGGTGATCCCCCTACTCCTTCTTGATACTCATCCCAATCATTCACTGCGAGGGTTCTGAATAAATCATTTTTCAATTTGTCTCTTTCTTCTTTAGGAACTCTATCTGATTCATAAAATTCACGAAGCTTGTGCGATGCAGCCCAGTGAGCTACGTCAAAGACAATACTTCCTTTGAATAGGGGATTATTTAACTCAAACCACGTATTGAGAGGTATAATATATTGACCAGTGACATCTTTGTTTACGTCTGGATGTATTTCGTGCGTTACGAGTGGAGCATATTCGACTCCCAAATTGACTCCCTTTGCTTTAGCATATTGTTTTAGATCAGAAAAGCGCTCGGTTGTAGCTCTCCAGATTCTGTCTCTATAAAAATCAAAATCTTCGGGTGAGAAAAACCCTGGCTTTGAAAAGTCTCCCCTCTGAATTAACGGGGTTACCATGGGACCGAGATGAGGAGCCAAGATTAGATTGGATGGAGCATTTTTGGTTACCTCGAGTACTTTTCCGACTTGGTCTATGATTCCTACAAGTCCGGAAGGTTTGCTTTCGTCATAGGTTAGTGCGCCCGGGCCATAGAATAGTGAATGTTGGCCGTAAATGGGGGGCTCGGCTGCTGCTAGAGGAAGCTGATGTATTGTTTGGTTTTCAACTGCCAGAGCGAGATTTCTAGGTTTCCTTGAAAAGCCAGGCATGTAGGGTAAGAAAGCACCAACCTTGGTCTCAACACTATACTGGTCTCCTAATCTTCTTATTCTGTCTTGAGCCTCTTTGAAAGCAGCTATTTCGACTTCATCGTGAAGCATTACGGGGAGAGCAAGATGTAGTGTTTTATCCATTGGATTTTTGTCACTTTGTTGTATTTAAAGATTTGTGTATTCTGCTTTTATTTTCGTGCTAGAATAGCGATTTCATTGCCAGACGGATCGTGATGGGCATACTCGTTGTCTCTCAGGGCATTGAAGAATTCAAATTTTTTTGTTTTTCGTATAGTGTATTTCATGAACAGGTGAGTGTAGAGATCTGCAAGTTCCCAGACCTTACCTCCGGCATGGATTTTTTCTATCTTATAATGATGTTTTTTTAGGAGAGAAGTTATTGATTGTAGGGTGTAATGACGTTCGTGTTGGAGATAGCGGATGGGATTTAGATAACTGAGAAGTGTATCGTTTGGAACGCAGATGATGAATCTTCCTTTCTTTTTTAGAACTCGGTATATTTCCGAGAGCGCTTTTTCATGGTCTTTAATGTGTTCTAGCACATCAAGGAGAATTACCTGCGAGAGTGTTTCATTTTTGAGCGGTATATCAGTAGCGCTGCATACTAGTTTCTTTTTTGCTTTGTTTTGTTTCCCTAGATTCTTTTCTTCTATATCTGAAGAAATGAATTGATTATTATTTGCAAACAATTCATTTTCTATCCAGAGCACTTCACCGGCTCCTAGATTGAGTGTTTTTCCTTTTTCTTTTAGATTCATAAATGATGCACATATTCTTTCCCGACCGTAGAGTTTTATTTTTTCCATTTGTTTTTTAAGACCGCATAGATGATGGCATAGGTTGAAACTATGTTTAAAGCTGGTTCATTGAGAAAACAGAAATCTTTGCTTTTTATAGATTTAGCTATTGCGATTAAAAACATCAGAGGACTGTGCGTATAGAGGAGCCAGATGCCTACTTTTGGCCAGTCTTTCTTCCAGTTTATCCATTTGAATTTTCTTTCTGACTCATTGGGAAAATAGGTTCTTTCTAAATTTCGTATTCTCTTTTTCGCTAGTTCTTTAAGATTTCTCACTAACAGATGCTCCACACCTGTATATGGAACAAATGCAAATTTTGTATGCCCTTCTTCGACCAGTATTGCCGGAATATCATTATCAATTAATTGTCGTTTATCTTTTATGTATTCCTTTATTAACGATCGTCTGTAGATCATGAGACCTTGGGGAGGTATTTTCTCTTTAGTACATAGACAGAGCCAGTATTTTTCTCTTTTTTCTTTTAGGATGGAAGAGATCCCGTGAGTAAAAAAAGCAAAAATGGGGTCTCTCTGAAATTCGTCATAGGATAGTGTCCTTGTGAGTGGCGGTTGTTTTTTATTTACTTTAAATTGTACAAAGGTGCCTGCTATCTGGGTGTCCTCTTTAAGAGGAAACAACATTTTTTTTATGAATTGACTGTCTGCAAAACGCATATCTGCGTCAAGATACATGAAATAGTCTCCTT
>Ga0209542_10019691_pt1 | contig 10776 bp, 7 predicted proteins | sample RifCSPhighO2_01_FD_184028 | JGI IMG/M metagenome (GOLD analysis project Ga0209542, IMG submission 184028) | Soil microbial communities from Rifle, Colorado - Rifle CSP2_plank highO2_0.1 (SPAdes) (version 2) | ecosystem: Environmental > Terrestrial > Deep subsurface > Rock core/Sediment ...
TCTTCAGCTCGGACGGAATCGTTTCCGGCTAAAGCTCGTCCGAGTTCGCCGCCCATACAACCGGAGAGGCAAATTAAACCTTCATGGTGTTCGCGCAGAAGTTCTTTATCCACGCGCGGTTTGTAATAAAAACCTTCCAAATGCGAGCGGGTTACCAATTTAATTAAGTTCTGATAGCCCGTGAGATTTTTTGCCAGAAGCGTGAGATGAAAACGGCGATTGTCCAGATTTGGATTTTTATCAAAACGACTGCGAGCGGCCACGTAAACTTCAACTCCGATTATGGGCTTGATTTTGGCTTCTTTGCAGGTTTTATAAAATTCTATCGCGCCGTAAAGATTGCCGTGATCGGTTAGGGCTAGCGCGGGCATTTTGTTTTCCTTGGCGATGCGCACCAAGTTGTCAATTTTAGAAAGCCCGTCAAGCAGGGAATAGTGGCTGTGGGTGTGAAGGTGGATAAAGTTTTTCATACTTTTGCTGATTATAACATGCCGATATGTTATATTTTAAAATGTGCGGAAGCAATTTATTGTCGGTATAGACGAAGCTGGGCGGGGGCCGCTGGCGGGACCGGTCTCGGTGGCGGTTTTGACGGCGCCAGTCAACGTTAATCTTAAATCGCTCCATTTCAACGGCTGTGATTCCAAAAAACTTTCGCCGGCGCGTCGTTCGGAACTATTCGCGCGAATTAAAGAATGGAGGAAAGCCGGACATTGCCGTTTCGTGGTTTCTTTCACCCGCGCGCCGACCATAGATAAAATCGGAATTTCCAAAAGCGTCAGAAGGGCGATTGGCCGATGTTTGGGGCGTTTAAATATTCACCCAAATTTTTGCAAAGTGTTGCTGGATGGAAGTTTGAAAGCGCCGTCCGAATACAAAAATCAAAAAACCATTATACGGGGAGACGAATTGGTTCCAATAATCGCGCTGGCTTCAATTTTAGCCAAAGTTACCCGCGACCAGCATATGGTTCGTATGTCCAAGCGTTTTCCGAAATATCAATTTCATATTCATAAGGGCTACGGTACACGCTTGCATTACCGCCTGCTCAAAAAGCACGGTTTATGCCCCCTTCATCGCCGAAGTTTTTTGAAGGGTTTGGCTAAAAAACATTCTTGATAATTTCATCCCAATACAACCCCCTAAATCCCCCTTATCAGGGGGACTTGAAAGGATTTGGTATTTTCGCCTCCCCTGATAAGGGGAGGATGGGAGGGGTTATTGAATAATGCAAGGTGGACTTAAAAGAGCTTGACGATTTTTATCCTTTGTGCTAGTATCTAAACGGAGTTTTCTCCGTTTTTTATTTTTTGAACCTTAAAATCAAAAATATGAAAAAAATTGTGTTTTTAGCTATCTTGTTCCTTTTCTTCGTGAAAGGGCAATTGGTCCACGCGCAAGTGGACTTAGAAGATTTAACCACCCTAACCGATAGCAGTGACGGAAATTTTTTCTTCGCCATCGGTCCGGGGATCGCTTTCAGCGCCCCTGGAAGAAATATATCCTCAAATCCCGCCCTGCCAACCATCGGGGTATCGGTCGGTGGAAAGGCCAAAGAGATTATTCTCTTTGGTGTGAGTATGAGGGGATTAACCCCGTACTCTCCAACGATGAAGGATTCTTCCCTTACTCAAAAAGGGGAGGATTCCTCGTTCTACTACCGTCGATTTTTTTCAAGATCAGCTGTGTTGGTCGGTTCGTTCGGCTTGCACAGTGGAGGAAACGGCGGATTGGGCGGAGGTATGTTTACCTCTGGAGGAATAACTTTTGTAGAAAAGGGGAGCAAAATCTATACCCCTTTTGTATGGGAGTTAACTTTGGAAGGAGAATACGGATTTGGAAATGCTTACGGTGTATCCATAAGCTCAACATATTCATATGTTTTCTCCAACCATGAGTTTGGAACAGACGGTTTTGCCGTCATACTTGAAGTAAAATTCAAGTATCGGTTCTAAAATAATCTGCCAAAAAAATTATAGGCCTGTTGGGTAATTACGAAAGTAGTTATTCAACGGGCCATTTTTATTTATCTTACCTGCTTTCCCTTTGACTATTTCAAAAAAATTTACTACAATAACAATAATATGAATTTTAAACATACATCCACATTGCCGAAAAATTCCGCGCCGGTTTTTGTGATTCCCGAAAGCGGTTCAATCGTCCGGCATCCATTTTTCAAAAAATTAAACAAAGAAGACCAAGATCGCCTGCGCGGTTTTGAAAAACACACGCATATCAAAGGTTTTACTCATACCGTTATTCTTTCCTCCGGCTACCGCGCCATAATTATCGGTTTGACCGGAAAATTAACTCATCACAAAGCTTTATTATCTGTGCGACGAGCGGTGGAAGCTGGCCGTCGTGAACGTGCAACAAATTTAGCTTTTAATCTATCAGATTTTTTAGCATCGGATTTTAAACACTTGCCCGAACTTTTGGCCGAGCTTTTGGCCACGCAGGCCGAAATGGCTAATTTTGAGTTTGTTAAATACAAGACTCCACCTAAAGAAGGTTGGTTTTTCGTGCGTAAAATAACGATTGTTTCCAATCGTAATTCAGTCAAGATAAATGTTGCTTTACATCGTGGCCGCATAGTCGGCGAAGAAATAAACAACGCGCGCTCTCTCTCAAATACTCCCGGTGGCGATATGACCCCCAATAAATTGGCGGCCGCGGCGCGAACCGCCGGCCGGCGCGCCGGTTTTAAAACCAAAATCTTAGGCGAAACCCAAATGAAAAAACTACGCATGGGCGGAATTTTAGGAGTGGCCAAGGGTTCTTCTGAAAAACCGCATTTTATAATTATGGAATATCGCGGAGCCAGTATGAAATCGGCGCCTACAATTTTGATAGGCAAAGGCGTTACTTTTGACACCGGCGGACTGAACTTAAAACTCGGAGACAATCTTAATGAGATGCATATGGATATGTCCGCCGGCGCGTCCGTTATTCATATTTTGTCGGCTGTGGCGCGACTTAAATTAAAAATAAATTTAGTGGGGTTGGTGCCGGCGGTGGAAAATATGCCTTCCGGTTCCAGTTATCGTCCGGGCGATCTTTTGAAAACGATGTCCGGCAAGACGGTTGAAGTTTTGAATACCGACGCCGAGGGAAGAATTATTTTAGCCGACGCTTTGACTTACGCGCAAAAATTTTACAAACCGAAATTAGTTATTGATTTGGCAACCTTGACTGGCGCGTCCGTTTCAGCTTTAGGCCAGAGAGCTTCGGCTGTTTTCTCCGCCGACGAGTCCTTAATTTTCGAACTGCGTTCGGCCGGAGAATTAACCGGCGACCGAGTTTGGCCTTTACCGCTTTGGGAAGAATATGAAGATGAAATAAAAGGAACCTTCGGGGATTTGGCCAATGTCGGCAAAACGCGTTACGGAGGCGCGATACAGGGCGCGGTTTTTTTGTGGCAGTTTATAAAAGATAAACCGTGGGCGCACATAGATATCGCTCCGCGTATGACTTCTTTTGAAGGCGAATATCTGGCCAAGGGCGCCGTTGGCGCGGGTGTGGGATTGCTTCTGCGGTTTCTCTCGGATTTCAAATAATTTTGAGTAATTCCAAACATCCCCGCGCCCTTGACGGGCGCGGGGATGTTTGGTAGATTAGAACAAACTTGCTCTGTATCTTTTTGATCATTTAAAAAAGAAAAAGAGAGGAAACAAAACATTTTTTCTAAAAATTAAAAAGGAGGTCATTATGAAAAGAATAATCAAAGAAGAAGGACTGACTTTCGACGATGTCCTTCTTATACCGGCGTATTCAAATGTTTTACCGCGTAACGTAAACACCTCTACCTTTCTGACACGTAAAATCAGGATTCCTATTCCCGTAATCTCGGCGGCCATGGATACCGTCACCGAGGAGGATATGGCGATAGCTCTTGCTCGGCAGGGTGGTTTTGGAATTATTCATAAAAACATGTCCTTAGACGTGCAGGTCATAAAAGTAAGAAAAGTAAAGCGCGCGCAAAGCGGTATAATTATAAAACCGTTTACCCTTCCCGTTACCGCTTGTGTGAAGGATGCTTTCAAACTTATGAAAGACAAAAATATTGGGGGTATTCCCATACTGGATGAAAATGAAATCCTTGTGGGTATTGTAACCAGCCGTGATTTGAATTTTTGTGACCCGAGCGATAAAAGATCTGTTGAGAGTATAATGACTTCAAAAGTCATTACTGCGCGGAAAAATGCAAGTGTTCAGACCATAAAGACTAAGATGTTAAATTCGGGTGTAGAAAAGATTCCAATTATATCCGCTGAAGGAAAATTACTTGGCATGTACACGGCCAAAGATCTCCGGGAAAGCGAAACATCCCATCGGTCGTGCAAGGATGATAAGGGTCGTCTGCGTGTAGGCGCGGCGGTTGGGGTAACACCTGATGTATTGGAACGTGTCACCGAGCTAGTGGGGGCTGGTGTGGATGTCGTATGCCTTGATACGGCGCACGGACACTCTAAGGGTGTTCTTGATACGATTAAGAAAATTAAAAGGTATTTTCCAGACCTTCAATTAATGGCGGGCAATGTTGCCACCGAAAAAGGCGCGGAAGCGCTCATTAAAGCCGGCGCAGACGCGGTAAAAGTCGGCGTGGGGCCGGGCAGTATTTGCACAACTCGTATAATCGCGGGTATTGGAGTTCCACAACTTACGGCAATAATGGAAGTGGCTAAAGCTTGTAAAAAAGCCGGCATACCACTTGTTGCTGATGGCGGTATACGCTATGCCGGAGATATTACCAAAGCTTTGGCGGCTGGTGCTAGTACTGTAATGATCGGCTCATTATTTTCCGGAACTGATGAGAGCCCGGGCGAGAGTATTATTCTTAACGGCCAAAAATTCAAAGTTTATCGCGGTATGGGTTCCGCGGAAGCCATGTATTTTGGCGGAAGCAAAGATCGTTATTTTCAAGATACTGAAGACGATCTAAAAAAACTTATACCTGAAGGAGTTACCGGTCGTGTGCCTTACAGAGGTACCATAGCGGAGGTTGTCCATCAATTGGTCGGCGGACTGCGGGCCGGTATGGGCTACTGTGGTGCTAGGGTTATAAAGGATTTGTGGAAAGCAAGATTCATACAAATCACCCCCGCGGGCGTGAGGGAAAGTCATCCTCATGACATCACCATCACGAAGGAATCACCAAATTATTCACCATTATAAAAAGGAGGTTATATGAATAAAGAGAAAATAGATGTTCTCCTCGGCCTCCAATTTGGCGACGAGGGGAAGGGTAAAATTGTAGATACCCTTGCCCATGAGTACGATGTTATAGCCCGCTTTCAGGGCGGTCCAAATTCCGGACACACAATAATCGGGCCGTCTGGCAAGCTTGTGCTCCATCAGATTCCGAGCGGGGTGTTTAACGACAAGACCAAGCTTCTCATAGGTGACGGGATGGTCATTGACCCTGTTGTCCTGTGGAGTGAAATAGAAGCTGTAACTAATCAGACGGTGAATTTCCTGGACAGATTCTATGTGTCCGGTGGCGCCACGCTTATTACACCGATGCATAAGTATCTGGACGCGGCTTATGAAAAAGCCCGCGGGTCAGGAAAAATCGGGACGACCGGCAAGGGTATAGGTCCGGCCTATATGGATCGTGTTGGTCGCTTTGCCTTGAGTGTCACCGACTCACTCAAAGGCAATTTCCGCACCCGTTATTATGCCGTGAAAACTCTCCACAAGGCCTACTGCCGTGGAATCGGATTTAAGATTCCGAAAGCAGAATTTGAAAAGGCTGAGGAAGAATGGTTCTTAGCTTTGCGTAGTATCCAACAAGCAATCGCGAAGAATCATTTCTTGGCGGGAGAATATTGGTTACGGGGAATGCTCGCCCTAAACAAAAGAGTCCTGGCTGAAGGCGCGCAGGGCACGATGCTTGATGTTTTCCACGGCACGTACCCTTTCGTCACATCCTCACACACCACGGCTGGCGGGGCCTGCATCGGCTTGGGATTGCCGCCCAACGCGATCGGGAAGGTGATTGGCGTTGCCAAGGCATACACTACCCGTGTCGGAGAAGGTCCTTTCCCTACCGATCTCGATGGAGAAATGGGAGTTCGTCTAAGGAAAACGGGAGAGGAGTTCGGCTCCACCACTGGACGCCCGCGCCGATGCGGCTGGCTTGACCTTTCCCAGCTCAAATATGCCGTAATGATAAACGGCGTAACCAAGCTGATAATCACCAAGCTGGACGTGTTGTCCGGTTTGCCGGAGATACCTGTTTGCTCATCTTACAATGGGACTGTACCGAAGCCGGTTTATGAGAAGCTTAAAGGTTGGCAAGGACCAATTTCTCATGCCGGGATATATAATCACCTTTATGAATCCGCCCAACAATATGTAAGATTTGTTGAGCATTTTCTAAAAGTGGAGGTGACCCATGTATCAGTTGGTCCCAACCGGGAGCAAACGCTTCGGGTTGAGTAAAAATTTTAAGGGGCGGGTTCGGAGGATCGAAAGATCATACCGAACCCGCCTTATTTTTTTATGTTAAAATCAAAATATGTTCGCAATTTCCGGACGAGTCATAAAAGGGGAGGGCTACGGCCGGAAAATCGGATTTCCCACGGTTAATTTAGACCGTCGAGATTTTTTAAAATTAAAGAAGAAGCCAAAATTCGGCATTTACGCCGGCAAAGTTATTTTGCCGACCGGTCGTGCGTTTCGCGCGGGTCTGGTAATCGGTCCGCGCGACAAAAAAGGATTACCGAAACTGGAGGCGCATCTTTTAAATTTTCGCGGGAGAACGCCCGCCCGCGCGAAATTTATTTTTAAAAAGTTTCTCCGTCCTTTCCGTAAATTCAGCGCCGAGAAAGCTCTCAAGACCCAAATTCAAAAAGACCTCAAAAAATGTTAAAATTTCAATGTCTATGACTAATCAAAGTGAAACTAAAATTTGCCAGAATTGTCGTGCTGAATTTATCATCGAGCCGGATGATTTTAATTTTTATGAGAAAATAAAAGTCCCCCCGCCGACTTTTTGTCCGGAATGTAGAATGCAGAGGCGGTTGTCTTGGCGGAATGATTTTGTCTTTTACAATCGGCAGTGCGACTTGTGCCAGCGCAAAATAATTTCAATATATTCACCGGACAATCCGCAGGTAATTTATTGCAATACCTGCTGGTGGAGCGACAAATGGGACCCGAAAAAATATGCCCGCGATTTTGATTTTTCAAAATTTTTTTTCGAGCAGTTCGCTGAATTTCGGCAAAAAGTGCCTGCCCTTGCTTTGGTAAACGACAACGGCACTGGAAGCGTAAACTCCGAATATACGCAGAATGTGCAGTATAGCAAAAATTGTTATATGTGCATGGTTGCTTGGAAACTTGAAAATTGCATGTATTTTTCTTACGGAGCGGATGTCAAAGATGCGATGGACTCCATGGGGATTTTTAGCCCGAGCCAGGGCATTTATGAAAATATGTATAGCGGAAAATGTTTTAATTCTCGATATGCTTATAATTCTTTCGCTTTAGTTAACTGCTCGTTTTGTTATGATTGCTACTCATGCCAGTATTGTTTCCAATGCTCTGGCCTACGTAGTAAAAAATATTGCGTAAAAAACAAGCAATACGGTAAGGAAGAATACGAAAAAATTATAGCGGGATATAAACTGGACACTTTTTCCGGAACCGAGCGTGCCCTACGCGAATTTGAAGATTTTTTATTGTCCCAGCCGCATAAATTCGCTCATTTGCATAATTGCGTGAATTGTTTGGGAACGAATCTTATAGATAGCAAGAACGCAAAATATGTTTTTCATACCAGGCGTTCGGAGAATTCAAAGTACATGGAAAACGGCGATACAGAAAAAGACAGCTATGATTTGTCCGTGGGAGGGGAATTGTCCGAATGTTATGAAGGCCTTACACCCGATCATTCCAACAGGGCTCTTTTTGCAAATTATGTGTGGAAGAGCGTCGATGCGCTTTATTCCGATTTTTGCATGTCTTCCCAAAATCTTTTCGGGTGCGTCGGGCTGAAATTCGGCGAGTATTCTATTTTTAACAAGCAATACTCAAAGGAAGAGTATTTTAAATTAAAAGAAAAAATAATCGAGCATATGAAGCAGGCGGGGGAGTGGGGGGAATTTTTCCCCATGCAATTTTCGCCTTTTGCCTACAACGAATCAATGGCGCAGATTTCTTCGTCTTTGACGAAAGAGGAAGCATTGGCGAAGGGATTGCGCTGGCAGGATAACATCCAGAAGACCAGAGGCAAAACAACATTTTTAGAAATACCCGAAAGTATCTTTGATGTGCAGGATTCTATCTTAAACGAGATTTTGGAATGTATCTTATGCAGGCGTAATTACAAAATCGTGCCGGATGAGCTCACTTTTTATCGAAAATGGAAAATTCCAATTCCGAGAAAATGCTTCTTTTGCCGTCTCGCGAGGCGTTTTAAATTGCGAGGCCCGTCAAAACTCTGGCACCGGAAATGCATGTGTGAAAAAAATCACTTGCATCACGAGGGAAAATGTCCGAATGAATTTGAAACAAACTACGCCCCCGAACGGCCGGAGATTGTTTACTGCGAGAAATGCTACCAGCAAGAAGTATATTAATTTATTAAAATGACACAAATCCCGCATATACAGAAAGTGTGTCATTTAAGAGATTCAGCAAATGTATACGATCGTATACATTTGCTGAATTTGATTTTTAAGCTGATTAATCTATAATTAAAGGATGCAATCGGAAACCAAAACCTGCCAGAATTGTCTCCCTGCGGGAGATCTCCCGAAGGGAGACAAGATATTATGAGCATAACCAACGAAAAGAAAATATGCCAGAACTGCCGTGGTGAATTTATTATCGAACCGGAAGATTTTAATTTTTACGAGAAAATAAAAGTGCCTGCGCCGACTTTTTGCCCGGAGTGCAGATTTCAAAGAAGATTACTTTTTCGAAACAATCGCGTGTTTTATAAACGCGAATGTATTTTGTGTAAAAAATCATTACTCGCCATATATCACCAAGAACGACCCTATATTGTTTATTGTCGTGATTGCTGGCTTTCCGACAAATGGAACCCCATGGATTATGGCCACAATTATGATTTTTCCATTCCGTTTTTTACTCAATTCAAATCGCTTCAAAAATCAGTTCCGAGAATGAATCTTTACAGAGATAATTTTGTCTTGAGCGACTATTGCAATTATGGCCTGGATTTTAAAGAGTGTTATTTATTGTTTGGAGGGAAAGGTAACGAAAGAATTTATTTTGGCAATCAAGTTGTTGGTTCTCGCGATTCTTTAGACATAGCTTTCTCGGAAAAGATAGAATTTAGCTATGAAAACTTTGAATGCCAACGCACCAATAAATTATTTTTTAGCCATCATTCTTCAGATTGCGTGGACAGTTCTTATTTAATAGATTGCCGAAATTGCATGAATTGTTTTGGTTGTGTCAGCTTAGTCAATAAACAACATTGCATTTTTAATAAACAGTACTCAAAAGAAGAATATCAGAACATTATAAAGTTCATGGATCTGGGGAGCTATTCGGGACATATTGAAAATCTGAAAAAACTCCGCGAACTAGAATTAAAAATTGCGCATCGTTATGCCCGTATTTACAAATCGACAAATTCAGACGGAGACGATTTATCCGAAGTCAGAAATACCCATAATTCTTTCAGTTCCAGCCAAGCCGAAGATTCCAAATATTTATTTTTTTGCAGAAATGGGACAAAAGATTGCTACGATACTTCATTTCAAGGTTTTAACGCGGAGCTTTTGTATGAAATTGCCCATGGTTTTGCCGGGTCAAATACGGCTTTTAGTATCAGGAATTTACATAATCAGAATACATATTATAGTGAAGAATGCCAAAATTGCTTGAATGTTTTCGGTTGTGAGGGTCTTCGTAAAAAACAATATTGTATTTTAAACAAGCAATACACCAAGGAAGAATACGAGGAATTGGTACCGAAGATCATCCAGCACATGAACGATATGCCCTATGAGGACAGTAAAGGTAGAGTCTACAAATACGGCGAGTTCTTTCCTCTAGAACTTTCCCCCTTTGCCTACAATGAAACCATTGCTCAAGAATATTTTCCCTTGACGAAAGAAGGGGCCTTGGGGCAGGGCTATATGTGGGAAGACAGAGAAACAAAAAATTATAAGATTGAAATAGAAAATAAGGATATTCCAGATCATATAAAAGATGTTGCAGAAGATATAGAAAACAAAGTTATTGCTTGCGAGCATGGCGGAAAATGTAAAGATCAGTGTACTGAAGCCTTTAAAATAATTCCGGACGAATTAAAATTTTACAAAAGAATGAATCTTCCTTTGCCCCGACTCTGTCCCAACTGCCGGCATTATGAGAGATTAAAACAACGCAATCCCCTCAAACTCTGGCATCGTCGGTGCCAATGCGCGGGCGGGAAGTCAGACAACGGAATTTACGCCAACACTATTTCTCACCTTCACGGCGCCGACCACTGTCCCGTTGAATTCGAAACCAGCTACGCTCCCGACCGACCGGAGATTGTTTACTGCGAGAAATGCTACCAGCAGGAGGTATATTGACCCCCATTATCGCATTTGATATTATCAAGACATGACCAAAATAATTACAATTCCCAATCCTAAAACCTTCGAATATGAAGAGAATATGGTGTTGATTCCTAAAAAAGAATATGAAACCTTAATTTACATAAAATCCGGCCACCTGCCGGAGACCACTCTTACTTTAAAACAAAAAAAGGCCATATTGGCTAGCGAAAAAGAACTAGCCAGTGGAAAA
>Ga0209542_10019694_pt1 | contig 10774 bp, 17 predicted proteins | sample RifCSPhighO2_01_FD_184028 | JGI IMG/M metagenome (GOLD analysis project Ga0209542, IMG submission 184028) | Soil microbial communities from Rifle, Colorado - Rifle CSP2_plank highO2_0.1 (SPAdes) (version 2) | ecosystem: Environmental > Terrestrial > Deep subsurface > Rock core/Sediment ...
TCAACAGCCAGTTGTCCCTTGCGTCCAAGATGAAAGTGCCGTATGTTTTAATACTGGGACAGAAAGAAGTTTTGGAAAATTCCATTATGGTAAGAGATATGGACACGGGAGCGCAAGAATCGGTTCCCATGGAAAAGGTCGTGGAAATTATAAAGAAAAAAATAACAGGCAGGAAATAATTTTTTATGATTGAAGTAAAAAAGAAAGAAAACGAATCAGCGGCCGGTTTGATGAGGCGTTTCAGCCAGAGGGTTAAATCTTCGGGAAATTTGCCCATAGCGCGAAGCTTGAGATTTAGAGCCAGGCCGAAATCAAAATTGAAGAAAAAAGAAGACGCTTTGAAAAAAGTCGCTTACGCCAAAAAAACCGACCTTCTTAGAAAACTCGGCAAAATAGAATAAGTAAAATTCTACAAAATAATTTCGTTAATTATCAAGAGACATTGACTCCGTTTATTTTGTTATGTAGTATAAAATCAATATGAAATACTTGCTAACTATTCATAAAAGCAAATATGGTTACGACATCCATGTTCCAGCTCTTCCCGGGTGCCACAGCCAAGGATCAACGGAGAAAGAGGCGATGGAAAATGTCAAAGATGCCATTTTTACTTATCTTGATATGGAAAAAAGAGAAATTAAAAACACAAAAATTAAAGAAGTTGAAATTGCCTTTGCCTGATTTTTATGCTTTTTACGGATATTTCTTGCGAACGAGCCGTCAATGTTTTTCAAAAAGTCGGTTTTTGGGTTGTTGGCGGAAGCAAGCATGCGGGAATGACAAACGGCTCAAGAAAAATAATAATCCCGAGACACAAAAGATTAAACCCCTATACGCTGAAAAGCATCATCCGGGACGCTGGTTTGACAGATGCGGAGTTTAAAAAATTACTATGAAGCCGTCTTGGCTCAAAGTTAAAAATCAGGTGTTGAGAGAAAAATACGACCTGAGTTTTTCCTATGCCGGAAACGATGAAATGAGGAGGCTGAATAAACTTTATCGCCAGAAAGATTATTCAGCTAATGTCTTGTCTTTTCCTTTATCCGAAAACGAAGGAGAGATTTTAATAAATAAAAAATATCAAAAAAATGGCGGGTTGTCTTTTTACTTGTTTATCCATTCCCTCTTGCACCTATCCGGCTTAAAACACAGCCAAAAAATGGACAAAAAAGAGCTGGAAATAATGCAAGAATTTTATCCGAAAGATTGGGAAAAAATAATGGCGGATCTCTGATTTTGTTATCCACAATTATTTAAATTACTAATTTGCCGGAGTTGTTATATAATTAAACATTATATGGCTCGCAATATCATCACCGGCCTTGATATCGGCAGCTCTTCAGTGAGGGCTATTGTCGTTGAGCGAAAAAAGGACGGCTCTTTGCACATATTGGCGGCCGCCCAAAAAGAATCCGAAGGGGTAAGAAGGGGTTACATCACTAGCCTTGAAGACGCTTCCAAGACTATTTCCGCCGCCGTAAAATCGCTGGAAAAAATTTCCGGCTTGTCCATAAGAAACGCCATGGTTTCCGTCGGCGGCATCAGTCTCGGCTCTTATCGCTCCAAAGCGATGATAAGAACTTCCAAGGCCGATGGCGAAATCACCGACCACGACATCAAAAGACTTATCGCCCAAAGCGAAGCCAATTTGACGAATATGGCCAACAAAAAAGTGATCCATTCCATTCCTCTTTCTTTTAAAGTTGACAATGCGACAGTCTACGGCCGTCCGACGGAAATGAAAGGCGTTAAATTGGAAGTGGAAACTCTTTTAATCACCTGTTTAAGCCAGCACCTGTCCGACCTTATAAAAACGATTGAAACTTCCGGCTTGTCCGTGGACGACATCGTCGCCTCTCCCTTGGCCACCAGCTACGCCGTCCTGACCAGACAGCAGAAAGAAACCGGCTGTGTTATGGCCAATATCGGCGCCAGCACCGTTTCCGTGGTTGTTTTTGAAGACGGTTTGCCCATCTCCTTGGAAGTATTCCCTATCGGTTCTTCGCACATCACCAACGATATAGCCCTGGGGCTGCAAGTCCCGCTAGACGAAGCGGAGAGAATAAAAATAAATTACGGGACGGAAAACACCGTCTCCAAGAAAAAATTGTCCGATATCATAGAAGCCAGATTGAACGACATTTTTGAAATGATAGAAAACCACCTGAAAAAAATAAACCGCAATCAGGTTCTTCCCGCCGGCGCCATTTTAACCGGAAGCGGCTCCAACCTGTTCAGCGTGGAAGAAATCGCCAAAGCTTCACTGAAACTTCCGGCAAAAACCGGAATTCTTATGCCGTCCAATAACAATTCGCTTATAATTACGGCGCCGACGACGAATTTAAGAGACCAGATACTGAACGACCCGGGCTGGTCAGTCGCTCTGGGACTCTGCGTTTTCGGATTCAACAATAATCATTATTTGTATGAAAGCGAAAAAACGGCCAAAGGCGGAGGAAGCATACTGCCCACGATCAAAAAATGGGTTCACAATTTGTTGCCATAAAAACAGCCGCTAGGAATATAACTCGCCATGAGTGCCCAATTCTGAAAACAAAACAGTGTCTTTATCCAAAAATTTGTAGATTATTCTTATGTTTCCGGTAACGCTAATGCTCCTATAGCCCGTATATTTACCGTTTAGGGCATGGTTATTCAATATCGGATTGTATGGATCTTTTTCAAACAAGATGTTTCTTTCTTTTATCTTCTGTTTAATCTTGCCAGGAAACTTTTTGTATCGTTTTTCAAAAGTCTTATGAAATATGATTTTCATAAAGTATTCAGATATTCATTGGCTTTCTCGGCGGAAGAAAAAACGGGCGACATATTCTTGCCTTCTTTAATGTCATTTTCCACCTTACCCAAGACGCCTTCAAGGACGCGGGTCATCGTTGGAACGGCGGAAAAAGACACTTTCCTGCTACGCGTAAATTCTTTAAGAAAAGCGTTTATTATGCCGCTTAAGGGCAACCCCAAATCCCTTGCCAACGCCTGCGCGTTTTCTTTCACTTCCTTGTCCGCTTTTATGTTGATCATTGTCTTCATATATCCATAGTATATACAACGGACTTTGGCTGTCAAGAAGATAAACACATTTTTGTTTATCTTCTAATCTTATCCCACTTATTTTCACTAGATTTTACAATATTATTTAATTCCTCGTCATCTTGTTTAAGCATAATATTCTTTAATTCGGGAGTGTTTTTCCAAACAACATTAGGGAACTTTTCAACCTCTTCTCTTGAGAATATGAAATAGCGAACATTGTTTAGGCCGCCATTAAAAGCAACGCAAACAAAGTAATCAAATATTTTCGGGTTAAGCCTATTCCAACCAGGACCTGTTTTTTGCGCCATTCCGTTGTCAATATTACATCCTCTAACATTTATCCTTTTCTGATTAACAATAAAATCTCGCCCGCTTGGCGTAACAATAAATCCTCTCTTTTTTAGCTCATTTGATGTTGTATCCCGTGCGAAGATATTGGTATTTTTATTTGTCATATTTTAGAATATTATTTTTATAAATATTTTTTAAAATGCACAATTTTTTAGTTTGTAGGTATGTTTTTGCAACTTGTTTTTGCAAACCAATCTTTTTCTTCTCTTATTAAAGAATCGGTCTCAATTAAAATTGAAAATGGCAGTTGATAAGAAATACTATAACTTTTTGCGTCGTTAATCCTAGACTCTAGTGAATTTAGTTCGGATACAAGATTACTAATATCGTTTTTAAATGTTTCAACGCCCGAAATAGATAAACCGTTTAATTGATTTAAATATTGCTTTAATTTTTCTTTAGTTGGAATATGTATTGATTGCTCTTGGTTTATTTGATTTAGATAAAAGTTAAAGTCAGGCATGTAAAAATTAGCCACAAAACTAATGTTACTATTAAATGTTCTTTCTGCGTTGTTTAAACTTGTAGAGTATTGTCCATAATCGGCACTTTGATAATCCCATAAATCTCTTAGGTGCGTGCAATCTGTCCAAACGCCCTTAGATGCTTCATTTAATATTTCCCTATGTCTTTTTGTAATGCTAGGTTTATAAATACTTGTGTAAGACTCTGTTTGACTTAAATAACTTACTTGCTCCTTGTTCATACTTAAACGATAATTATTAGCCATTTGTTCAATGTCGCGACCCAATGAACTGATTTTGTTTGTAAAATAAGTAATATCAGATTTAATTTGAGAAATTATCTGTTGTTCATTTTTTTGTTGGATATGTTCTTCTTCGAGTCGCTTTTGAACTTCATATTCTTCAGTAATCTTTTGTTCCAATTCAACCTGTTTTTGAACTTCTTCTTGTCTTTGAATTTCAGCCTCTGTCTTTTTTATCGCTTCTTCTTCGACCTTTCTTTCTGTTTCTTTTTCTGTTTGTTTGATTTTTTCTTCCATGGATTTCTGTTTTCTGTTTTCTTCTGTTGTATCGGTTTGCTTAATTTTTTCATCACCATCATTCGCTTTTGATTTTTCAGCTTTGTTTACCTGCAGATTGCTTGATTTTTTATTCAATTCCGTCACTTCATTTTTTAATTTTTTAATTTCTCCCTTAAGCTCGACAACTTGTTTCGTCGCTTCCTCTTGCAATTTTTTGCTCACTTCAATCGCTTTTTGGATCGCTTCTTTTGCTTCCTTGGGAACTTTTTCCAAGACTTTCTCCAAAACTTCTTGATGGCTTGAGATGCTGCTGGCGATTATTGAAAGCAGGTTTTCCGTTTTTGTTTCGTCTTTTATCGCCCTTGCCTCTCTTTTCGCCAATGAAACATTTTCTTGATAATTTTCAATCGCCGCCGCTACGGCCTCCAGATCATTTTCATTCGCCGATTCTTCCGCTTCAGCCAGTCGTTCATCGGCATATTCCAAAGCTTTCTCCGTTTTTTTCTCGGAATTAAAAGTGAAAAATAAATCCGCTTTTTCAAAGGCTTTGTCAAAAAAGTAAAAGAAACTGGCGTGTTTTAAACCGGCTTTTGAGGCCGCCGAAGCAGAAACAGGCGACGCAAAAACGACCAATAGAAATAAAGCAACGATAATGAGTGAAAATCTTTTCATTAATTCCATTATGCTCGTTTTTCTGAACTTGCGCAATCTGCATATAACGCCCTTGACCGTAAAAATCAAAAGAGTTAGACTCAATACAATATGACAAAAGTCAATCCGGAAATAGAAGCTTTCGCGAGAATAAAAGTAATCGGAGTCGGCAATTCCGGCAACAATTCGGTCAATCATATGATCCGTTCCAAGGTTAAAAACGTAGAATTTATCGCCGTGGACACGGATGCCCAGAAGCTCCATCACAGCATGGCCAGCAAAAAAATCCACATCGGCAAAAACATAACCAAGGGTTTGGGCGGGGGAATGAATCCTGAACTGGGCAAGAAAGCCGCCGAAGAGACCAAGGAAGCGATACAGGAAAGCATCAAAGGCGCCGATATGGTTTTCGTCGCCGGAGGGAAAGGAGGAGGCACGGCTACCGGAGCTTTGCCGGTGGTGGCCAGAATCGCCAAAGAACAAGGCATCCTCACCATCGCAGTCGTCACCAAACCTTTCGGCTTTGAAGGCGCCCACCGATCAAGATTGGCTGAACAGGGATTGATCAACCTCAAAGAAGCGGTGGATGCGATGATCGTTATCCCCAACGACCGCCTATTGAGCATTGTGGGCAAAGAAACCACTTTTCTTTCCGCCTTCCAGATTTGCGACGATGTTTTAAGACAAGCTGTTGAAGGAATTTCCGACCTCATCACTATGCCCGGCATCATCAACGTGGACTTCGCCGACGTGAAAACGATTATGCAAAACGCCGGCTCGGCTCTGATGGGCATCGGCTACGGCCAGGGAGAAAAAAGGGCGGAGGAAGCGGCCAAAATGGCCATCAATTCCCCTTTGCTGGATATTTCCATTGAAGGAGCCAAGGGCGTCTTGTTCGCCATTTCCGGCGGGCCGGACTTGACTATGGTGGAAGTTCAAAACGCGGCCACCATCATCACCGAATCAATAGACCCGGACGCCAAAGTCATCTTCGGCACTATAAACGACGAAAGGCTGAAAAAGGGCGAGATTAAAGTTACCGTCATCGCCACCGGATTTCCGGCGGAAAGATTGTCTGGAAATTCTTCCGGCATAATCAGGAAAGCCCCCCTGCCCTCAAACGCCAATTTGGCCAACGAAAATAAAGATTTGAAAGACTTCAAAGATTTTAGGGAAAAAGCTAAAGAAGACAAAAATAAGGATGCCGGAAATGACAAGAAAGAAAAAGACAACGACTCTTGGGATGTCATTCCGGCTTTTTTGAGAAGAAATAAGTAGAAAATATCAAAATTCGGAAGTAATATTATTCGCTCGGTTCGCATAATTTTCTGCTGAAAATTTGCTCTGCTCGCGCCGCCGCGCTGCGCAAGACGTCGCAAACGATATTACTTCCGAATTTTTAGATAATCATACGCCGACAGAGCCGCTTTGGCCCCTTCTCCGGCGGCGATAACGCATTGCTTGTATTTGACGTCGGTCACGTCGCCGGAAGCGAACACGCCTTTGACCGAGGTTTCGTTGGTTTTCGGGTTTATGATTATTTCATCGTATTCGTTTGTTTCTAAAAACCCCTTTATGAAAGCCGAGCTGGGCGACCAGCCGACATTCACAAAAATTCCTTGGGCTTTAAGTGTTTTTTCTTCCCCTGCCTCATCGGCAGGCAGGCCCGTTTTTTTGTCTAAATAAACAATTTCTTCGACAAAGTTCGCTCCTTTGATTTCCTTAATGTCGGCATTGATGATGAATTCAACCTTGCCTGACGCTTTCAGTTTTTCCTGCAAAAATTCATCGCCGATTATTTTGTCAGCGGCTTCCATAATGTAAATTTTAACGGCGTATTTCAGCAGATCAAAAGCCGAATTCAAGCCGGAATTGCCTCCGCCGGCCACGACAACCGTCTTATCGCCGAAAAGCGGCGCGTCGCAAGTGGAGCAATAGACCACGCCTTTATTTTCAAATTCTTTTTCGCCCGGCACATTCAATCTTCTTGGGTTTTTCCCCGTGGCGATTATCACACTCTTGGCTTTTATCTCGTCTGGCATGTTCGTAGAAATTTCAAAAATATCGCCGATTTTTGAAATTGATTTTACTTCTGTTCCGGACTTTATCGGCAGACCGTATTTTTGAACCTGCTCTTTCATCTTATCAATCAGCTCCGAGCCGGAAATTTTTTCAAATCCGGGAAAATTTTCTATGCTTTCCGTCTGCAAAGTCTGCCCGCCGATTTCTTTGGTCAAAATGACGGCGTTAAGTTTTTTTCGCGCGGCGTAAATGCCGGCCGTCAATCCGGAAGTCGCTCCGCCGATAATAACAAGATCGTATACCATAATGACTTTATGAACTTTTTACTTTATAATTTTTATTACTTGTGTCGGGCAAACTTCGGCCGCTTCTTGGTTGCATTTGATGTCTTCTTCGCCTGCCTCGCCGGCAGGCAGGCCAGAAATTTCCAGCTCCGATTCGTTTCCTTGCGCGTTCATTTTCCCGCCCTTCAATACGGCCTTGCCTTTCTCGTAATCCATATCCCAAAACTTCGGGCAAACCGCCGCGCACGATCCGCAACCTATGCAACCTTCTATATTTTGAATTATTTTCGGCATTAAAGCATTATACACTAAATCTCTTTAATTTGATAAAACGGTGTCTGTTTGAAAATATCCGAACGGAAATCTCTGGGCTCGGCTGGCGGAAAGGCAAAGACCAAACCCCCCTTCCGCCCGCCTTGCCTTGCTTGCCCAACCGAAACTCTTGAGTGAAGGCGGGAACCGGAGCGGAAAGGACGATTTCAAGTTTTTTCATCTCGCTCATCGGGACTAACAAAATCTTACAGATTTTGTTCTTTAGCGGCAAATTCTTAATACCAAATCGTTTTTGTTCTGTGATATGGCTTGTCGTCAGGTGATTTGACTTGTCCTTTGAACCAAAAAATCCTGTCAACCTTGTCTGCATTAGCTTGTAAAAATTTTTCTTTCAAAATTTTTGTGGCAAGTTCTATTGACCAAATTGTATTTGCTCGGATTTCTATTTCTTCATCGCTACCGCTTGGAATTTCAACTTTGTTATCAATTTTATCAGCAAGCTCTTTTGTGTATTCCAATATGCCAAACTTTCTAAGTAATTGCGGGACTTTATAATCAGCAAAAGCAGTTAATTCATTGTGGCCGCTTAGTGGAATAGAAATAAGCCCAAATTTTAAGAGGTCGAACAGGTGAGCTGGAACAAGTTGTGCTCGTTTATAAAACTTAATTTCTTGACCTTGATAATTAGCAACATCATTAAAAACTTTTGGGAAATCTTTTGCTAATAGCTCGACGATTTTGACTGCATTGCCATTTGTTTTTTCGACAACATTTTTAAAAATCCCATCATATTTTTCCAAAAGATTTTTTCCTAATTCACGCAACAAATTAAGTCGTTCTTTGAAAATCGGTATTTCAATGTTACCCTCTAAAATTTTTGCTAAATCTTTTTCTGATAGGTTTTCTAAATATTTTGGATCAAGTAAGTTAAAACCATTCGCAATCGCATTTTTTATGGCGCGCAACATTCCGGAACTTCCGTCATAAAAATTTCCATTTATCTCGACTGTCCATTTTGGCTCTCCCCAGTAGCAAAAATTTATAGAATTATAGACAAAAGCCAAAGCTATTTGTTCTTCTTCCGTTGCTGTCTTTGGCAAAATTGTTTCAGGTCCAAACTCTGAATCTTCAAATTCATTATCAGTAACACCTTTTGAAAAATCTAAAATTGCCTGCTCATTTATATGAACAAACTTTGATTTTTCAATAATTGGTTTTATGGAATCAATTATGGATTTCATAGTTATTTCAATAAGTCCTCGATTCGATAGAAACGCCTAGGGCTTTCGCAGTTTTTGCCAATTTCTTAACTGGCGGAAGGGGTGGGACTTGAACCCACAAACCCCTTTCGAGGTTCCAGTTTTCGAGACTGGTGCCTTACCGTTCGGCGCACCCTTCCAGTTTATCATCCAATTATCTATTTTTACCATAAAATCAGGCCATTTACAATTCGTTCAAGATAGGTTAAATTTATAGGGTTAATGGGCGGTTAGCTCAGCTGGTTAGAGCGTTACATTGACATTGTAAAGGTCAGAGGTTCGACTCCTCTACCGCCCATGTTTTTAAAACAAGAGGAGTCGAAGGGATTGCCCAAAGACAATCCCCGGGATTTTCCATAAGAAAATCGACTCCTCTACCGCCCATGGCCCTATCGTCTAATGGTTAGGACAACGGGTTTTCAATCCGTTAACCGGGGTTCGACTCCCCGTAGGGTCACTGGTATTATCAGTAATAAGTTTATTAATAATTTTAAAAAATATGAACGACACAAAAATTGTCAAGTGGGTTTTAAGAATAGCGGTGGCCGGAGAATTTATCGGTCACGGCGTTTTCGCGCTTCAAGGAAAAAAGACATGGATCGGCTGGATTAGCCAGCTTACCGGCGCGGAAGTCGGCGCGGCGGCAATTATGCTGACAATTGTCGGCTTGCTGGATTTGTTAGTCGCTTTGATTGTTTTAACGCGGCCGATTCGTTTAGTCCTATTATGGGCCGCCTTTTGGGGTTTTTGGACGGCGCTTGTCCGCCCGCTTGTCGGCGAGCCGATTTGGGACTTTATTGAACGTTGGGCAAACTGGGGAGCGCCGCTGGCCCTGCTTCTTTTAATCGGCTGGCCGAAAAGTTGGAAGGAGTGGTTCAAGTAAAATTTTTATGAAACTTGGCATTATTTTGCAATCAAATAAACCAGAGCGAGCATGGAACACATTCCGACTCGGAATCACTGCGCTCAAATCCAGCCACGCTGTGAAAATTTTCTTAATGAACGAGGGTTCGGAGCTGGACTCAATTGCCGATAACGAAGACTTTGACACTTCAACGAAAGTTGCGGAATTCAAGAAGTTGAATGGCGAAATTTACGCCTGTGGCACATGCCTAAAAGCGCGCGGCAAAGAAAAAAGCAATATTTGCCCGATTTCCACAATGGACGACTTATTGAAAATGATAGAAAATTCTGATAAAATTTTAGTGTTCTAGCAAAAATTCCGATATAATTTAATGACATCGTTTCAAAAATTTTTCTTGTTTCTTTCTCGGATAACCGTCGGCTGGATGTTTTTCTACGCCGGCATTACCAAAGTTTTAAATCCGCAATGGTCGGCGGAGGGGTATCTCAAAGGCGCGAAGGCTTTTACTTGGTTTTTCCAAATGCTTTTAGATCCGAGTGTTTTGCCAATCGTAAATTTTATGAACAAGTGGGGCTTAACTCTTCTTGGTATTTCTTTAATACTCGGCTTGTTTGTCCGTTTCAGTTCCCTCTTGGGCGTTCTGCTTATGATTTTGTATTATATCGCACTTGATTTCCCTCACCCAAATCCGAACGCTTATATCGTTGATCAACACATTATCTACATTTCCATTTTGTTTTTCTTTGCCACCGTTAAAGCTGGAAGAGTTTTCGGCCTGGATAGCAAGCGCGTTCATCATCATTCGGGATTAAGGAGATGGCTAGGATAAATTTATGCTATATTGTCTTTTATGGATAAAGATAAAAACATCGCCGGAACAAGCAAAAAAATAATAGTTTTTTACCATGATGATGAAGACGGATTCACCGGCGCGTGGGCGGCGTGGAAGAAATTAAAAGATAAAGCTTTGTATATATCCATAAATTACGGCCGGTATCCAAATGATTACTTTCTTCAAATAAACGGCAAGGAA
>Ga0209542_10019699_pt1 | contig 10773 bp, 10 predicted proteins | sample RifCSPhighO2_01_FD_184028 | JGI IMG/M metagenome (GOLD analysis project Ga0209542, IMG submission 184028) | Soil microbial communities from Rifle, Colorado - Rifle CSP2_plank highO2_0.1 (SPAdes) (version 2) | ecosystem: Environmental > Terrestrial > Deep subsurface > Rock core/Sediment ...
AACTGGAGGCCACGGCGGGACTCGAACCCGCGCATAAGAGTTTTGCAGACTCTCGTGTTACCCCTTCACCACGTGGCCGACGGAGCAAATATATCACGATTACTATCTGGTTAAATCGTCGACCCGCTGCCTATTCTTTTCGCCATAGTCTATCTCGAAGTCGATGTTCGGAATGAATTTGAGTTTCGCGTGCTTTTTCATGTAGTCTCGGAAATCAGTACGGCCGCGCTTCACAAAATCGAGTGCTGTGTCTTCCTTTGACTCAGGAAGTACGGTCAGCAATATCATCGCGTTCTTGAGATCTGGCGATATGTCGGCGCGCGTGACAGTGATGAGCGATTCGCGATTCGACTCGCGTGCGAGGTAGTCCGCCGCGAGATGGGCGATCACTTCGGCAATTTGTGTTTGGCGTCGGGTTGCCATAGCGCTATTCCTCAGAAGTGTGGAAACACTCGAGCAGGTCACCCGGGGCGAGTTCGAACGTTGTTTCTATCTGCGCGCCGAATTGGTTGCCCGCTTCTGCACGATCCGCGGCCTGTTTGTTGGTCTCGATGCTCGTGACCCAGCCAATGCCCACATCTACACTGCGGCGCAGCACGCGTATCGAGGCCTTCTTCTCGAGGAAGCCCTCGGTGACGTTCCCACCGACAAGGTGCTCGCCTTTGCGGCTCGAGAAGATCTTCAGAATGCGCGCCCGGCCGACGACCTGTTCGACCGTACGCTTTGGGCGGAGCTGGGTGAGGAGTTCCTCGAGCCGTTCGGTGAGCTTGTAGATGATGTCGAAGTGCTCGATGCGCACACCGTGTTGGCGAGCAAGTGCTTCGGCCACGGCATCTGTCCCCACATTGAAGCCGACGACGACTCCGTGAAGAGAGCCTGAGAGCGCACTTTTGATATCTCCTTCGGAGACGTTGCCGATGCCGGATTGCACGATAGAGAGTCGCGAGTACTCATCACCGATGCGCGCAGCTTCTTGGAGCACCGCTTCGAGTGTGCCGGTCGCGTCTGCGCGGACGATGACCGGTAGATAGAACTTTTCGCCGGCGTCGTCGACTGCTGCCGCTACGATCGTGGAGGATTCTGAGCGGAGGTACGAGGAACGCGCTTCCTCGGCATCGCGCTTCGAGCGGTATGCGCAGAAACGAGTACCGACAGCCGGTAGCTCGTCGAAACCGATGAGTGAAACGGGGCTAGAAAAGGACGCGGATTTGAGTGCTCTGCCCATGTGATCTTCCATGATGCGTACCGGCGCAAGCGCTCCTCCGGCCGTGACAGCCATGCCGGATTTCAGTTCACCCTCGGTAATGATGAGTGTCGCGGCGATGCCGCGCTTCTGATCTCGGTGCGCTTCCACGACCCAGCCCTCTGCAGGCTTTGCCGCATCCGCTTTGTATTCATGCATTTCGGCAACTATCAGGATGAGATCGAGCAGCTCCTGCACCCCCGTGCCATTCTTTGCCGAAACGGCAGCCCACGGCACATCGCCGCCGAATTTTTCGAGATATACGTGCTGCTCAAGGAGAGACGCCTGTGTGCGGTCGACGTTGGCATTGGGCTTATCAATCTTGTTGATAGCGACGATGAAGGGGATCCCGGCCTCTCGTATCTGTGCGAGTGCTTCGAGGGTCTGCGCCTTCACACCGTCATCTGCTGCGACGACGAGTATCGCGATATCGGCGGCGTTGGCTCCGCGCGCACGGATGGCGCTGAACGCCGCATGGCCGGGCGTGTCAATAAACGTTATACGTTTATTGACCCTGAGCGAAGTCGAAGGGTCGATGGTCTCCCGGCTTACCTCGTACGCTGCGACGTGTTGGGTGATGCCACCAGCTTCTTTTGCGACGGTATTCGACTTGCGGATGAAATCAAGAAGCGTGGACTTGCCATGGTCCACATGCCCCATGACCACAACGATGGGGGGCCTCTCGACGAGTTTTTCGTTCTTTGCGGTCATAGCTAGAGTGCAGCACCATATGGCTGTAACTTGGGGAGTATACGCCGAAAATGCAAAATGGAAAGTAACCTGAGAGCAGGTAGAATGCTCTGTGTGTGGCCGTTTACAGAGAATAAACGAATATATCTCGACTATGCGTCCGCGCCTCCAGTGCGCGAGGAGGCGCTTGCCGCAATGCTGGGTGCGGAGCACTTCGTCGGCAATCCCGGCGCACTGCATCGCGAGGGAGTCGAAGCCATGCAGGAGCTCGGGCGGGCGCGTGAGAGCATTGCCAAGCTCCTGGAAGTGAAAGCGCGCCAGCTCATCTTTACCTCCGGACTCACCGAGTCCAACAACATCGCCATTCTCGGTTTCGCTCACTCGCTCGAGCGCACTAGACGAACTCTCGCTGGCTCGCACTGGCTTGTAAGCGCGATAGAGCACACCTCCGTCCTCGATTGTTTCTCCGAGGTAGAGCGTTTGGGTGGGAGCATTACCCATGTCCTGCCCGGTTCGAGCGGTATCATCGCGCCTGAGAATCTGGGCGCGATGCTCCGACCAGAGACGGTTTTTGTTTCCGTGGGCTGGGCGAACAATGAGATAGGGACGGTGCAGCCGCTCAGCAAGGTTGCACGTATCATTTCCGAGCACGAGAAGCGCCATGGAACGCGCATACTTTTTCATTCCGACGCGGGCCAAGCGCCGCTCTATCTGCCGACGAGAGCGCACACCCTTAGCGTCGATCTCATGAGCCTCGGAAGCAACAAGCTTTACGGTCCGCACGGGATTGGCGCGCTCTATCTTTCGAATCGGTGCGATCTCGCGAGAGTAGTGCAAGGTGGCCCGCAGGAGCGCGGGCTTCGGCCGGGAACAGAGAGCGTCGCGCTCGCGGCGGGATTTGCCACAGCGTACGAGGCGTGCGCGGCAGAGCGCGAGCGTGAAGAGAGGCGCCTGAAGGAGCTGCGCGACATGTTCGCGGAAGAATTGCAGGAGAAAATCCCAGACCTCGTCATCAATGGCGACTTGAAACGTGCGCTTCCGCATATGCTCAATATTTCGATCCCGGATATAAATAGCGAATACGTAACGCTCGCGCTCGATGCGGCGGGTATTGCCATCTCGACCAAGAGCGCATGCCGCGAAGGTGAAGAATCCCGCTCACACGTGGTCTCCGCGCTCGGCGGTCCCGAATGGCGAGCGAATAACACACTCCGGTTCTCTATAGGTCGTGATACCACTAGACAGAATCTTGCCCGCACTGCATCATCTCTACAGGCAGCAATCAATAGGGGGCTCACATGAGCTTTGGGCGCATCTGCAATGCGGTGAATATCTTTTTGGCGATTACCATTATGGTCGCCGTGTTTTGGGACTACTATGGCGTAGCCTTCGTATGCGGCGTGCTAATCATCGGGATCACGTTATTACCCGTCGTCGTTTACGGTTCTCCCGTTGAACGTCGACAGTTTCAAAAGCGGGATGAGAGATAACCAATTACCAAGCCCGTACCCACCAGGTACGAGCTTGCGTCTTTTTTGGGAGTGATATGATGCGGGAATGGACATCGAGCGGCTCTCAAAATCGCAGATAGTGCTGCTCACTCTGCTTGTTTCATTCGTCACCTCTATCGCGACCGGTATCGTCACCGTGAGCCTCATGGACCAGGCACCTCCTATCGTCGCGCAAACAGTAAACCGCGTCGTTGAGCACACCGTCGAGACGGTAACGCCCGCAAAGAGCCAAGCAGCAGGCGCCACGGTCGTCACGCAAGAGAAAACTGTCGTCATAAAGGAGTCCGATCAAGTAGCAGCAGCGGTGACCAAGCTGGAGCCATCGATAGTGCGCGTATATTCGACGAGCGCGGAAAACCCGCTCTTCCTCGGGCTCGCCATTGTGCTGCGTGAAGAAGGTGTGGCCATCACCGATTCGAGCACGCTCGGAGGGCGCAACGACGCATACCTTGCGCTTGCCGACGGCCGGCGCGTCCGCGCGTTTGTGACGGAACGCAACGAGGAGACTGGTCTCGCCTTCCTCGCCGCGACGACCTCTCCCGGCGATAAGCCGGTCGAATGGAAGCCGGCGAAATTTGCCGGCGGCACACCAGTTCTCGGACAATCGGTCGTATCGCTCTCGGGCCGTACTGTCGCGCGTGTCGCACTCGGTATCGTGACCTCACTCCTCGATAAATCGCGTGTTATCGATACTGATATCGACAAAGACTCTATTCTACCCGGCAGTCCGCTCACCGATATCGATGGCACTGTCGTCGGCGTAAGCACCGGAGTCTCTCGTGCGTCCTCTCCATCGGGATTCATGTCATCCACGGCGATGCTTGCGCAGTAAATGGTCTTCGCGGCTTAGGGTGGGCGCATCTCGGCAATCCGAGACCCCTCTTCGCTGGCGGGCAAATATTCGCTGGAAATTCATGCGCGAATCCTATATACTTTAGAACAGGTATGACACCATTCAATAACTACACCACCAAAGCGAAAGAGGCGATTCATCGCGCGCATCAGCTCGCTGTGGAGCGTGGCCACAATCAGGTCTCGACCTTGCACCTGCTTGCAGCGCTGCTCATGCAAGAGGAATCGATGGTCGTCCCTATGCTCGAGCAGGTCGACATCGATGTCGCACATCTCACTGATTCCGTCCTCGAGATGATCGAGGGCTCTTCGGGTGCGACGGCTGTTTCGCCTTCTTTCCAACTGTACCTCACTCCTGAGCTCGTGCGGGTCTTCGAAGCTGCCCCACGCATCGCCGCCTCTTTCAACGATCAGTTCGTCTCGCCGGAGCACTTGCTGCTCGGTGTGGCAGAGCATCCGGGTCCTGCGTCGGATACGCTTACACGTTTCCGCGTCGATAGGACGGCGCTCGCACGCGTACTGGCCGACATCAAGGATGGCAAGATACGCGACGCCGAGGAGCCAAAAAAGCCTCGTGCTCTCTCGCGCTTCGCGCGCTCTCTCACCGAGCGCGCCCGAGAGAACAAGCTCGACCCGGTGATCGGCCGTGATACCGAGATTACGCGCGTGATACAGATACTCAGTCGGCGCACAAAGAACAATCCGATTCTTATCGGCGAAGCCGGTGTGGGCAAAACGGCGGTCGCGGAGGGTCTCGCGCAACGTATGGCGAGCGGCGACGTCCCTGAATCGCTCCGTGGCAAAGAGCTCGTACAGCTCGACCTCGGTCTCCTCATCGCGGGTACAAAATACCGCGGAGAGTTCGAAGAGCGACTAAAGGCGGTTATGAAAGAAGTGGAGCGCTCGGAGGGCAAGATAATCCTCTTCATCGATGAAATGCACACCATCGTCGGCGCAGGCGCTGCCGAAGGCTCCATGGACGCGTCGAATATGCTCAAGCCCGCGCTTTCTCGTGGTGAGCTGCGCGTTATCGGTGCGACGACGCTCAAAGAATTCCAGAAACACATCGAACACGATCCAGCACTTACGCGTCGTTTCCAGCCCGTATATGTAAACGAGCCTTCTGTCGACGATGCAGTATCCATCCTTCGCGGGCTCAAAGAGCGCTACGAGCTCTACCACGGCGTGCAGATTACCGATGCGGCTATCATCTCAGCAGTGCAGCTCTCCACGCGGTATATCACCGAGCGATTCCTGCCCGACAAGGCCATCGATCTCATTGACGAAGCCGCCTCGGCGCTCAGGCTCTCGCTCGAGAACATGCCGCCGCAGCTCGAAGAGGCACATCGCAATATCACGCGGCTCGAGATAGAGCGCGAGGCGCTTAAGAAAGAGGCGGAGAGCTCGGAAGGCAAGGCGCGCACGCGCGTGAAGGCGATAGAGAAAGAGATTGCCGATCTGCGCGATGCCACGAGAGAACTCGAGATGAAATGGAAGAATGAGAAGGACACGCTCACTGAGATCAAGCGCGCAAAGGGTGAACTCGAGCGAGCGCGCATAGATGCGGACGCATCAGAGAGCGCAGGCGATTTGACGAAGACTGCTGAACTTCGCTACGGCAAGATACCGCTCCTCGAGAAGGAGATAGAAACCGCCACGAAGCGGCTCAAGAAGCTGCAGCAAACACGTCGCGTACTGCACGAAGAGATTACCGAGGAAGACATCGCTGGCGTCGTTTCGCGCTGGACGGGTGTGCCTGTCGCGCGCATGCTCGAAGAAGAAGCCGAGAAGCTCGCACGCATCGATCAGGAGCTCAAGAAGCGCATCGTCGGCCAGGATGAAGCCGTACAAAAGGTTGCCGACGCTATCAAGCGCTCTCGCGCCGGCATCTCGGATCCGAACAGGCCGGTCGGCTCATTCCTTTTCCTCGGTCCGACGGGCGTGGGCAAGACGGAGCTCACGCGCGTGCTCGCGGAGTTTCTCTTCAATAGTGAAAAAGCGCTCATCCGTGTCGATATGTCGGAGTACATGGAGAAGCACTCGGTGTCCAAAATGATCGGCTCACCGCCGGGATACGTCGGGCACGACGAGGGCGGTGGACTCACAGAGCTCGTCCGACACCGCCCGTATTCCGTCATACTCTTCGATGAGATAGAAAAGGCGCATCCGGAGGTATTCAACATCCTTCTCCAGGTCCTCGATAACGGGCGGCTCACCGACGCGAAGGGTCGCACAGTCAACTTCAAGAATGCGGTCATTATCATGACGTCGAATATCGGTGCCGAACACATCGACCGTATGTCGGCGCTCGGATTTGCAGCGGGTGCGGCGAGTACTGCGGACGAGCGCTACGCGCAAGTAAAAGACAAGGTGATGGACTCGCTCAAAGAATTCTTCCGTCCCGAATTCCTCAATCGACTCGATGAGGTCGTCCTCTTCAATATCCTCTCGCCGGAGAGCGTGCAAACTATCGTACGCATGCAGATCGATATCGTCGCGAAACGCCTTGAAGAGAAGCACATCGCCCTTACCGTGACCGAGGCTGCGCTCAAGTATCTGGCGAAAGAGGGCTACAACCCGCAGTACGGTGCACGGCCGCTCAAGCGCTTGATACAGACGAAAATCCTCACCAGTATCGCGAACATGATGATTGCGCGCGGCGTGATGGAAGGCGGCAAGGTGATGGTAGACGTGTCCGCCAAAGGCGGATCCGCCTCCGGCGGAAAAGACATAGAGTTCATTTTCGACGTCCGCAAAGGTCCGGAGCGCACGCGCGGCGCGACCGCTCGCGCAAAGGCTGCCGTGGGGGCGTGACATTGAACCTGCGAAATAGAAAAGGCGGAGATTTCCCCTCCGCCCTCGTGAGCGCCCGCATAGTTGGCGGGCTGGCTACATGGTGTTGTACGCCAGGGCACCCGTCGCTTCCTGAATGTCTTTCCAGTAGACAAGCAAGGCGTCTCCTTTTTTCCAGTTTGGATTCCGCTCCGTCTGCTTCGCCTCGATTGCGTCGAGTAGCGGGGTTGTCCGTGCGATGTACTCCTGATCGTTTTCGGTACGATCCTTCAGCCACAATTTTTTGCGCTTGAAATAGATATCGCGAAGTTCCTCGCGAGAGTAGATCAGCGGGCCTGCGAGAGGCATGTCATGTTCCTTTTCTGTACATATTGTAAGGAGCGTCGCGTATGATTTCGCAAATAGCATACATTGTCAATTATTGTGCGCCGGGAGGCCTGCCTGTTGCAGGAGTAGATTCGAGCCTGTTGCGTGAAGTTGACAAAAGACTTATTCATTGTATCATCATACCCGGTAAGGCTGACAGCGTGTCAGCCTCCTTCTGACTGAAGGAGAAGACAATGCCGATCAATGAACCGAAATGGGGTACGTTCCTTCCTCTTCGCACATGGGCCATCTCGAACGCGCTGCAGTTGGGCATTCGCCCGGTGGTGCGCCCCAAAGACTGCAAGATCGAATCCACCGCTGCCGTCATTCTACCCGACCTCGAAACCTACGATAAATACCGCGTTGGCGACGGCGTTCGTGTGGTCGGTGGACTCGTGCCGTGGGGACTCGACGCGGGCGAAGACGTCTTGACCTCCGACGCGACGATGATGAACCCGTCGTACATTCTCTTTTTCGCGGAGGTGTCACTCATCGGCAAAGGAAGCAGGGCGAAGTGCATGTATGTCGTCCTTTCGCACACGGCGGACGGGGAATGGTCTGACTCGGATGGGATTGTATATCCGAAGGGGACGATGTTCGTCGGCCGGCACCTCTCATCACGCCTGGAACGTATCAGCCAGGCGGAGGGCTTGTATAAGAGCCGATTCGCGCCCATCGCGTATCCGCTTTCCTCCATCGACTTGACTGGGATGTAGAAAATGTAAGACAGCAGGCACGGGCCCCGATTTATCGGGGCCCGTATCTTTTTTGTTGTGCCCGGGAGGCCTGCCTGCCGCAGGCAGGGATTCGAGCGTGACTCACTAAGCGCTCTCGCGCTAAGTGGTCACTGCCCTGGCTCGTCGCTTCGCGCCTCCGCCCGTTCGAATCCCTGCTCCTGACGCAAAAAGACCCACAAGGGAACCTTTTGCATCATGTGCGCCGGGAGGGATTCGAGTCAAGCGCTCGGAATTGCGCCGTCGCGCAATTCCTTCGCCTGACCACGCTCGCGCATCCCCATCTACTGACGGGTCCCCAGCGCTCACCGTTCGAATCTCTCTCAGCTGAAAACCGCACAGTCCCGGAGACATGCTCCGAGACTGGCAGTTTTAGTGCGCCGGGAGGGATTCGAACCCCCGTAGCCCGAAGGCGCTTGGTTTACAGCCAAGTGCGTTTGACCGCTCCGCCACCGACGCGAGTCTAGATAGTATGCCGCATTTCGGTGCGTGTTACAATTTTCCTATGCTACTTCGGGACAGGAGAATCCTCGTGATTCTTGCATTCCTCGCGCTCTTGAATATCCCGCTCATCGCGGCGGCGGCACCATTCGACTCTAATTTCAAGCTCGTGACCTGCGACGGGCCCAATTGCGACCTCTGCGACCTCGCACAGCTCGGTCAGAATATCCTCAATGCGGCCATCTACTTGGCCGTCTTTATGTCGGCCGTGCTTTTCGCGTACGCCGGCTTCGAGGCGCTGACTTCGGGAGGAAACGCTGCAAAGTACAACAAAGCTCGTAGTGTGTTCACTAATGTCGCGATAGGACTCATCATCATCCTTGTCGCTTGGCTTGTCGTCGATACCGTGATGAGGACTTTCGTCCCACAGTCGGGAGAGTGGGGCCCCTGGAACAAAGTCTGCGAACTTTTCCTCAGTGCGTTCGAACATCACTGGGCCTGACTTGCCATAGAGAGCTCTCTGAGCTACAGTAGCCCGCATGTCGCAGGACCAACTCATTACGTTCGCATGTTCGAAGTGCGGCCGTACCAACTATTGGTCACGGAAGAACAGAAAGCTCGTCACTAAAAAGCTCGAGTACAAGAAGTACTGCAACTGGTGCAGGGGTTCGATAGTCCACAAAGAGGGGAAGAAGTAAAAGCGGCTTGTCGCCTCCTGGTAGCCGCCGTACAATGCTCTCGTAAGGGCGCTTAGTTAAATGGTATAACTTCGGTCTCCAAAACCGACGTCGGGGGTTCGATTCCCTCAGCGCCCGCAATGACCAGTGAGAATGCGAAGCATTCGAGCTGATTGACATTGCGAGGCGCAGAGGGAATCGAAGGCGAGCGCTGGGGACCGGCGAATACGCGGGGATGCGCGAGCTTAGGCTGACGCGGAGCGAGGAGCGACGGCGACAAGCGCTCCTGGAGGACGGGGTTATTTCCGAAGCCACGCTCGAACGGTAGAGACTATTCGCTTCTCCTCGGGCTTGAACCACTGGATGTCGTCGTTGCGCTTCCAGTATGCGAGTTGCTTTTTCGCGTATTTTCGGATATCGCGCTCGAGCTCTCTGACCATTTCTTCTTTTGATATCTCACCCCGGAGATGCCGCGCGAGCGAGCGGTATTCGAGACCAAGCTCTTCCATACGCCTATAACTGAGCCCACTCGAATGCAGACGCTTCGCCTCTGCTATCATCCCCCGTTCTCTTATTCGCGCGAATAAGCGAATGCGGATACAGCGCGCGAGCTCCGCATCCACTGGGCGTATCCCAACCCATAGTGTGTCGTAATTAGACGGAGGAGAGTCCTTCGTCCGAGGTACGCGTCCGATGGTGGCCGAGATTTCGATAGCGCGGATGAGACGAACCCTATTTCCTCGCTCGCTCAGTGAGCGCATCGCACGTGCGCGGCGCGGGTCTTTCTTCTGAAGCATCGAAAAGAGCTCCCGAGCGGACTTTTTTTTGAGTCTCGCGCGAAGCTGAGGGTTTGGCGGTACATTCGGCAGTGCGATGCGTCCGAGCAGAGCATCGATGTAGAAACCTGTGCCACCAACAACAATGGGGAGTTTGACTTGATATATCAAGTCACCGATTTTCTTCCACGCCATGTGCACGAATTCGCCTGCGCTGAAGTTCTTTTTCGGCGAGGTGACATCGAGGAGATAATGGCGAACTCCTTTCATCTCACGCTTCATTATCTTGCCGGTCCCCACATCGAGCCCTTTGTAGACCTGTCGCGAATCGGCCGATATAATCTCGCCGCCGAATTTTCGCGCGAGTTCGACCGCAAGCGCGCTTTTGCCGCTTGCTGTAGGACCTACTATGACAAGTATTTTTGGTCTATTTCTCACGTGGACACAGTACTTCATTAGGGCTCGTTATTGAAGTATCATGCTCGCAATGCCGGAGTGGCGGAATTGGTAGACGCGCACGACTCAAAATCGTGTCTCGCAAGGGGTGTGGGTTCGAGTCCCACCTCCGGCACATGGGCAGTTGAGGCAAGAGCATGCTCTTGCCGATTACTGTACACTGCTGGGATGGGACGAGAAAGACGGAGGCGGGGTACCGTTGCGTAGCAACGAGTCGCCGAGTCAGGGCAGTGA
>Ga0209542_10019700_pt1 | contig 10773 bp, 11 predicted proteins | sample RifCSPhighO2_01_FD_184028 | JGI IMG/M metagenome (GOLD analysis project Ga0209542, IMG submission 184028) | Soil microbial communities from Rifle, Colorado - Rifle CSP2_plank highO2_0.1 (SPAdes) (version 2) | ecosystem: Environmental > Terrestrial > Deep subsurface > Rock core/Sediment ...
CCTTTCTCTGCAAAATTTTTGGCCACAACCAGAGCTTTATGCACAAGAGCTCCAGTCGCGATGATGCCAACCTCCGCCTTCATTGGCGGCGAGTAGAAAATTTGCCCTTTCCCAACCTCAAACGGAGTTTCTTCTGTGGTGACGACGGGGGTGGCTTCTCTAGCGAGGCGGATATAAACCGGCTCTTTAATCCGCGCGGCCACAAGTGTCGCTTTTTTGGCTTCAATCGAATCACAAGGAGAAAATACAACTATGTTTGGCAATACTCGCATGATCGCGATGTCTTCTATTGCTTGGTGTGTGCCTCCGTCTGGCCCGACTGAAATGCCGGCGTGGCTTCCGACAATCACAACTTTACGATCGTTATAGCAAATTGTGGTTCTGATCTGCTCCCAGTTTCTGCCAGGACTGAACATGGCGTAAGAAGAAGTGAAAGGGATTTTGCCCATGGCCGCTATCCCGCTTGCTACGGTCACTAAATTTTGCTCGGCCACTCCAACTTGGACAAAGCGTTCCGGGTATTTGCCTGCAAATAAATGCATCTGGGTACTTTCGGTCAGATCGGCGCAAAGTCCGACTACATTTTTATTTTCATCTCCCGCAAGCAAAAGCCCTTCTCCGAAGCCCTTGCGAATAGGCGCTTGCTCTACGTCTGCATCAAATATTTTGGGATTAAGTTTTAAATTTTGGTTTAGCATTGTCTTTTTGTTTTTCTCCTCTCTCCTGCATTTAGGAGAGGGGCTGGGGGTGAGGTCTACTCATGTCCCCCTCTTATTTTACCGCTCAAGGTGCGGATTTCCTCAAGTGCTTTAAGACCTTGCTTTTCTTTTGGTACTACGTCACCCGGCCCTTTGCCTGGAGGGTTGCCGTGCCACTCGTACCTTCTTTCCATGAAGGAAACGCCTTTGCCTGGAATTGTGTTGGCCAAAATTACAGAGGGCTTGCTGAATTCTGCGTGCGCTTGACCGACCGCTCCCACAATCGTTTCAAAATTATGCCCGTCTATCGACTGCACATGCCAACCGAATGATTCCCACTTTTCACGCAGGGGCTCTAGGGGTATGACATCCTCGGTGTATCCTTCTATCTGAATATTATTTCTGTCGATTATTGCAGTAAGATTTTGAAGTCGCTCTTTGCTCGCAAGCATTGCTCCCTCCCAAGAATTACCCTCTTGAAGCTCTCCGTCGCTCATCAAACAGTAAAATTGTTTTGGTGAATATTTGCCATGATCCATCCTGTCAGCGAGGCACATGCCGACAGTTTGGGAAAGACCGCTTCCCAAAGGCCCTGAAGAATTTTCGAGGAAGGGCAAAAATTCTCGATGAGGGTGACCTTGAAGCCGACTTCCAAATTTTCGCAAAGTTTTAAGTTCATCAACTGGAAAATACCCCGAATGCGCCATTGTCGCGTAAAGCACTGGAGCTATATGCCCATTTGAAAGCACTAGTCTATCCCTCTCTTCCCAGCTCGGATTCGTCGGATCGTGTCGCAGGATATGAAAGTAAAGCGCAGTAAAAATGTCGGCCATACCCAAAGGCCCCGCGCTGTGCCCGCTTCCCGCTTCGATGAGCGATTCAATAATACTTTGGCGTATGTCATTCGCCTTCTCTTGGAGCCACATTATTTTGTCATCGTTTAATTCGAGCATTTTATTCAATTATATCAGTATTGAGGGGCCGATGGGGAGAAAAATTTGAAAGTAGACAGAATATCTTCTATCAGTATTTTTTGTTCCTCGCTTAATAATGCATTTGGAGATATGACTTCGATTACTAAAAGATTATTTTTAGGGGTTTTTGTAGTCCAGCCGGTATCGCAAGAAGTCCATTCGTGTAAACCGATAAGTTTTTTAGCTTTGACTTCTTCTGTGGAGTAACATTCTGGATATCTATTGAATTCTCCTACCATGTAAATCTCGATATCGATTTTTTCCCTTGGCATAAACAACCTAATACCTCTGCTTCCACCGGTTAATGAAGCCTCGGGTGGATATTTAAACTCAAAGTCCTCAAGGGTATTGCTGTTATGATGAACTCCCCAATTATCCGGACTCGCCATATCTGTTGTCGAAGTAGAAATAAATTTGAATGTGGAGAGGATTTGGTCGTATTCTGTTCTAAAAGCAGTATAGGAAAAAAGATATAACCGTCCATTTTTTATACTATAAATAAAATTATAGTTTTTAACCTCGGAACTCTGGTTTGGGTTTTCGGAATTTACCTTAATCCAGTCTATATCGTTTATTGTTATTTTTTCACCGGCATCTTTTGGATTGTATTTGTCGATAAAACTTTGCACATCTTCTTTAATTGCCAATGTTAAACCAGAATAAGAGTATTCAAGATCCTCTGTTTTCACTATAGTTAGACTGGTAGTGTCAGTTATTTCTATCTCCCAGCCGTTGTTTGGATACTTAAACTCAAATTCAAAATCTTCATTTCTATACGTTTTCCAATCTGAAATTGGATCAACCGTTAAATTTTTTTTGTCTAATACATTTTTGTCTAATACAGATGGATACGTATTTTGTAGCAAATCTGGGTTTTTAAGAAGGTAGATCTGCAATACACCCAAAACAATCGCGAAAACGATTAAAACAACAATATGAGCCGGCGGCTTTTTGAAATTTATTTTTTTGAGTTCGGGAGCGGGGATGTTTGATTCTGGAGGCATGATGTAATTTTACTTCACAACCAACTTCAAACCAAGCCCGGCTGTGACTTTCTTTAAGAAAGTTAAACGAGGGTCGACTTTGCCGGATTCAAAGCGCGCTAAAGCTGATTGGGTGACCCCTATTTTCTTTGCTAGCTCTCTCTGGTTCAGCTTCTTTTTCATTCGGGCCAAAGCAAGTGCTCGAATAATCTTAAATTCGGGTTCAAGCTCTTCATAGGCTTTTCTAAACCCGGGTCTTTTAAAAATATCTTTTTTGAAATACTCAAGTGTCTTCATTTTTGTTACGTCTATCTTTTGTAATTAATCGCAATAATTCTTTTTTATATCACAACCATCTTGCAGATTTTCAAATCGCTGACAGTCTTGAGGTGCGAATAAATACTGGCAAAAACCCAGATAATCTCCTGCGTTATCAAAGTAATACGTGCCACTTTCTGGAATCGGTCCCTCATCAACTTTCCAAATTACCGACTCCTCTCCCTCCATGCACATATGCGCTTTTTGATAACCACCGCGGAACAGGTGCTCCTCTCCTTGCTGATTATTGAACTTATACTCACCCGTCTGTTTGCATAAAGTTTTAACAATTGCAGGGGTATCATTACTGCCTACATCCTTTATTAAATCTGATTCTGGCTCAATAAATTTGAATGTGGAGAGGATTTGATCAAGTTTTCCAGATAATCTGAAAGTGCCACCGTCATCGTGTATACTCAAGAAACCTAATTTTAACGGGATTACAATAATTTCTCCTCCTGCGAATGTTATATATGGATCAAATTTGATCCCGCTTATTCCGTTAATTTTGATTGGAACAATTGCTTCTGGCATTGTTTGTCCGAATAAGTCCGGCTCATTTTTTCCATCAAAAAATTCTTTCATAGATAGATTTTCTGGATTTTTTGATATCTGTATAGATAGATTGGGGCGCTCTGTTCCCTGTGGAGGTTTTTCATTGTAAAAAGCCATGTAATTGTACTGCAAAGATTCTGTAAAGAATAATTCCTGGGGGTATCTCAACTCAAACCCGTATTCCTCATTCCGATAAGTTTTCCAATCTGAAGTTGGATCAACAGTCAAATTTTGTTGGTCTTGATTTTCTGAAGTTTGAGTAGGGATTGATTCTTTTTTATTCAAATACAAACCGGTGATCTGCAATACACCCAAAACAATCGCGAAAGCGATTAAAACAACAATATGAGCCGGCGGCTTTTTGAAATTTATTTTTTTGAGTTCGGGAGCGGGGATGTTTGATTCTGGAGGCATGAGATAATTTTATTTTGTTAATTTACAAATTTAATGGAATCAAAAATGGAATTCGCGATCTTGGAGCTCTGACCGCTTTCGGTCACTACCGCATAAAATTGCCTACCGTCTTTGTAGAGGCACATGGCAGACATGTTTTCGCCTGCGTTTTGATCTCCGGGCCATGTGCCTTTATAACCCTGTGCTGTGCCCAAGCTCAATGCAACCGGAGAGACTACCGCATTTTCTGTGCAAGGTTCATCTGCGCCTATCACATACATTTCTAGATAGTATTCTCCCACGGTAAGACCGCCACTATTTTTACCAAATCTGTAATTTTGTATGCGAAGATAATCGGGTTTATCGGCTTGGTCGGATTGTACAAAATTAAGCTTAGCAACATCGCTTGATGGATAAGTAATCTCAAATCCATACTCATTGTTAACGTAGGTTTCCTGGTTACTTTCTTGATTTTTTGGACCCACGTCACCACTTTGACGGGCCACGTTGTTCTTGCCGGATAATTCAGCGCCGAGATATTTGAAATAAATAAGCGATACGGCTCCGACAAAAACCAAAACTGTGATTAGGAGCCCCAAAAGTGGATGATCTTTTTTCATTTTAATTTGATTAGCAAATAACTTGAGTGTCTATATTTTAAAACTAAATCAAAGAGAGCTCAAATGGGCCAAGGCCTCTTTGGGGTTTTTGCTATTGAAAACGGCCGAACCGGAGATAAATCTTGAGACTCCCGCTTCTTTCAACTTTGGTATGGTCGTCTCGTTTACTCCGATGTCTATTTGTATTGGGATTGAAGAATGGCGGTCATGAAAAATTTTTATTTTTTCCAGCACCGTTTTTTCCAGCTCGACTCCGTTGTAGCCGACTTTTTCATTTCCCATAAATTGCACGAAATTGGCATCAGAAACAAAAGTTTCTAGCAAATCCATATTTGAAGATGGCTTGACCCCTACACCCGCTTCACAGCCGGGGCAGTTTTTGATTGTCTCCAAGCATTCCTTGAGATGATCGGTAGAATCTAGGTGAATAACAAAACTTTTTGCTCCCATCGATATAAGATCGGGCAAATATTCGATCGGGTGAAGCAAGAGCATATCAACTTCGACAACAAAGTCGTTTATGTATGGGAACTCCATCTCCCCCCTTGCTATTGAAAGCATCTCGTCTGGTTGGTCGCCATTGAAAGGCCAAGTCTTTACCGGAGCATATTCTCCATCAACGATGTCTATCTGGACTTTTTTTGCCACGCCCAAAATTTTGCCAAACTGCTCTCGCACAATGTTTAAGTTTTGCGGTATTAGGGCTGGTATTATTTCATTCATTGTTCTTGGTTTGGGTTCCCCTCTATTGATGTAAGAGAGGGGCTAGGGGTGAGTTATGGATTTTTATAAAGAGACTCTTCCATCTCGTCTATTTCTTGAAGTCGACGGACGTGGCGCCTGTCTCCCGAAAACGGAGTTTCAAGCCAAAACTTCAAAGCTCCCTTGGCCTCTTCTAAAGACAAGAAGCGCGCTCCCAAAGACAAAACATTTGCGTCGTTGTGTTTTCGGGAGAGTCTCAAGACATCTTCATTGCCTCCATAGTAAACGGCGGCTCTGACATTTGGAAACCGGTTTGCAACTATCGCCTCCCCCTGCCCGCTTCCGCCAAGCACCACTCCGCGGTCGCTCGGGTTTTTGAAAATTTCCATACCGACTTTTTCGATCTCAAGTGGATAGTCATCTTGCAGATTTAATTTTTCCGGACCCAAATCAATAACTTCAAAATCAAGCCCTTTTGCAAATCCTACTAGAGCATTTTTCATTTCAAACCCGGCATGATCTGACGCAAAATATATTTTCATCTTACAAATAAGAACCGATTTTTAGAACATGCTTCACCAACGTCGCGGTGTACCCCATCTCGTTGTCATACCAGGCGCAAACTTTGACTAATGTCTTATCGACGACACGAGTGAGCCCGAGGTCGGCGATGGAGCCATAAAGTGAGCCGATGATATCGGAAGAAACGATCGGATCTTCAGTTACAGTAAAAATATCCTTCCACCTCTCTTCATTGGTCGCTTCTTTCAAAATTTTATTGACTTCTTCGACGCTGGTCTCTCTTTTGGCTATAAAAGTAATATCGGCAATGGAGCCGGCGACAATGGGCACTCGCATGGAGAGACCGTCAAACTTGCCATAAAGATCCGGGATTGCTTTTGTCACCGCGATGGCGGCACCAGTAGAAGTGGGAATGATGTTTTGAGCAGCTGCCCTTCCCTCCTTGAAATCCTTCTTGTTAGGCCCATCGACGATGCTTTGGCTCGCAGTATAGCCATGCACTGTATTTAAAATTGCTTTTTCAATACCGATTTTTTCGTTCAAAATTTGGATCAAAGGCGAGCCGGCATTGGTGGTACAAGAAGCATTTGAAGAAACTTGGCAGGTTTTTAGTTTTTCATCATTAATGCCCATGAGGATTGTTGCCTGGGTCTCGTCAGCTGGCTCGTCTTTGACCGGAGCAGTGATGACTACTTTTTTAGCACCGGCGTCTATGTGAGCGCGAGCTTTTTTGAAAGTCGTAAATGCTCCGGTCGACTCAACTACTACATCAATATTCAAATATTTCCAAGGCAAATCGGCAGGATTTTTTTCAGAGAGGAATTCAACTTCTTTTCCGTTTATTAAAAGCGCTTTTTTATCTCTCTTAACTCCAACCGAAAATTGCGCCGCTCCATAGGCGGTATCGTATTTGATTAGATAAGCAATATTATCAATGTCACCCAGATCATTGATCGCGACAACATCCATTTTGTCGGCGTAATTTTGGGAAAGCTTAAGAAACGCCCGCCCGATTCTCCCCGCTCCATTTATCGCAACGCGAATAGTCTTTCCATTTTCTTGCATGAGATGATTATATCAAATACAAAAATATTGGGGTGTTTATAACTCAATTAAATTTTTTTAAAAAATAAAATAAAAGGGCAGGATTCCACGTATGGATTCCTGCCCCGGGCGCGATTGGGTGCCGAGAGGTGAGGCCTCTGCACCGCGTAAGCTATGTGGTGTTCAGGCACCGCACAGCTCTCTAGCATTCATTATACACGATCACACTTTTTTTGCGAGCTCGATCATTCGGAAAAATTCATCTTCTGATTGATGAGCACCAAAAATTCCAGATGACCAAGCAAAACCGGGTTTCCCATCGGTTTTCTGCAGAATGATTCGTAACTCCAACTCCTCCCCGCTAAAGATAAACATCGGTTCACTGAGATTCAGATCGGAAACCGATATCCCAGAGACGTGGTAACCAATACTTGACTCATCATTGCAGTAGAACAGATGGGTCACAATTTTTGACTTGCGGGGAGGTAACGATTTCCAGACCTCAATCAGCATCTCCCTGCTGGTGGTAAGAACCTGCTTGCCGGTTTCTTTGATTACAACTGGAAAAGTCCCCATGAGTTGGTGATCGATCTCGATTGAATAGACAAGACGAAGTTTGTATCCCTCAGCACCACTCTCAATGAGAGACCTCAAACTAAAATTTTTTGTGTTCACTCGGTTGATCCTTTCTGTTTCTGTTTATATATTATTTTTTACAAAAAGTCTAGTATGCTTTGATCCCAACTTTGGCTTCCACTTGGTCGAGACGCTTGCTTAGTATTTGGTATTCTCCTTTGGTTGATTTAGTAATGGCAAGATCGTCTATACGTCTATCCACTCCATCAATTTTGCCGCTAAGACTGCGTTCTACGAAATCTATCTTTGCGTTCAGCTTATTTTCCATTTCAGTAAACCGTATATCAACAGCTTTAAATCCTTTTGCTGTTGAAATGGCTAGTTCCTCTATTCTGTCATCAATTTTTTTATCAAGTTGGCCTATTTTTGTTTCTACGTCAATAAACTTTTTTGTAAATTTAGTATCCAACTTCTCTATCGAACTAGCTATAGTTTCTAAAGTTACACTTTTCTTTTTTGGCAGACTACTTTTCATTATTTATGTGGTTTGGGATCCGATCGAAGGCAGAGTGAGAGCGTCTGATTCGCAAACTCCGCCGACGCAGGCGAGCTCTTTGGCGCCTATGGTTTGGTCTTGCTTTTCGTAGATCACAAGCTTCGAGAAATCAATGTGGCCGAGCGCTTTAACTCGCTTGTCATATTCTTCTTTGCTTATTTCTTCGTATGGCGCGAGCTGATAGACGTGGTTGTCGCGAGGCAAGAACGAAAGTCCGCCCATCATTTCCCAATTTTTGTAAATAAAATCGGCAACTGAAATCCATTCGTTGTCTCCCACGTAGATTGTTACTGAAGGGTTGTGTTCGGTGAAGTGCTCTTTGAGTCGTTTCCATTCGCCGAGCATTTCAAGCGCGGTTACATCTTTGTTTACGAGCGCTCCTTCCGGCGCTTTGCACGGAAACTCAAGCACCATGGTCGAAGCATTTGAAGTTGAATATCCGACTTCCGGTTTTACAGGTACACCCTGGTCCTCTGCAAGCTTCAAAAGCGGGTCGGTAACGGAAATGCGGACTCTCCTGATGTAATACTTGGCATACCACGTATGCATACCGCTCCCCACTCCCAAAAGTTGCCCTGAATTGCCATGGGGCTTGACGCAGGTGATCGCTGTCGACTCGTTTTTGCCGAATCTTTTGGCATATTTTTTGTTTGTTTTTATTCCTTCTTCGCGCAGAGCATCTAGATTTTTGTCGTCTCTGACAAGTTTGTTGTCGTAATAACCGGTGATAGAGACTCCCAGCAATTGCTCCTTTTCACAGTTGTCTTTCCATTCTTTAGACAAATACTCGAAATTGGTTAGGGTGGCTTGGTACGTTCCAACTAGGGTGGCTAGGCGCATTTTCCTTTTCAAATCATTCATTGTGTCGTGAGGTCTGACGACGATTGATGTCAAATTGCAAAACTGTTTGGATTGGAGATAAATTTCTCCACAAGGGTTGACTCCCGGCTGTTTCGCGTCTTTCAGCACTTCCCACCTTCTTTTTGGCAACTGCCTTTCTAGTCCTCCCCTGTTGAATATCCCCCTTTCTCCGGAGTGAGATGTGACCAACGCTGTCCATTCTTCCAAAAATTCTTCAGCTGAAGGTCTTCCCTCGTAGACGGCCGAATTGTTTGCCATTGATCTTTGGCCTTCCGTTTGCCAAAAAGCTCCTTTTTTGGCATCTCTCATTTCTCTGTCGTCGAGAGAGGAGAGCGATATGAGAGCCGAACGTCTGACTCCGCCGGCAACTACCACAAGCCCTATTTGGCAAATTATGTCGTGCAGATCAAGGGTGGTCAGTCTTCTGCCTTGGCGCGCAAGCATTTTTCTGCGGGTAAATTGCATTACTTCTCGCAGAGGATCAGGGCCGGACGCCCGACCTCCCATTGTCGATAATTTTGCCCCGGCCGGTCTTATCAAAGAATAGTCGATCTCGACATCAAAACCATTTTCCCATGCTTCACAAGCCCCCACGAAAGCGTTGCACCAGCCGATTTTGTCGTCTTGAACAACTATTTTATCTGCCATTTTGCCGTTTTGTTTTTGTATCTGGGGGAACTTGCCTACATTTTCAGGCTCTACGGAAAATCCGCATCCTGCTCCGCACATTGAAACATACATTATTTCAGACAGATCTCTCCATGATGTTGGAGCGATATATGCGCAGTTGTAAGCGCAAACATTTGTTCTCCTGGCTGCTTTGCCAGCTGACCAGAGGAGTCGCATTGATGGACAGATTTCTTGGTTTAAGATCGCCCCTCTCACTTCTTTGTATTCCGCGTCAGTCAATTTGCTCCCCATATTTTCTTTCATGTAGTCCATGAAGCGATCAATCGCTTCTATCCAAGTTTCTCTTCTCCCAAGCTCCTCCCTCCAGCGGGAATAAAATTGATAAAAAATAAATTCTTGATATGAAGTCTTGAAATACTTGCTACTCTCGGAAATGACATTTTTGATCTCTTGGGGCACCATAGCGGTCTGCTCTCTGGCTTTTGTCCGCTCTTGTCTGTAAAGAATGTAATTTTTTGCTGTGTTTATGTATTCGGAGAGCATCAACTCTTTTTCCGCGGTGTCCTGTATGCCTTCTACGTTTGGCACAAAATCTTTGTATTTTTTGCTGATACGCACCAGGTCGGCGAGCACCTTGTGGGCGACCATCCTGGCTTCGGCTTCCGAGCCCTCGCTTGAAGCGATCATCGCCTTGTTTATGGCGGTCACAATCCTTTCAAAATCAAACGGAACAATGGAACCATCTCGTTTCTGGACTTTCTTGATGAAATCTTCCATCGCTGACTTTTTCGCTGATTTTTTGGTTGTTTTTGCCATATTTTTAATTAAAATTAATTAATTTTATAATTTTTTGTTAAATTTTTGATATTTTTCTCAGAACCAACTTCAATATTTTACAATTTTAAAAACACTCTCGCCCTGTGGATAAGATAAAAAATGCAGAAAAAATTCACCCGAGAATAAAAAATTTGTTATGTAAAACGCATGGTATAATAACCTTTAGTTTAGAATGCAAAATAAAATTTCATTTTACTTTCCAATTTTTTTTCAAAACGAAAAAGGAGGAGATCGTCTCTCCCCCTCCTTACTTGGCTTGTTTACTTCGATGGTGGCATCTTCCCCTTTTTCTTCCACTCGTTGACTCGAGTAAGTAGCTCACCATACATCCAAGGTTGATCTAGTTCGACCCAGAGAACAAATTCTTCCGGATCAGGCTCTGCAACTGTGGCTATTTTACTAACCCTACCAATACAGATCACTGCGTCATTTATGCCACCCAGCATAAGATTTTGCCCGACTCGAGGCATTTCATATAACGATATCGAGCGGACGACACATGTT
>Ga0209542_10019701_pt1 | contig 10773 bp, 11 predicted proteins | sample RifCSPhighO2_01_FD_184028 | JGI IMG/M metagenome (GOLD analysis project Ga0209542, IMG submission 184028) | Soil microbial communities from Rifle, Colorado - Rifle CSP2_plank highO2_0.1 (SPAdes) (version 2) | ecosystem: Environmental > Terrestrial > Deep subsurface > Rock core/Sediment ...
CTTTCAAATTCAAACCGACTGCTTTGGCTAGATCTTCGGGAATAACGGTTATATCACAACCGGAATCTATTAATGCAACTACTTCTATAGAATTTTCACCATGTAATATGACTGGGATTCTTGGTCTGGAAACAAACTGTCCAGCCTCTAATTGTTCTCTTTTAAATTTGTATAATAATCCCATGGTTATAATATTGACAGTTTAGTCCGTATTTTTGCTAAAAAGGGTCTTTTCTTAGGGTATTTTGCCTTTGCTTCTTTTACCACTAAAGCAGCATCCTTGCCATACGCGACTACTTCTTCATCAATAATAGCGACCCATTTACCTGCATACTTAGTGAGATCCTTTTCTAGAAAATATTCATAATCTGCATAGGTCATTTTATTATTAAATTGGTTAATTTATTTATATGTTTTGTTGTAAAAACTTACTTTAATGTTTTTTTATAAATTTGTCGGCACTCGTCTAAGAATTTCTGCTTTTCCTTATTATAGGTTACACTATTCATAAGTTCCAGTACTTTTTGAGCATCCTTCCCTTTGAGGATAGGTGTTGGTTGAATAGGTCTTGCCATATTTTAGGTTAAAATCAGTTGGGGATTATTTAAGTTTTTGTTTATTTCTGGGTGATTTTGACTAAATTGGTTGGTTGAGGTTGTTTTTTTTATTTTTCTTCCCCTAAATCATCACTTATCTCTCTTAGCTGCTCCAACGCATTTTCCAAATCTTCTACTAATTCATTGGCAATAATGCCTGGTTCAGGCAAACTGTCTAAGTCATCTAAACTTTCGTCTTTAATCCAAGATATATCCAAGTTTGTTTTATCTCTCTTTAAAATTTCATCATAGGTAAAACAACGCCATCTCCCATCAGGGTTCTTTTCAGAGTAGGTTTCTTTTCGTTCATGTCTGTTTTCAACATTATAGCATTTTATGAAATCTTGCAAATTTTCAAGTTTAAGGGTATTCTCCTTTAAGGTAACGTGAATATTTGTTCTAAAGTCATAAATCCATACTTTAGAAGTTTGAGCTTTATTGGAGGCAGCTCTTTTATCAAAGAATAAGACATTAGCTTTTACGCCTTGGGCGTAAAATATTCCTGTTGGAAGTCTTAAAATGGTATGTAAATCGCACGTTTCCATTAATTTTTTTCTTATAGTTTCTCCCGCTCCACCTTCAAATAGAACATTGTCAGGTAGAACTATTGCCGCTCTTCCATTTATCTTTAGTATACTTCTAACATGCTGTAAGAAATTTAATTGCTTGTTGTTTGTTCTAGCCCAAAAATCATCCCTAACTATAGTTAATTCTTTTTTTGCCGTAGTTCCTTCCTCAGTAACTATTTTCTCAGAAGATTTCTTTCCGAAAGGGGGATTTGTAAGCACAATATCATACATTGCACCTGGATTAACCTTCAACGAATCATTTGGACTAATAGGATTTTCCTCACCATTAACTCCATGTAAATATAAGTTCATAACGCAAAGTCTTGCTGCCATAGGAACAATTTCATTTCCAGAAAAGGTTTTATGTTTGAGTTGTTGCTTTTGATCTCTATTTAGATTGTAATGCTTAGAGATGAAATTATACGCTGAGAGTAAAAAACCGCCTGTTCCGACAGCCGGATCATGAATTTTATTTCCTGGCTCCGGCTTCATTACTTCTACTATTGCGTTAATTAATGGTCTTGGTGTAAAGTATTGTCCAGCCCCACCCTTTACGTCAGCTGCGTTTTTCTCCAGCAATCCTTCATAAGCATCCCCCTTAAGGTCTGCTTCTAAACTTAACCAAGTTTCTTTGTTAATTAATTCAACAATAAGCTTTCTTAATTTTGCGGGGTCTTGAATTCTGTTTTGAGCCTTTTTAAAAATAACTCCAATAATACCGTCCTGCTTACCAAGCTCAGTTAAGATTTTGATATATTGAACTTCAAGTTCAGCTCCATCTTTCTCGAGTAACGATTGCCAATTAAGATTTTTAGGTATATCTGATTTTTTGTTATAAGGGGGCTTAGTTCTTTCATCATCCATTTTTAAGAATAACAGAAATGTTAATTGTTCAACATAATCACCATAAGATAATCCATCATCTCGCAAGATGTCACAGTAATTCCATAATTTTTGTACTAAATGTTTTGAATCAGTCATTTTAAGCAATCCATGGACCTTTTTTGATTGAATTTACTTTTCTTTCAGCCAACTCTCTTGAATATTCTGCTTCTTTTATTCTTGCTTCTCCTTCTATTTTATCCGCTTCAGAGTTTAATTTTATTGGGATTTTCATTTTATGAACTTGTTCATGCTTTATCTTTGCATCTGCTTGTAAAACACTAATAAAAAAGCCTCCTCCTGCTGATTTTTCAAGTGTTGTGGATATCTCAAGATCAATAGGACCTGCAAGGGAAGCATCTTCTCCAAGACCCTTTTTTATTTGATTCTTTACATCTCTTATATAATCTGCTATTGCACTACCTGTTTCTAAAATTGGATCTGTCATTTTTTATCACTCTTGTTTTCTAATAGTTTTTTGCTGAACTTGTCAAAATCAGAATCTATTTTCTGATGTTTATTAAACTCATCGTATTCTTTAAATGCTTTTTTAGAAGCATCTTCAAATGAAACAGAACCTTTTCCTTCTAAAACTTTGAATTCATTGAACTCCAAGAATTTATTTACGCTTACAGCCAAATCTTCCATTTTCATAACTGTTCTGTTTTCAATTATTCTTTCAATATAATCAAAAAAGCCAGAAACAGTTCGTTCTAATTTTTTAATTTCAGTTTCGCTTAAATAATTTTTAGCAATGATAGAATCATTTTTCAGGATTCTGCCTTTAGGTGCATGTTTCCATGTTGAAAGACCCATGTTTCTTTTAGTAGCATCTGCTTTAGAATGAATTATTTCTGCCGCCGTTTGGCCAGAAATTGCATAATGAAACTTATTTTGGACTGTTGCATAAAATTCTCTGGTTATTTCTGATTTGGGGTCATAATCAATGCTACATTCTGCAAAAATGTCTGTTATTTGCTGATAAATTCGTCTTTCACTCGCTCTAATTGAGCGAACTCTTTCAAGAAGTTCCTTGAAATAGTCCTTGCCAAAATACTGTCCGTTTTTTAAGCGGTTGTCATCCATGGCAAAACCCTTCAAGATATATTCTTTTAGGACTTTAGTTGCCCAGATTCTGAATAATGTTGCCTGTCTAGAACTAACCCTGTAACCTACTGAGATGATTGCATCAAGATTGTAGAATTCCACATCACGCTTGATGTTCCGGTCTCCTTCTTTTTGAACTATTTCCATTTTGGAAACAGTTGAACTTCTGTCTAATTCTCCTTCTGAGTAAATATTGTCTAAATGTTTAGAAACAGCAGGAATTCCTACATTAAAAAGCTCTGATATTTTTTTTTGTGTAAGCCAAATATTTTCATTATGCAAAAATGCTTCAATCTTAACATCTCCTTCAGGAGAGGTATAAATAAGAAAGTCAGTTGCTTCATCCCTTGGCATTATTTCTTTTTTCATTTTACCAATTTTCCTTCAAAAGCACTTTTTAAGATTGATTTTCTTAGTTGTTCAGTTTTTGTTAAAGCAGAATCAACATATTCTTCAAGTTTGTCGATGACGGAAAATTTTGATTCAATCTTGTTTACAATTTCTTCCATCAACTTTTCATCAATTACTGGAAAATTTGTCTTCATAAAAGTTCCAAGATTAATATTCTTTTGTGCAGTGGCTGAAGCTTTAATATCTAAAATCTGTTGTATCAGTTGTATGTAATACATCACAAAAAGTGTTTTTTTCTCAGATTTTGAATTAAAACCAATAACGCTATCTGGAAAGCAAGCATCAAAATTTAAAATGGCTGTTTTTGCAATGTTCGCAGCTATGGTAATACATAGCGTTCCCTTGGGCCACATCTTACTTTGTTTTAACCCTATTTCATTATAACTCTGATTGTAATCTCTAACGGTTTTATTAGCTCTAGAAATATCTCCGGTTTGAATAAATGGATACTTACCATTTTCATATAGAATTCTATCGTTTCTTGGTCTGTGTTTTGATTTTCCTCTTCCATAATTACCTAAATCAGATAATTTTCCAACACTCCATGATTTAGGTATCAACAAATTGAAGCCTAAAACTTCCATTTCTTTTTTTTGTTCTCTATCGTTCGTAAATAATCCTTGAAATGCAGCCTTCAAAACACTTTTTTTATAAACTTCTAACTTCCCCTTTACACCTTTCAAATCTTTGACAGAAGCATCAAGACGAGTAAATTGTTTTTCAATTTCCTCGACTATTTGTTGTTGTTCTTCTAATGAAGGAAATCTAATCTTTAGATCTAAAAGTTTTTTAGGTTTTACATGAGGAATTGCTGAACCTTTAACATCTTGATTTAATGATGAAAAATTATAAAACAGAAAATAAGTTATATATTTTGAACAAATATCCTTCTTTGGTCTAAGTCTACCGATTGTAGACCCAACAGCCCCCTTTAACCCACTTCCTACAAGCCCAGAATTAGCTCCATCAAAAACCATTAGAATGTCTCGTTCATTAGCTTCGGTATATTTTGTATCTTCAGTAAAAAATTCTGGTTCTTTACCTCTAAGTGTATCAATTAGTAAATAGGGAACCGAATTCTTTGTTTTAATTTGTGAGGAGTTAACTTTTTTACCTTTTGCTATATCTAATATCTCACTTATAGTTTTAAATCCCACCATTTTGAAAGTGACTAATCATCTTCTCCATTTTTTTTATTTTGGATAAAGTCATTAAGATTTTTCCTGTCTTTCTTTTCGTAACTTATTATTTCTAATTTTGCTAATTCTTTATTTCTATAGGTAGAATTAGCTTTGATTTTAACTCGTTCTCCTAAAATTTGTTTGATATCGTTTAATTGGGGTTTATCGCTAAACGAAACAGGTATGTGTTTATTTGTTCCTTCTAATGTGAAACCAAAGGATACTCTATCTATATTAACCATATTAAGATAACCAAAAAAATCTTCTTCATATATTTCAATCAAAACTTCTTCTTGAAGTTTCCTTAATAATTCTTTTATTACTTGCTTGTCATTAAATACTATTTCTGCTTTTATATTATTATTTGATGGTGATGATATTGTGATCTTATCCTGCTCATGCTGCAGCGGATAAATTACTTGATTTACTTGGTTGACTATGTTAATATTTTGCACTAGGTTATCTATTTTTATTGTAGAATTATTTCTTTCATTTTTCTTCAAGATCATTTCGAACAAAGCGACAATACATCCTCCAACTATTGCGATAGTCAGCGGATGATTAAACACTATGGAAATTATTTCTTGAAAAGAACCCCTTTTTAACTTTAAAAAAAGCTTTATTTCGTTAGGGTTGTCTAATCTTTTTTCTTTATACAATTCCGATATGATTTGATTAATTAAATTCTCAGTTGCTTTAAGTTGAGATATTAAATGGGGTACTTCCATTTTTCCATCAAAAGAGGGGCCATCATAAATTATTTCTAGCTCCTCGCCACGGACTAAAATATTTTTATGTAGATCTGTTTCTTTTTCCACTTCCCTAAACCCCCAACTCTACATTCAATTCCTTAATCAATTTATCAAATTGATCTCCAAAGACTTGAGCAGCTTTTCCTAAACCGCCCAACTGTTCAAACGGAGTATATTCAAAATCTTCTGGAGTAATCTCAATAGAGTCTGCAATATGGTTCTTAATTTTCTCTAACCAGTTAAGCTGCTCTTGACTAAAATGAACTCCAGATGCAATTTTTTTAGATAACCAGCGGCTAAACCGTTTATCTACACTATCATAATACGGCTCTAATACTTCAGTTTTTTTAATCTCAAACTTTAAGAGTGAAATAAAATCAGCTATTCTGTCTTCCTTAGACCTTCCGTGTACCTTTCCATCTTCTACTTGATGATATGCCTGCCAAAGTTTAGGTGTAGTCAAATTATAAGGAGAATTCATAACTTTGTCAGCCATTTCCTTTAAGTCATCCCAATGTAGCCTTCCTTTGTTGTAAAATACTTGAATTGCAGTTAATTCTTTTTTATTTTCTTCAATAAATTTCTTGAATGAAGTTATTGTCGCTTTAGCTTTCTCTTTAGCAATAGGAGAATATCCTGCTTCCTCAATCACATCAATTGAAACATCATCAATGATCTGTTCTGTCTCTCCTTTTATCTCAGGAAGTCGTTCCATGAGTTTAGCATTGCCGATAAATGGCTGCAAGGCAGAAATCATTCTTTTTTGAGCAACCTCTTCTAATTCTTTCTTCTTAGGAGCATATTCTTTGTACGTTCCTGATTTTCCAAATTCCTTTTGAGCCTGCTCAAATATTTTATCTTCATCAATTGCTTCCACAAAGCCGGAAGCAAAATCGGATAATAATTTACCTTTTGTTATCTTTTCAATTTCTTCTAATTGCTTCTCAGTTAATTTCTTCTGTAACCTTGATAATCTTGAAGCCATTGAAGAAAGATTATCTTTCTTGGGCTTTCCATAACGCAAAGCTTTCAATAGTTTTGAAAAAGGCACGTTTGGATTTTGGTCTAATGGCCTGGTTTCGTTTAGTTCTTCGTTCTCACATACTCCAACTGCGTCAACAATAACAAATCTTTCTTTAGCCATGGCATCAGGCGTAACTGCCTTAAAGTCATCATTCTTCATAACACGAACGCCTCTTCCTTTCATCTGTTCAAAGTAATTTCTGCTTTTCACAGAACGCATAAAGAAAACAATTTCAAGAGGTTTAACATCTGTTCCAGTCGCAATCATATCAACGGTAACAGCAATACGAGGATTAAACTCGTTCCTAAATTGTCTAATGAGATTTTCAGGTGTTTCCCCTTCGGTTTTATACGTGATTTTTTGAGCAAACTCGTTCCCTTCATTAAATTCCTCTCTTACAATTTGTACTATTTCTTCAGCGTGAGCATCATCTTTAGCAAAAATTAATGTTTTAGGAACATGCTTCCTTCCTGGGAATATTTCTGTTCTTACTTTATCTCTAAATGTCCTAATAACTGTTCTTATTTGATCTTTTGAAACAACTGCTCGGTCAAGCTTTGATTCATCATATTTGACATCATCATCTAACATTTCCCAACGTTTTCTTCTTGTTCTTACATCTCGTTTCAGAATTGTTTCTCCTTTCGGAATTAAAGACCCTTCTTTTGTAATTTTAGTTCTAATTCTATATACATCAAAATCTACATTAACTTGATCTGCCACTGCCTGTTCATGACCGTATTCCATTACTAAATTTTTGTCAAAGAAGCCAATCGTACCCTTTGAGGGTGTCGCGGTAAGTCCAATTAAAAAAGAATCAAAATAGTCTAAAACTTGTTTCCACAAATTATAGATTGAACGATGACATTCATCTATGATAATAAAATCAAACATTTCGGGCGGAATTAATTTATTGTAATCTACTGGAACTGGTTCTAAGGAGAAATCATCTTCAAATCCAGACTTTTCTTCATTAATTTCTTCAAAGTTTTTTTCTCCTTTAAGCATAGAATAAACTCTCTGAATAGTAGAAATACAGACTTTATCTGAATCCATAATCTTATTTGAAGTTAATCTGTGCACATTATATAATTCTGTGAACTTCCTTCCATCATTTGGGACTTCAAAGTTTTGAAATTCTTGCTCGGTTTGTTCTCCAAGATTTCCTCTATCAACTAAAAAAAGGATTCTTTTTGCTTTTGCATCCTTGATTAACCTATAACACATATTAACGGCAGTAAAGGTTTTACCAGAACCAGTTGCCATTTGGATTAAGGCTCGTGGTTTTGCTCCGAAAAAAGATTTTTCTAGATTAAGAATAGCCTTTTCCTGAGCAGCCCAGAGCTTTTTCTTTTCTAATGCTGGAAATTGAGTTAATCTCTTTCTTAGTGTTTCTTTCCCCTCATTAATCCATTTCTCAAGTGTTTCTGGTCTATGAAATGAAAATACTTCTCTGCTCCTAGGTTTGGGATCCCAAAGATTTGTAAATCTTGTTTCTGTTCCAGTAGTTTCATATACAAATGGAAGGGGCATTTCCACACATTGAAAATCTTTAGGAAATCCTTGAGCATATTTATTAGACTGCGGTTCTTTCCCAATTAAAGTCATCCCTTCCTTCTTTGCTTCGATTACTCCGCAGGCTTTACCATCAACAAATAAAACATAATCTGCTTCTCCGATTCCTTTACCCATCTGGAAGAATTCAACCGCAACACCCTTAGAAGCATAAATATTAGCAGTTTTGAAATGTTGAACTTTCCATCCTGCTTTAGTAAGAGCAGGGTTGATAATTTCGTGCCTTACCTTTATTTCTGGGTCGTAAGTTGAATAAGTCATTTCTTAATCTATTTTTGCTCTATTTTTATAAGTTTCTCCACAATCCAAACCATCGCTTCTGTATCCCGCTTACAATAAACCAATAAATCCTTCCGCATCTTCTCTCTCGCAGAAGCATCCATCTTCCCAAATGTCATATCCAGGTAGGCTACAGAAGCGCATTCGCCATCCTTAATAGCAAACCCTTCATATCCTTTGCCTACCAGAGCAGGTAATACTTTCTTGATGGAAGCACTCCCATGCTGCGCCGGATTATAATACCAGAATTCTTTGAAAGGCTTATACAGATCGATAATCCTTCCTAAAACGGAATCAATCCATTCTTTATATTCAGGAAAATCATTTGCTAATTTCTTCAATATCGTTCCTTCAAACCCTTCAAAATATACAATTACCGAACCATTACTAGGCAATTTCTCTTTCAAAGCAGCCAGAAATCCAGGTCGTGGATCATCTTTCCCATCATGCAGATATTCAAAATGCTTTTTTCCTACGTGCAGGGAGAACTGGAAAGGTATCTGCTGATATGACTTTGTACCGTCAAATTGGGGCACAGCCAGGGAACAGGTTTCAAAGTCAAGATAGCATCCTGGTTCTTCAATCGTTTCTAAGAATTTTTTGATCCTGCTCTTCTCAACATGAACTTGACCTTTCAGCTGTATCTTCTGCTGGTCATTAGCTAGTTTCCCTTCAGGGACATCATGGAGACTATGTATCCCTTCGTCAAACAGTTTTCTATTCTTTCTTCCATTATAGAGATGGAACACATGATGTTCTGGAAGAAAGCCCCAACATTCTTCCTTTACTTGGCACTGCTTAGGCAGAGTGCAATAATTCTTTTCTGCAGTATTAGGGAAAACGGGAGTTTTGATGATATTCCATAAAAATTCAATCTTTTGAGGAACTTCTTTCAACTCTTCTTCAACTTCTTCTGTTACATCTACTTGATACAGTAATTTTTGAATATCTATCTCTCCTTCTCTAACATACTCATTATTTACGAGCATCAGGAAACATTTTCTGATCTTCAATCCAGCTTTCTCATAGACATATTTCTGGAAAGACAAATCCCAATAATGCTCCTTCTTCACTTTGGTACTGCTTTTGACTTCAATGATATCCCACTCATTTTTTCCAACAGGAACGAGGATATCTGCCCTGCCGTATACATTCTCAAAGGGGATGCCGGCTTCAAACAAGGTTTTCTGTTGGGATAACAATTCTTTAGTCGCTTCAGCATTCTTCTTATTTTCAGGGATATCTATCCCTTCGGGGAAGAGCTTCTTGGCTAATTGCCCAATTAGCTTTCCCTGATCGAATCGATGTAATGTACCTACAGAATGAGCTGGAATTTTCTCTTTATTGTGATATAACATCCACAGATGGCCGGGGCATTTCATGCCCGCGACATAGTCTGTTTTAGAGAGAGATTTTAGTTTGATAGCTGATTGTTGTTCCACAGATAGTTAATCTCAGAAATCTTTATAAGAATTACTCTTACTATTTTTTGAATATGGAAAAAATAACTGCTAGTGATGTGAAAATTGTAAGAATAAATGATGCTCATAACATAAAAAGCTTCAAATCATATGAGCAAGAACTGGTTAATTTTTTAGTAGAAGATGCTTTGAATAACCAAGACCACCAGATCTCAGTCACATATCTCTGGTTTTTGACTAGTGGTGAATTAGTTGGATATGTAACACTTCTCAATGACCGAATTAATCTGGAAGGAGACTTAAAAGATTTTTTTCGAATGAAAGGGATACAATACCATTCACTTCCAGCGCTAAAGATAGGTAGGCTTTGCGTAGATGATCACTTTTTGAGAAGAGGATTAGGAACGTTGATGGTTGATTTTTCCATTAAAATAGCTTTTAATATCTTTGAGAAATATTCTGGATGTAGATTTGTAGTGTTAGATGCTAAAAGAAATACTTCCAATGATTCTATTCACTTTTATAAGAAACTTGGTTTTAAGGAATTGAAAGAACGTAAAAAAGGCGCAACTCCGATGTATTTTGATTTAGCTAACAACTTTAAATTTAGTGTTTAACGCTCTTTTTATGGTAGCAATACGGCGGGGGTTTGGACTCCTTTCTTCTTTAATCATGTTTTTTACAAATCGTACTGCATCCGCTCCCCTAAGAGTTGGGGTTGCTCTGATTGGTTTAGCCATTTTAGTTAGTTTATCTAGTTTAATTAATTTAAATTAGTATTACGTATCAAATAATAGTACATATTAAAAATGTTTGCTTAAAACTAGGATAATAAAACCTTTCACTCAAACCAAATAAATCCCTTCTAGTGCCTGATCAACGATCCTTCTAGCATTATTTACTTTATTCAACACTTTGTAATCAGTGGATGCTTTCCGGATCTGTCCCAAGCGATCATTGACCTGTGAATACAGCC
>Ga0209542_10019702_pt1 | contig 10772 bp, 7 predicted proteins | sample RifCSPhighO2_01_FD_184028 | JGI IMG/M metagenome (GOLD analysis project Ga0209542, IMG submission 184028) | Soil microbial communities from Rifle, Colorado - Rifle CSP2_plank highO2_0.1 (SPAdes) (version 2) | ecosystem: Environmental > Terrestrial > Deep subsurface > Rock core/Sediment ...
CCGACGCACCCCGCAACAGAGCTACGAGGAGATTTTTTCTGTGAGGTTATAATCACAAGCGAGCAAAAAGCAAAAATTCATTTTCATTTTGCGCGAGCGCTATATACCCAAAATACCCAAAAGTGTTCGCATTCTCTCTATTTCTACCCCCCATACATTTATAGCTCACGATCGTGAGCTATAAATGTATGGGGGAGTTTTTCCGGTTTTTTAGAGGGTTTGGTGTTTTCCGCGAATTCCGCGCGTGCCCCGTAGTGAGCTTTGCTCTACTACTGGGGTCAAGTCAGCGGCATTCCGCGGGCGCGGCAACGCCATTTGACTATTTTACGCCCTTATGCTAATGTTCCAGTCAGAACAGCACAGTCAACGAAAGCGCACTCAAACAAACGCTCGGAATCGAGCGCAAACACAGAAAGGTGTGTAAATGAAACCTCGACAAATGACGACCTCCCCGCGCAGAGCGCGGGAGATCATGAAGGACAGAGTACTGGGAGCAGAAGATGTGAGACAGGTGTTCGGGGTCAAAATGGAAGAACCGTCCATCCCCATCCCAGCAACCATTCTGGAGCGTCTCGGCAATGAAGGACGACTTATCCTTTACACCGACAGATGGAAGGGCGGCAAGCCGACGACCCCTCTCTCCATGGTGGAGAGGTTCGAGAACAAAAAGCAGGACAGCACGAAGATCCTGTATGGTTTCGATCCAGACGACTGGGAACGAGACGAGGGCTTCTTCATCAAGGAAACCCCCTCCCTCAAATGGCGTCTGGTTCTGGATGAACCCCTGCCGGGCAGTACAAGCAGGAATACCTGCAACAAACTCTTCTGCTCGGTGATTACCTGAAGAAACGGCACGGCAGGAAAAACCCCATGCCTCCCGTCATCGCCGCCATGGTGAAGGAAGCAAAGGAGCTGGAGACAGACATCTCCCCCGCCGTGGAAAGTTGGGACGATACCCTCTGGAAACCGGCCGCCAAGAAACTCTCACTCCTCCCCCTCAACCGTTCCTTCCGTGAATCCTTCCCGGAACTTCTCTACCGCCTTGTTCTTCTTGACCGCGCCCGAGGCGTACAGCTTCTCCAAAACATGTACTCATGGACGAACTCCCTTTCGTCCGGCGGTGGCTTGGTGAGTGGCGGGTACTTCGCTGCTGGCGGAGCCAATGTGGACAGGCGCGGACCGGGGAATGCCCCTTCCTCTACTGGCCTCTTTCTCTCCGCAGAGAAGTTTTGAACATCGAAATTTGAAACTTTGAACCGTCCGCCGCTTCCGTCCAGGAAGCGGCAGTAATCAACACCGATTCTCCATGTTCTTAATTTCATGCCTCTCCACGAACCCGGTCATCTGAAGATGGCCGGTTTTTTCTATGTTCGTGGAAAATTGGCGCAAATGTTGAAAATTGGCTACAAAACTTCGTCTCGCGCGAACCGTAATTGTATTACGCTTTGGGCTCCGACTTGTTTATCGCCTAGAACCTGCATTTTCCGGATGGATACCGCGAGATCATGGGGTTCTTATGCGCCGCCGTCTATTGGGAGGTTGACCTTAGGTAACAGAGCGTCTATCTCTGCCAGTTCTTTTTGGCAACCTGGGAACATTATTTCTGTCGTTTCTCCATCCAAGTTGATTTTATATGTTGCCGAATAATCCATGACGGGCGAAGCTGGGCATGCTCGCGTCATGAGTTTTAGGTCTCTTATCTTTTCGATTATTGCTTCCACTGTCGCGCTGTCCAATTTCTCTTCCATTTTGGTTTTTCCTTCAAAAATTACTTTACCAGACTTAAATACGAGAGTAGTCTTTTGACATACTCCCCCCGGCGGACACGGTCCCCAAATTACGTGTTTTTCCAAAATAATCGGGTCGTCGGTGGTTACTGGAAGAGAATTGGCGTCCTCGCACTTTTCTTCCCATGGCCGCAAGCATCTCTGTTTAATTTCACACCAGGAATATCCGGCCGAACCGACACAACCATATTCGTCTTTGTCCCCGCCAACGACCAGTGGTTGTTCTATTGCCTCCGGACTATTTTTGGAAACGTAAACCGCGCCTCCGACGACGATAATCGCGACTATGACCAAGATGAGAACTATTGTCGCGACACCTTTTTGAGAGTATTTCATACTAACATCTTATCACTTATGCTTATGCTTGCGCAAGCAATAAAAAAGTCTTGTCCAACGCAGAATGAGTCCGAAGACTCATTGATTGTGGCGGAGTCATTTGAGAAAGAAAAACGCCTGGCGATTGAGGCACAGGACGTTTAAGCGGAAACCCGCGGTCATCTCTTTCTTAGGAGTTCATCGAGTTGTTTTTTAAGGACAAGAGTCTGATACAAGTCTTCGGCAAAACCCTCGCTGTGTACGCAGAATATCCTGCTTCCCTTCATGTCAATCCATGTGTAGGTAAATTTTTCATCCATTTCTCCCCAACAGGGAGATGGGAAATAATTTGGTTCCTCCTCGTCTTTGTATAGGCCCTTAACGGGTATCTCTTCGAGGGAGTCCCCGAGCATGGCTACTGCAGACTTTCCGTTGAAATGAACTCGTAGTCTCTGTTCGACAAAAGATTTGGTGTAGCCATCTCGTGTCTTAACGATAAGCCAATAGGACGGATGTTCGGTCATGATATCCTTTTTTGTTTCTTGGGTTTACTGAATCTGACTTATTTCTAACACCTCATGATGACTTTTGCAAACAAAATAGCCTCGTCTCCGATACATTTTTATTCCTCCATATCTTTCTATGTCGGGTGGCTTGCCATGAGCGAGCCCTTCAAATTCTTCAGGGCGAGTCGGGTGGAGATTGATGAACGACTTTGTTTTCTTAGGAGCGAAGCGAGTTAGAAAACAAGAAGTGCCCTTGTGGTATGACGTTAGAACCTTTTAGAACCATATTTGTCTGGAGTGGCGTATAATTATGTGCAAGTAAAGTCAAAAAGGTAAGAAATGGAATTTTACTTTCTGGACGGAAGGTAATACCATATTGAATACAAATGCACACTTAGCAACTTAACTTTTCAAAATATATGAAAAAAGTAGCAATTTTAGGACTGGCATTACTCATTGCGCTTCCAGTCGGCGCATCTGCTTCGTTTGCGACAGTCAAGCCACACAATGACAACATGGTAAAAGTTTTCGTTCATTTTGCAGATACTCCCGGCAAAAGTGAGTGGGGGTTGATTCGGGCGTTTGGTGGTACGGTGACCAACTCATATTCCATCATTCCTGCAGTTGCCGCCGAGATACCAGAGAGCGCTATTGAAGGCCTTTCACACAATCCGAGTGTCACCGCTATTGAAGAAGATCACAAAGTTGAAGCAACCGCCATCACATACGATACGGAATATTCAAATGCCTGGGGTGTCGAGAGAATTGAGAGCGGCGTTGCCCATGAACAAAACTACAAAGGGCAGGGTGTGAAAATCGGCATCATTGATTCAGGTATAAATTACACACATCCCGATTTAGCTCCTAACTACAAAGGCGGGTATGATTTTTATTACTACGACCTTGACCCGATGGATGTGTATGGACACGGCACTCATGTGGCAGGAACGGCGTGTGCCGCGGACAATGACAACGGCGTAGCAAGTTCCAAACTCGGTGTGGTGGGCGTTGCACCGGAGTGCGATCTCTATTCGCTCCGTGTATTGAATGAGAATGGTGTCGGATACGAAAGCGACATTGTATCGGCAATAGAATGGTCACTCGGGCGCGAAGTCACACTTTTGCCCTGGGGAGATACTCTTGGGACTACGACACAGGGAGTCAGAATGGATGTGGTAAATTTGAGTCTTGGCAGTAGCCAAGCGTATTCTCTGGCATCCGAACAAACATTTGCTGTTGCTGCGAGCGAAGGACTCATCATCGTTGCTGCCGCTGGAAACTCAGGGAATCCCGGAGGAAAAGGGATTAACACTATTTACCCCGCAAACTATGAATCAGTGATAGCGGTCGGAGCAACCAAACAAGGCGATAGCAGAGCTTCTTTTTCAAGTACAGGCCCGAATGTAGAACTTGTCGCTCCCGGAGAGTCAGTCTACTCAACGTGGAATGACAACCAAGGATATTACGATCCGCAACCAGTCTGCACGGGTGTACTTGTAGATGTAAACGGTGACGGACAACTGGACGGAGAATGCTACAAGTATGGTTCAGGAACATCAATGGCATCTCCGCACGTTGCAGGTGTTGCGGCACTGCTCATTGGTTCTGGACTAGTACACGATGACAATCACAACGGTATGATTAACGATGAAGTTCGTTCGCTGATGCAGTCTACAGCGATTGATTTGGGGGCAAGCGGGCGAGACGACAGGTACGGATTCGGTCTTGTAAATGTGTATAATGCGTTCCGTGCGGTAACACCAGTTTCAACAGGCACTCTCGATGGATTCGTGACGGACGAGTCGTCAAATCCAATTGAAGGCGCAACGGTAACTGCGGGAATATACTCTGCGACGACAGACGGAGCGGGTCACTACCTCATAAGCGATATTGCAGTGGGTTCGTACACAGTAACGGCAAGCGCATCCGGTTATACGGCAGAGTCTTCCGGTGCGACGATTACTGATAACGCAGTTACAAGTGTTAACTTCGGACTTGCGACGGCGCCAGTCGTGGACATGACACTCACTGCTGTTGGTTACAAGGTTAAAGGAGTTATGAAAGCTGACTTGTCGTGGAGTGGGGGTTCGATGTCGGGAAATGTGGATGTGTATAGAAACGGAGGTGTTATTGCCGCGACAGCGAACGATGGGGCTTACGTTGACAACATCAACCAGAAAGGAAGTGGAACATTCACATACAAAGTCTGCGAAGAGGGAACTGGTGTTTGCTCAAACGAATCGGTAGTAGCTTTTTAACCCTAACAGAAATAAGGGTAACAGACTGGCGATGAAAATCGTCAGTTTTGTTTTTGGGGAATAGGTCACAAATATTTTTCCTGACGAAAAAATTTCGCGACCCCGGCTCGCCCATACACCAACATTGGCATTGAGTATCGCTTCTTTCTTAAATCATCCTTATCCCGTTTATTCGCTTTCAATGTTACATGATTGGGTAAGGTAAACACTCAAACGATGATGTCAATGTTGGTGTCGGGGCTCGCCTGTTTTTGCCTTCCCCCTCGACAAGCTCGGGGAAAACAAAAACATGTCTCCGCCCTTCAATTCCCCCACGCGAGCAAAGCAGTTTGCTCGCTCGTCTCCATCGAAAAAACAAAAGCGCCAAAAAGGCGCTAATGTTTTTGCCGATGGAGACGGGGGGAATTGAACCCCCGTGCAAAAGAGACAAACCTACGGATCTACATGACCTAGTTCGTTTTGGGATTTAAGATACAGCGTTTGAAAATGAACAAAATGCGCTGTAGCCGATTCCCTTTGGTTTGGCGCGAAGCGGAAAGAGTTCGCGTTACAGTCTGGTTCGATTATGCCGAGACGGATCCTGCCAGACAAGTAATCCGTCCGACATCGCTTAGCCGTTAGGCGTAAGCGAAGGCGAAGTTCTTCGCACCGAAGTACGGAGAGGCAACGCCTTCAACTGTGTTTTTGGCAGTTGATTGTTTCCTGCAGTTTTAGGAGATACAAGAACTCCGTCATGCGCGTGGGAATGCATTCCTTTGTCTATGCCTGTCATCCCCGTGTTTAAGTATAAAAGGAAGGTATATGTATATTTGACGTCGTTCCCTTATACTTATACTAATCCCATATACTATTTATCAACGTTCCTTCATTGCCCGATCGATTTCTCTATCCGTTTCTCTTTTCTTGATAACAGCTCGTTTGTCGAACTTCTTCTTGCCGCGGACGACGGCAACGGCTACCTTCACCCGTCCTCCTTTATTGTACAAACTCAATGGCACTATTGTCAAACCTTTCTTCTGCTCAAAGCCGAGCAGGGCGGCGATTTCTTTTTTTGTCAGAAGGAGTTTCCGCGTCCTCGCTGGTTCGTACTCCTTCGGAGTGTTGCTGGGCTGGTAGGGGGCGATTTGCGCGCCGATGAGGAATGCCTCGCCGCCACGTATCGCGACATAAGCGCTGTCGAGGGACGCTTGCCCGTTTTTTACCGCTTTAACCTCAAAACCGAGCAACTCAATACCGGCCTCGAGTTTTTCGAGAATTTCGTAGTTGAAAAAAGCTTTTCGATTTTCCGTGTAAATTTGATTCACACTGATAGTTTAGCAACAGCGGGTTAAATTGACAATCTGTCGTACTAGTTGTAAGCTCTAAATCAGATATGAATGAATTATCGGATATACCGACCCTCTATTGGGTTTCGCTCGGGATTTGCGTTCTGCTGATTTTTGGGATAGCGCGGCAGATAGCAAGAATGGATCGCCGCGGAAAATAACAAGCGAACGACAGAAGTACAAAGACTGGAAACACGCCAGTCTTTTTTGTACAAAGGCGGACAGTTGCCATTTGGTAGATCTACCCAGAAGTTTTCGCATTCCCGATGTGTTTGGGTATATATCGGTTTTCTGATATTATGCTCTACATGTCAAAGGCCAAAGGCAACAATAATTTCAAAAAACCGAGGGGCGGATTTTGGTCCAGTGTGTTGCTGACTTTAATCATTTTCCTGTTCATCAGCGGGCTGTATTCTTTTTTCGCCGACGGTTTGGGGAAAAAAGAGGTGATCGGTATTTCAGATGTCGCCGGGGATGTTGTGGCAGGGAAAGTTGAGTCCATCACTGTGTCGGGCACGGCTCTCGACGTATTGTACGATGGCGGAGTAATAAAAAAATCCACCAAGGAACAGGAGGCCTCTCTTTTGGAAACTTTGAGCGCGTATGGGGTTACTCCAAAACAAATCGAATCGGTAAAGATTGAGATCAAGGGGCAAAGCGGACTTGGCTACTGGATACTAAATCTGGCGCCGATCCTTCTGCCGATCGCGTTCATCGCTTTGTTTATTTGGTTTCTTACTCGCCAGGTTAAGGGCGCCGGTATGCAAGCTTTTACTTTCGGCCAGTCCAAAGCGCGGATGATCGCGCCGGACGATAAACGCCAAAGAGTGATGTTCAAAGATGTTGCCGGAGTAAAAGAGGCCAAAGAGGAGTTGACTGAAGTGGTGGATTTTTTGCGAAACCCGAAAAAGTTTTTGGATATCGGGGCGCGGATTCCCAAAGGCATTTTGCTTATGGGCGCGCCGGGCACAGGAAAATGCGTTACCGGTGATACGTTGCTTATAACGAATAAGGGAGTAATTAGAATTGATGAAGTGCCTAAATATTTTTCAGTAAACCCAGACAGTGCGGCAGAAGGTCTTCGAGTGATCTCTCTCGAAACCAATGGTATGACTATTACCAAGCGCGACGCGTCGCATTGGTATAATCTCGGCAAGCAGGATATTTATGAGATTGAAACTGAATCCGGTCTTTCGATAAAAGGTACACCCGAACATCCAATCGTTGTTGTTGACGAGAAAACTGGAAATTTCGCGTACAAACGACTCGATGACATTGGTGAGACGGATTGGCTTGTTTCTTTGCGTAATACTCAAGTATTTGGAAATCACACAAGAATTCCTAGCCCCGACACCGCATATTTTTTAGGTGTCTTGACCGGAGATGGGGGCTTGACCGTGCGCAATAGAATAACTTTAACCACTTCGGATAATGAGATACTTTCCAAAATGCAAAAAATAGCCAGAGAATATCTTGGGTCCATATTTACGAAAAATTCCTCGAGGAAATATGATTATTCGATTTATAACGCATCGGCTAAGTCCAAACTTTTAAGTTGGGGTATGTCTGAGACGTACGCAGAAAGAAAAACTGTTCCCGATTGGATCAAAATAGCACCGAAAGAATTCATTACTGCTTTTATACGGGGTCTTTTTGATACTGACGGATCCGTGGAGCAACGCGGTGAGCTTGGAATCTCGAGCTCAAGTGGTCAACTAATCAATGAATTAAATATTTTGCTATTGAATCTGGGAATTGTCGGACGGTTGTACCGAAGAAAGAAAAAATACAATGGCAAGTATCAATTTTACCTGAAGATCTACGGAGATTTTGTCGAAGTGTTTCGTCAGGAAATCGGGTTTGGACTTTCGAGAAAGCAATCGGCTCTTGCAACGGTTTGTGCCAAAAAAAGGAATACAAATGTCAACATAGTGCCCTCTCAGATGATACCAATCCAGACTATCTGGCGCACGGCGGTGGCAGCTACTACGGCGGTTACAAATAGGGCGTTTTATGAGCAGGGATTGTATAAAAATACGAAGAGATACATGACCGGTGAAAGGTTTCCGTCCATGACAGGTTTGAATGTATTCCTTTCTGGAGTAAAAGAGTTGGCACAAAATATAGTTTTACTGCCGGAGGTGCAACATTTGGAACATTTGGCATCCGGGCAATTTTTCTTCACAAAAGTCAAAACCATAAAAAAAGGAAGAGATACGGTTTATGATTTGACTGTTCCGCACACACATAATTTTTTAGCCAATGGTTTGGTTAATCATAATACAATGCTCGCCCGGGCCATCGCGGGTGAGGCCAATGTCGCTTTCTTTTCAATCTCGGGTTCGGAATTCGTGGAACTCTTTGTAGGTGTTGGCGCTTCACGCGTTCGCGATCTTTTTCAGCACGCCAAGAAATCGGCGCCGGCGATAATTTTTATAGATGAAATAGACGCGGTTGGGCGCGTGAGGGGCGCGGGGGTGGGGGGTGGAAACGATGAAAGGGAACAAACCCTCAACCAGATTTTAGTCGAGATGGACGGTTTTGAACCGAACGAGAAATTGATTATCGTGGCGGCAAGCAACAGGCCGGATGTTTTGGATCCGGCCCTGCTTCGGCCGGGGCGTTTTGACAGACGAGTGGTGCTAGATTTGCCAGATCGTAACGATAGAGTGGAAATTCTAAAAATCCACGCCAGACAAAAACCGCTCGCGGAGGATGTTAATTTTCAGATTATCGCTGAACGCACGCCCGGCTTTTCCGGCGCGGATCTATATTCGCTTATGAACGAGGGAGCGATTTTGGCCGCGAGGGAAAATCGCAAAAAAGTTTCGCAGTTTGATTTGATAAGATCTATCGAGAAGGTGATGCTTGGTCCAGAACGCAAGAGCCACCTTTTGTCTGTTAAAGAAAAAGAAATTACCGCTTATCACGAAGCCGGCCATGCCATTGTCGCCTCCGTTTTGCCCTATGCCGATCCTGTCCACAAAATCTCAATTATTTCGCGGGGCCGTGCGGCCGGTTACACGCTTAAACTTCCGTTGGAAGACCGCAAGCTTCAGTCAAGGAAAGAATTCCATGATGATATTGCCGTGGCTTTGGGGGGTTATGTCACGGAGATAGAAATTTTCGGCGACCTTACGACCGGTCCTTCCAATGATTTGCAGGTTTCTACCGCTTTGGCTCACGACATGGTTACGAAGTATGGCATGTCGGACAAGCTGGGGCCGGTGGCTCTCGAGGGTCCCGGGGGGCGTCCGATCTTTGGAGTGGCGGTGGAAAATCGCGAGTATTCGGAACGGGTTAGCGCGGAGGTAGATTCCGAAGTGTCCGCAATTATTGACGGAGCCCTGCGTAGAGCGAAAGAAATTATTATCCACCATCGCAACGCGCTCAACGCCATCGCAACGAAGCTGATTGAGGTTGAGACTATTGAAAGGGATGATTTTGAAAAAATTCTGATTGCCCACGGAATTGTGCCGAAGAAAAAACAGGACATCGAGCACAGCGGGTCCGTAGGTTCGGTCCCGTCCTGATCGCGCCGCGCCCTATGTCTATAAATTCATAGAAAAAATATCTTCGTAGCCACATACACGAATGAGGGGCTTTCATTCCAAATACATCTCGGTCCGCTGAAGTTTGAACCAAGTAAGAGGGGACGCCCGACAGTTACGATCTAGACCAAAACCACCCGATTTGCCATTTATTTGCCCCGGTGGCGAGCTTTGTCCCAAGGATCGACGTTTGCCCCATCTTGCACCCTGACCAAGCCGTTTGAACAAATTTCAACTCTTGGCACGATTTGCTTAAGTTAAGCAAATATACCCAATCATTCCTCCGGAGGAAACTCCTCTTTGACCCTTTCCCGAAGATCATGAGTGTTTCCGTGACTAAGCAATCCGAGGTAGGAAGCCACCGACGACTCGGCTTGTTTTTGCCTTAAATTTCTGAACATTCTCCTTTTGGTCGACGTTCGCGGTACCCGATGATGCGGAAAATGCACCCAGCCGAGGAAATCGACGCCGGACGCCCACGTTTTTATAAAAACCTTATCCGGATGCAAGGATAGCTTCAGTCTCTTCTCCAAAAATTCTGATATCTTCGGGAGAAGATTCTCCAAGTATTCCTTGCTCTCATGCAGAATCACGAAATCGTCCGCATATCTGACGCAATGGGCGACTTTCATTTCCCGTTTCAAAAAGTGATCGAACTCGTTCATGTATATGTTCACCAAGAGCTGGCTGGTGAGATTACCCAAAGGCAAGCCGATGTCCGGCCTGTCCTTGGTGTGGAAACTCCTCACCACTTTACTCAAAAGTAAAATCGTATTTCCGCTTTTGATATGCTTCTTTAGAATATCGCCTAAAATTTGATGATTGATGTTGGCGAAGAATTTTCTGATATCACATTTCAAGACCCAGACTGTCCGCGTGTGATTGCGCGAAACCTTGCGCGCGTCGTCGCGAAAGCGGTTTATGGCTCGATGTGTGCCTTTGACGCGTCGGCAGGAGTAAGAGTCGAAAATAAACTTGGGGTCGAAGTACGGATATAAAATTCGGTATATGGCGTGATGCAAAAGCCGAT
>Ga0209542_10019703_pt1 | contig 10772 bp, 8 predicted proteins | sample RifCSPhighO2_01_FD_184028 | JGI IMG/M metagenome (GOLD analysis project Ga0209542, IMG submission 184028) | Soil microbial communities from Rifle, Colorado - Rifle CSP2_plank highO2_0.1 (SPAdes) (version 2) | ecosystem: Environmental > Terrestrial > Deep subsurface > Rock core/Sediment ...
TAATTTCAAACCGATTGAAGTGCTCTGGCCTTTGCGTGCCGCGTTTACCGGAAAAGAGGCGAGCATCGGAGCTTTTGAGGTTATGGAAATCTTGGGAAAAGAAAAATGCGCGGAAAGAATTAACCGCGCAATCTCTGTTATTTAAAATTGAGTGATTTTGTGGTATAATTATAAAATACAAAATAGTAAATAATATTACCATGCTTAAAAAATCAATACAAAAATCGTTAAAAATCCCTAATCTTAGCGCAAAAATTGTCTTTGCCGCCTTTATTGTCGTAAGTTTATCGGGTGGCTTTTTTAGTTTGACCGGGCTTGCGCAACAGGCTGATTCGACTAATACTAATACTAACGCATCTGATCCGGCGACTACTCAAGACAGTGCGGTTGATGCTGATCCGGAAGACATCGGCAAGCTAAATGAAGAAATTACGCAAAAAAAATCAAAAATTGAAGAATTGACCAAAGATATAGAAGTATACAAACAAGCGATTGCGGCCAAACGCACTGAAACGCTTACTTTAAAAAATCATATTGGGATTTTAGAAGATGATATTCATGCTGTTGAGTTGGAAATTGAAAAGCTTCAGCAGGAAATAGACGCGACTACTTTGGAAATTGAAAATTTAAAGTTGGATATACGCGTACAGGAAGAGAAAATCTCCGAACATAAAGATACGCTGGAAGAGCTTTTAAGGATTTTGTACCGCAATGATCAGAAATCAGTTCTTGATATAATTTTGGAAAACAATTCTTTTTCCGAATATTATAATTATTCTCATTCTTTAATTTCTTTAAACGGCGAGCTCACCGACACTGTTCAGCAAATCAAAGATTTAAAAACCACCCTGGAAGAAAAAAAGGCGGAGCTGGAAGTAAAAATCGCCGACTTGGGTAATTTTCAAATTGATTTTTCAACGAAAAAAGACACGCTTTTAGCTCAAAAAAATGAGAAAAATAATGTTCTTGAGCAAACGCAAAGCGATGAATCAAAGTTTCAAGAATTGGTGGAGGATGTAAAGTCGGAACAAGACAGCGTCAGTTCGGAAATTGCCGCAATGTCAGAGATAGTGCGCAAACGCTTGGAGGAACAGAAAGAAAAAGAAGCGCAAAATTCGCAAAATTCAAACACCAGCGATAAAGATTCCACCGATCTGATTGCTAAAGCCGGTACGGGAGTGATTGATTGGCCCATTGAATCCCGGAGAGTGACCGCTACTTTTCATGATCCGACTTATGTGTATCGCCGATATTTTGAACATCCGGCCATTGATATTGGCACGCCGCAAGGAACATCGCTAAAAGCGGCGGACGGGGGAGTGGTAGCAATTGCCAAAAAATTGGATTGGGTGAAAAATTCCAGCGGGAAAATAATTTATCCGGCTTATAATTTTGTTTTAATCGTTCATGAGAATGGTTTATCCACCGTGTACGGCCATTTGAGCGGCGTAAATGTCGTGGAAGGCGAGATTATTCAAAAGGGCCAGACCATTGGCCGCAGTGGCGGTCTGCCGGGCACCGCCGGCGCCGGCCGTCTCACCACCGGCCCGCATTTGCACTTTGAAGTGCGCCTCAACGGCATTCCGGTCAATCCGTTGGAGTATTTGCCGTAAAAAACCGCAGAGTAGGGGTGTTTGACACATTTTATCGGATATTATATAATTGAGTATAATATCTCTTACACTCGGTTATTTAAACAATATTTATGGAAAAAGCCCAATTACCATATTTAGATGATTTTCTCTTGTCACTTAGGGTAAATAATTACTCTGACGAGACTATTTATAACTATGAGCGTGATTTGGATGTATTCACCATCTTTCTTGGAGAAGAAGTAAAAAAAAAGTTTGATGATCTTAACAAGCGCGATATTGATCTATATAAAGCATATCTTAATTCTATAGACAGAAAAACTGCCAAAGGCGGCGCTAATGAGGTAAACAGACTGTCAAGTTATTCCTTAAATAGAATGCTTTCGTCCTTGCGAACCTATCTTAAATATTTAATTGATTTAGACTATAAAACGCCTATTGGTCCGGAAAATATCAAACTTATAAAAAACGAACGCAAGCACGCGCGCGTGGCCGAATTTGAAGATTTAGTCAAGCTCATTGAGTCGCCGTCAAAATTTGAAAAAAAGAAAATAATTGCCGTGCGCAACCGCGCCATGCTGGAACTTTTATTTTCAACCGGTATGCGCATTTCAGAGTTAGTTAATCTCAGGCGCAACCAAATTGACGAAACCGGAAAAATATTTATTACGGGAAAAGGCAAAAAACAAAGATTCGTGTATCTGACGGACCGGGCGAAGCTTCGTCTCAATGAGTATCTAAATCTGCGCATAGACAGTCATCCCGGACTTTTTATCCCCTATCGCGGCCGAAATGTTCAAAACGCGAAAAAAACGATTTCAACAAATTATCTCCAGGAAAAAATTAAAAGATACCGTGAGATGTTGCGCATTAATGTGCCAACTTCCGCTCATTCTCTGCGCCACGGTTTTGCCACTTATTTGGCCGAGCAGGGTGCCAATCCGGCCGCGATTCAGGTTCTTTTGGGTCATGAATCGCTTGACACGACCACTCGTTATGTCCACGCCTCGGACAAATTCGCCGAAAGCACGCACAAAAAATTTCATCCATTAAAGAACGAAGATGAAGAATAAAAATATAAACAACAAGTGAAATAATCGTATGTTCTGCGATCGCTAAATGTACGATTGCGTTTATTCTGGCCGGATAAATAATTTAATAAAAAAGAGGTCAAAAAATCTAGACCTCTCGCAAAATTTTGTTCCTAAATTTATTTTGTTCCACCGTGCACGATGGGTAATCCCTCAATGAGTTTGAGCTCCGGTTCCGGAGTGAACACCTTTTCGCACTTAGGGCAAGCGCGCAACCATAAGCGTTGTCCAAATTCGTCTTTATGATTCTCGTCCCAAGTAGGGTAAGTCGGTAGCTTGCAAATCGGACACAAAATCGGCGGCGTATGGCGCAAAACGCACATTGCTTCAACTGACGCGGCTTTTTTCTTATCTTGAACCATTCTTCACCCCCTTTAGATTGATTGTTTAATGAACTGTAAGTAACTGAATATTACTTTTTTAAAATCTTTTTGTCAACCGTTTAATCGGTCTGGAAAATTACTGAAAACGCCGTCCGCTCCCCATTTCCGCATTCTTTCAATGTCTGTTGACTCATTGACAGTCCATACATAAACCCGTAATCCGTGTTTATGAGCTTTGCGGATAAATCGCTTTGAAGTGATTTTTAAACCCGGCCCGATAAAATCTGCTCTGATTTTTTTCGCAAATCCCATCCACCAATGATCAAGAAGCCGAAATCTTGAAATCAAAAATCCAATTTGAATTAAGGGATTGATCGCTCGCGCTTTTTTAAGTTCGCGGCGGCTAAAAGAGGAAATAATAAAATCATCAATATTCCATCCTTTGGTTTTTATATATTCGTCAATTAATTTTAAAACCGGCTTAGCGGTTTTCGGCCCTTTGAGTTCAATATTCACTTTCACGCGCCGATCTACTAAACTCAATACTTCCTCCAAGGTCGGAATTCTCTCCCCCATTCCGGCGTCAAGTTTTTTCAAATCTTTGAGTTTTAATTTTTTTATGAAACCACTACCGTATGTAGTACGGTCTATTGTATCATCGTGCATCACAATCAGCTCGCCGCTTTTGCATAGTTGAACATCAAGCTCAATGGCATCAACGCCCAGCTCGATCGCTTTTTGAAATGATTTTAATGTATTTTCCGGAGCGTATCCCCTCGCTCCCCGGTGGCCGATCTTGAGCATATTTTTGAGATTAATCAAAATTTTAACAACTGAATTATAACTCAAAATATTTTTACTATCAATATTATAAAATGTCGTATATGAGACGATCGTTTGATATACGACAATTTAAAAAATAAAATGATATTATCAAATATCATCCATTCTGTCAATTTAGCACTTGACAGATGAGAGTGCTAAATGATATTATTCAGGTGATTATTTTTCTAAGTTATTTTACTTATGTTGGATCCGAATAAACTAACTTATAAATCGCAAGATGCCTTGATGAACGCTCAAAAAATCGCGCAGGAAAATGGGCAAAGCGCGGTAGATGTTGCGCATTTGGCAAAAGCGCTTTTGGAGCAAGATGCGACCATTGTCACTCCCCTGCTTCAAAAAATGGAGGTATCTTTAGGCGCGCTCAAAAATGATATTGACGCGGTTATTTCAAAGCTTCCGAAAATTACGCCCGCACTTTCTGGCGAACAGATTTACCTCACCCCGCAAATGAATGATGTTTTAAGCCGCGCGCAAAAAATCGCCGATTTCCTCAAAGATCAATACATTTCAGTTGAGCATTTTTTAATCGCCTTATTGGAAGTAAAATCCGATATTCAAGATATTTTTAAAAAACATAATGTTGAAAAATCACGCGTTCAGGAAATTTTAAAAGAATTAAGAAAAAATCCGGTTGACTCCCCCGCTCCGGAAGCGGCTTATAAGGCCTTGGAAAAGTATTGCGTGAATCTGACCGAACAGGCCAGAAAAGGAAAGCTTGATCCGGTGATCGGCCGGCATGATGAAATCAGGAGAATGATGCAAGTGCTTTCGCGGCGGACAAAAAATAACCCGGTTTTAGTCGGCGACGCCGGAGTTGGGAAAACGGCATTGGTGGAAGGTCTTACCCAGCGCATTGTATCGGGCGATGTGCCGGAGACATTGAAAAATCGCGAAGTTTATTCTTTGGACATGGGAATGCTTGTGGCCGGAGCGAAATTTCGCGGCGAATTTGAAGAGCGGCTCAAAGCGGTTCTAAAAGAGATCGAACAAGCCGGCAATGTAATAATTTTTATGGACGAAATGCACACGCTCGTTGGAGCGGGAGCGACTGAAGGATCTTTGGACGCGTCCAATATGCTCAAACCGATGCTGGCGCGAGGTCAATTGCACGCGGTTGGCGCCACAACGATGAATGAGTATCGCAAATACATTGAAAAAGATCCGGCTCTGGAAAGGCGCTTTCAGCCGATTTTTGTTTCCGAGCCGTCGCTTGAAGACACGATCGCGATTTTGCGCGGGCTGAAGGAAAAATACGAATTGCATCATGGCGTGAAAATAACCGATGAGGCGATAATCGCCGCGGCCGAGCTTTCCTCGCGCTATATTTCTGATCGTTTTTTGCCGGACAAAGCCGTGGATCTGATCGATGAAGCGACTTCCGGTTTGAAAATCGAGCTGGAGAGCATGCCGGCGGAATTGGACAGATTAAAAAGAGATATTACTCGTTTGGAAATTGAAAAAACAGCGATTAAAAAAGATAAGACCGTCCCAAAAGAAAGAATTGATTCAATTGATAAATCGCTCGCCGAGCTTCAAGCTAAGGCGCAGACTTTGGAACTCCAATGGCGCAATGAAAAAGGTTTAATTGAAAAAACAAATGAGTTTAAAGCCAAGCTTGAAAAATTGCGCTTTGAAGAAGAGCGAGCCGTGCGCAATGGCGACCTTGATAAAGCGGCGCAATTAAAATACGGCGAAATTCCGGCCACTGAAAAACTTTTTTCCGAACAAAACAAGGAATTGGAAAAACTGCAAAAAACTTCCCGCCTTCTCAAACAAGAAGTGGCGGCTGAAGATATAGCGCAAGTGGTGGCGCGCTGGACAAGCATACCGGTTTCCAAAATGCTGGAGAGCGAAATCGCCAAATTTGCGCATCTGGAATCCGAATTAGCCAAGCGCGTGATCGGACAAAAAGAAGCGCTGGCCGCCGTGGCCAATGCCGTTAGGCGCACGCGCGCCGGAATTGCCGAGCAAAATCGGCCAATCGGAACATTTTTATTTTTAGGGCCGACCGGAGTCGGCAAAACAGAAACCGCCAAAGCCTTGGCCGAACAGCTTTTTAGCGACGAAAAAGCCATCATCCGCATTGATATGTCCGAATATATGGAAGCGCATTCTGTGGCGCGATTGATCGGCTCTCCGCCCGGTTATGTCGGCTATGAAGAGGGCGGGCAATTGACGGAAAATATCAGACGGCATCCTTACAGCGTTGTGCTTTTGGATGAAATAGAAAAAGCTCATCCGCAGGTTTTGAATTTGTTTTTGCAAGTTTTTGACGAAGGCCGCCTTACCGACGGCAAAGGCCGGACTGTGAATTTTAAAAATACGATTTTGATAATGACCTCAAATATCGGTTCGGATATTTTACGCTCAACTCTTCGTCCGGAATTTATCAATCGCATTGACGATATCGTGGTATTTCACCCGCTTGCTGAAAAAGAAATTGAAAAAATTGTTGATCTGCAAATTGATAATCTGACTAAAAGATTGGAGAAAAAGCAAATCGCAATAGACATAACTGCCAAGGCGAAATTATTTTTGTCTAAAACCGGTTATGATCCGCTGTACGGCGCAAGGCCCCTGAAACGGCTGATTCAATCGCAAATTCTTGACGAAATCGCTTTGCAAATCATTGAAGGAAAAATCAAAGACGGATCGACTGTAATGATAGACTCGGACGGAAAAAAGATATCATTTCCATTGCCGGCGTAGTAAATTACAGTTTTAAGTTTTTTAAAAAAAATAGGCCGGGGTTGGTTTAATCCAACTCCGGCTTTGTTAAGCTTAAAAATTATAAAAAACATTTTACTTTTTTTTGCAACTTTATAACCTTGCACCGCAACCATGGTGTATTCCGGAAAGCCGCCGATATTCCAAAAATTGTACATTTTTTCGCCATATATATACGCGGTACATTGTTTTTCCAGTCGCCATTCCTGAGTCATGACCCTGTGTATAATTACACTCTCATCCTCCTCCATCGTTCTCCCTGTAGACTCAAATGAAATTACAAATGGTGAACCAATAGAAATTGCTTCAACTTTTTTTTCATTTTCATCATAAAAAAATCCATCATCCTTAATTTCAAGAACTTTAAGACGCTTCATATTTTCCTCCTTGCCCCGTGGGCGTGTTATTAATTAGACTATGGACTATCAACAATATAGCATAATGTCAATTGTATGCTTATTTATTATTCTATACAGCGAGGCCGCAATGATATCCTATGTGGTCACTAAATTTACGATGTATAGCAAAGTTCTCCCACCAACGGCAGGTTTTGGTATAATCTTTGGTGATTTTATGGCCATCAATAACAACGGAGCGCATGAAATAACCAATTTCTGATATTTCAAATTGGACATTCCATTTTTTTCCATCTAAGATAAATGATGCGTTTCGGACTCTTAAAGGTTTAGCGGGTCCGAGAGGGATACCTCCGTCCCTCTCCGTATACTCAGCACTGACCTCAAAGTTAAAAATTCTCTTTTTTATATCTTCTATTCTCCTTTCTCCTACCTTAAAATTCTTACTACTTATCATTTCCAACCCCTTTTTTTCGCCTTCTTTTTCTCCCATCTTAATCTTATTTTTTGAGGCATGAAAAAACCGGAGCGTTTTTTTATGATACGCATCTTCTATATTTGCCATGACTTCGGCAATTTCCTGATCTTCGACTTTTCCTTCCTCATCATAGAGTTTATATTCTTTGTATGGATCATATTCTTCTGGCATTTCTCCTCCTTGCCCCGTGGGCGTTAAGTGTTCTTTGGTTAATTTGTAAAACAACAAAAGACATACTAATATACACCGAAAACAAATTTTTGTCAAGCGCTTTTATGTGCTATAATAATGTTCTATGAATTCACTTAAAAAAATCGTTTTTATTTTCCTGTTCTTTTTTCTGATATCCGGTCAGGCCAAGGCCGCTTTGGATTTGGGCAATATAATTTCTGATCGCGATATGCAGGACAGCAAGGCAATCTCGGTCTCAACGATTGACCGATTTTTGTCCTCGCGCGCCGGCGCTTTGAAAGATTTAGTATTTGATGCGGTGAACGGCGCCGGCACGGTGGTAAAAAAAGCGTCGGAAATAATTCACGCGGCCGGCGTATCAGCAAAAATAAACCCAAAAGTTCTTTTGGTGACTTTGCAAAAAGAACAAAGCCTGATTGAAGACTCTAGCCCGTCGCAGGGACAGCTTGATTGGGCGATGGGTTACGCGGTGTGCGATGATTGCTCAAAAAGCGATCCGGCTATTCAAAAATACAAAGGTTTTGTCAATCAAGTTAATTCCGCGGCCAATCGCCTCCGCTATTATTTTGACAATCCGGGGCAATTCCGCCATCAGGCCGGCCAGACCCATATAATAGACGGCGTTTCCGTAACAATGAAAAATCAAGCCACGGCCAATCTTTACAATTATACTCCGCACCTGCACGGCAATCAAAATTTTTCCAAATTCTGGAATCAATGGTTTGTTAAAAATTATCCGGATGGCACGCTTCTTCAAGTTGACGGGCAAGCCGGCATTTGGCTCATTGAAAATGGCAAGCGCAGGCCATTTTTGAACAAATCGGCGTTTTTATCAAATTATGATTCGGATAAAGTGATTAAGGCGACGACCACGGATCTTGAAAAATACAGTATCGGCGCGCCTATTAAATATTCAAATTACTCGCTTATCAAAATGCCGACCGGCGGAATTTATTTATTAGTGGACAATGTAAAGCATCCTATCGCCTCGCGCGATGTTTTCAAGAATTTAGGATTCAATCCCGAGGAACTGATTGACGGAGACGAAGACGATGTAAAATGGTACCCGAAAGGCTCCCCGATCACTCTTGAAAAAGCTTATCCGCAAGGCGCGCTATTGAGAGATCCGGAAACCAAAGGCGTTTGGTATGTGGAAAACGGCATAAAAAGCCCGATTTGGTCAAAAGATATAATGATGTCGCGATTTTCCGGCCGGCCTATTATGCAAAGCTCCATTGAAGAGCTCGAGCTTTACAAAAAGGGAGAGCCAGTCAAATTTCGTGATGGAGAAATTATCGCTACCAAAGATCCGGAATCGCTTAATCGCAGCGTTTATGTGATTTCAAATAGTCAAAAGAGGCCGATTGCCAATCGAGAAGCCTTCACGGCGCTTGGCTATAAATGGAAAAATATAATCTGGACAACGGACAAAGTGCTGGATTTGCATGAAACCGGAGAAATGATTGACATCATCCAATAATTTTATGATTGCCGAAGTAATTCCTTTTATTCGCCTGCCGCGGACAATGGAGGCGTTTGATTATATCATCCCAAAAAACTTGGAAGTCGGCTTGAGCGCCGGCTCTATTGTTTCTGTTCCGTTCAGGAAAAGAAATATTTTGGGATTTGCGGCCGGGATTAAGAATGCAAGCCATATATCGGCCAATAAGCTGCGCGCGATAAATAAAGTCATCATTGAAAAATCTTTAACTGAGGAGCAGATCGATCTTTTTTATTGGATGGCGGAAAATTACGCCACCGCCCGATCAATAATCATTAAAATGTTTTTCCCGTTTACTTCCAAATCATTTTTTAATAACCTATCAAACGCAAACAAAAAGTTTCAAGTTTCAAGTTTCAAGTTCCAAGCAATTAAACATCCTTGGCTTAAAAATCAATCGCTTTTGGTTCAATATGATAATCGAGAGAATCTTTTAAAGGAATATAATAAAATCGCAGCTGAATTTTCCAAGGGCAAAAGTCAGCTGCTGATTCTTTTCCCCCGATTGGCTCTTTTGCGCCGATTCTACGATAATTTGACGGATAAAATCAAAAAACATACTGAAATATATCAGTCAACCGGAATCAAGCAAAGCGTCTTGCAGAATGCTTTTTGGCGCATAAAGAATAATGAAGCTAAAGTAATTCTGGGAACGCGGCCGGCGCTTTTCGCGCCGTTTGCCAATCTTTCCGCGATAATTATTGATCGCGAGGAATCGCCGGATCACCGGCAAGAAGAGCCGAATCCGCGCTATCATCCGATTGATGCGGCGGAATTCCTGCAAAAGCGCGATAAGCTTATAAAAATATTATATACCTCCCCGCTCCCTTCCATTGAGAGATTTTATTCAGCGCAAGATAAAAAAATAAAATTTATAAGCGGAGATGGTTTTAATCAGCCAGAGGATAGAATCAAAATTCTTGATACGCGGAATTTTGAATCTTGGAACACTACTTATCCTTTTCATTTTGAGATGGAGAGTGCCATAAAAGACAATCTGGAAAATGGAAAGTCGGTTTTTATTTTAGCCGGCCGCCGCGGAGAATCGGCAATGCTGGTTTGCGCGGATTGCGGCTGGTCGCCCACCTGCCCCAATTGCGCCGTTCCTCTAAGCATCGTCAATGAGCGGAAGATAGATGAGGCGCTTATTTGTTTTCGGTGCGGACTCAAACAGGCTGGCACGCCATTTTGTCCATCCTGCCAGGGGACTCGCTTAAAATATCGAGGCGCCGGAATTAAAAAAATTTATGAGGCGGCAATCAAATTATTTCCTGATGCGCAAATTCGGCAGATAGTAAAAGAGCCGCAAACGAATGTAAAAAAGTCCGACAGCCATCCGGGAATTATTATCGGCACGCCGTATGCCATAGACTGTTTGGATTTTTCCAATATTGGACTAATTGGAATGATTTCAACTGATGGCGCGCTTTTTTCGCCCCAATTTCGATCCGCCGAGCGATTCGGCCAGCTTTTATGCGATCTGATGTCTTTAGCTCCGAAAACTGATTTATTTATTCAAACTATGGCGCCGGATCATAAAGTTTTTACCATCTGGCAAAGAAACCGCGCGGATTTTTTACAACAAGAATTGGAATCGCGCCGGTCGTCAAATTATCCGCCGTTTAGCGTTATTTTGAAGCTTATTATTCAAAATAAAAAATACGAA
>Ga0209542_10019706_pt1 | contig 10772 bp, 8 predicted proteins | sample RifCSPhighO2_01_FD_184028 | JGI IMG/M metagenome (GOLD analysis project Ga0209542, IMG submission 184028) | Soil microbial communities from Rifle, Colorado - Rifle CSP2_plank highO2_0.1 (SPAdes) (version 2) | ecosystem: Environmental > Terrestrial > Deep subsurface > Rock core/Sediment ...
GACGCCTTGTAGAAGGACGGTCCGCTCCTCACGCACGGGTCGTACTCCTTCGACAAGGCGTCGATGCAAATCGCGATGGCGGAGAACCAGGCCGTCCTTGAGTCCGCCACGGGCGATCCCAAGGTCAAGTTCGGTAAAATTGCCGCAGAACGACTCGATACGCAGGCAATCGGCGGGCGCATCCCGCTGCTCAACTGTCCACAGTCTGCGTACGTACTGTGGCGCGTTCCCATCGGAGCCGTCCTCCTCGTTCGCGATGTGAACGGCAAGCTTACGCGGCTCATCGCCGAGAAGAACAGCCTCCGCCCCGCGGATGCGAAGGGCTACGGCCCGTTCTACGAACAGCTGGAGCAGTCCAGCTTCCAGCTGCGTCTCGCCGCGAGCAAAGAGAAGGCTGCGGCGAAAATCATCGCATCCTGACCGAGCGCACCTTCTGCACATTCTGAGCGGCCCGGAGCAATCCGGGCCGACTTCTTTCATTCACACATCGGAATGTGCGACGGTCGGAGCGTGGTAAACTTTTTACATGGGTCCGGAAGAAATACGGCAGCAGAAACCGCGCGTGCGCGTCCGCACCGATGGCACAATGTACGCAGCCCCTCCCCGAGTTGAAGCAGCTCCAGCAGATGTTGGCGGCAGAACAGAGACTCAACCTGAGGCGGCTCAATCGAAGCGATACGAGATGGGAGATGTCCTCACCGTGATTGAGCCGGATGGTACGCGCCACCCCGCGAGCGATGTAGAACAAGCAGAAATAGCGCTCCAATTTGCCACACGTCAGCAAGGGGCAGAGGTAGTTCCGTCTCCCGGCATGCCACTATTCCAACTACAAATGCTCGGCGATTCGCCAGCGACTGCCGGTGCACAGCTTCCTCAAGCTCCGGCCGTGCACCGAGAGAGAAGCAACAAGACGTATTCGGAACCGGAGCGCGTTCGCATACAAGGTAATTTATTATTTACCCTCAATCAATCGGACGTTCCAGATGATGTCCGGCAGCAACATGAGGCTGCAATTGCGACTGTTTCAAATCGATCTGAAGCGAGAGAGTTACTCGAACGTTTCAAGCTATTCCCAAAAAAACCTGAAGCGGTAAAGAAAGATTCACCCACGAAGAAAACTGGACGGAGTGCGGAAAGATCCGCGAAGAATTCAAAGGTCTTGAGGGCGGCTGTGAACCCGGATGCCCGCGGCATCTATGCGAAAGAAAAAGTACATCCGATATACGAAAAGAAGGGCGACCAGCTGATGGTACGACGAGGTAATGAAGCCAGATTTGCGACCGACGAAGAAGCGGCCGCATATGCAGTACTCGAGAAAATGAGCGTGGGGGCCGGCTCGGGAGCGCCTGAATCGGACGATATTGACGCGCTCTTGCGCGAAGCACTTCGGATTAGGACATCTGACCCTGCTTTCAGGATGGCTGATACCCCGAGGGAATTTACGCGCGAAGAATTGGACTCTGCTGCAGAAGGACTCGAGCGAATCACAAGAAAAACAGCGCATGAGCCGCGCGAAATGACTGCGGAAGAAATCTCTCACGCGAGCCGTGCGGCTCGTCGGATAGCGGAGCGAGGAGTCGATACTACGGGTACTCACAAGTCGCTTAGACCACGAGAAGAAGATGTCGAAGACGCGTACAAAACATACGGAATCGTACCAAAAAGTGCTGCACTTCAAAGTGACGCGCAACATCGCCAGCTGGTAGATAATCTGATAGTTCGTCACGGGCCAACGGGTCCTCGCATTCGGCAAACGGAGGAACTGGGTGGAGGCGGGCGAGGCGAAGAGCCGCCACGCCCTCCGGAGCCCGCGCTTCCGGATGCGGAGGCAGTGCGTCACGCACCGCGCGGTGGCATACCGAATTTCATACGGCCAAAACGTCGCGAGATGGCTCAGTTTACGGCTGACTCCCTTGAGGTCATCTTGCATGACAAACGGAAGCAGGAATTATTCAACGACCTCCTCACGATGCGTGGCCGCACTGACCTCCGTGAGAAATATGCGCGCGCCGAGAACAATCCGGACGCGATGACTGATGCCGATTGGGAAGACATGAAAGACCTGCTGTATGAATTTTCACATCGGCTCGCGCTCGCGGAGGACATGCGTGCCCAGCTGAAACCCGAAGATATTGATTACATGATTGAACGTGGCTCTTTTGGTGTTCTCACATCAAATTTACGCAAGAATCGTGTACTCGAATTGGTCAGGGAGAACATCTACCGCATGTGTATGCGAGAAAGTAATGCGCGGCTCAAACAATACGTGGACGCGCAGCATGCGCTCCACGAAATCCGCGACAGCGAACATTACCGCCGGCTCAATACCCAGACGAAGCGGACCTTTGGAGGGCGCGACTTTAAGCCCGAGGATATCAATTTCGATACACTCGACGCGCGCACACGGAGGTCGGTTTTCAAAACAGGCCTGTTCGAATGGGGTCATTCGAGCGTAAAATCCGGCGTTACAATCGAATACATCCAGGCCAATCGTGAGGCGATGATGGATGTCCTCGCCGCGTCTGTTTCGAGCAACAGGGAGGTGCGCAGGCAGGCCGTAGAGCTCGCGCGTACTCAAGGCGCGATTCCGGCTATAGGGAGCGTTGGCCCGGCGACATTTGGGGAAGCATCAGAAGTGCAGCAGACATACATTCAGAAAGCAGAGACTGTCGACGCGGCAGCACTCGCCGAACGCGTCAAGAATCCGGAGTTCCGGAAAAAGGTCGCCGAGAACTCGGGCTACCGTTCGTGGGAGGATATACCGATGGACGAACGAGAAGACGCTTCTATGATGCAGCTTTCCGCCGAGAACAAATTACCTAAGAAACAAGAACCGCGCGGCTGGTTTAGCTCTCTCTTGTCCGGAATTTGGGAATCACTATTTAAACCTACGAAAGATAATCTCCGCGCAGCGAACGCGTTTGCGTAATTTCTATGACACACATCAATCTCCAAGATTTTTACAATACACTCGTTGACTTCGCGAACGCGAAAGATGAAGCGGGCGCCGGCGAGTTCTTAAAAAAGAATTTCGATGATTTGCCCGAGGATGTGCAGGGCGAGATTCTCACGCAGATGTATTTCAGTGGGGCGAGGGAGGAAGCGGAGGAAGCGACGGCACTCGGTGCATTACAAGAGAAGGGATTCGAGGCGCTCAAAGCGATGGAGGTACTGGAAAAAAAGCTCAAAGCCGAAGCTTGACAAAGGCCTGTATTTAACATATAGTACCGAACAGTGTCCGAGCAAAATAGCTACGGACTTAATTAAAGTCACAACGGCAAGAAAGGGCCGCGAACGGATGAAAAGAAAGCCGCGGTCATGGCCGCTCTATCTTTTGGTTGCGTGTCTCACTCTCGTGATCGTCACGTGGGGTGAGATATGGATGTTCTGGACGATGCTCTCCGTTTTACTCGGAGGCATCTCTCTCGCAGCTCTGATGCGAGAGGCTATCGATTCAATCAGACGCTCTCCAGAGGGGGCGTCTATCCACATGGGAGAAATCGTCATGGGCAGGCTCGCTGTCTTCGTCTCGATGATCGTGAATTTGGCTACGGCCGCCATCATCCCGGCGACCTACTTCTTCGGCCAAGCGCGAATCGAAGTCTCCGGCTACGTCGTGAACGTTGCCGAAGTCGCGTTGCAGTTCAGCTACTACGGCCTCGCGTCGTATATCGGGCTGAACGTCGCATCGGCGTTCTTGCGTCCGCCGACAAAAACTTCTTTCATGATGGACTTCGTCCCTTCATGGACGGCCGCTCTCAGCATCTGGAGCACGTGGTTCGGCACCAAGTTCGGCTTCGGCGCCGACAGCGTGGCAATTCTTGGCGCAGCGTCGCTCTTGAATACGCTCGCAATCTTCGCAATCTTCGACACGCTGTTTCTCCAGCGTCCGAATAATCGCGAAATGCGTGCGCGTATTGAGGCGGCCATCCGTGGAAGCAACGCCACGGCACTTCCGGAACTGGGAACCGGTACCGGGTACCAGTACGACAAGCGCGATATCGCTCCGGCCGACAACGACAATCGTCGGCAGGCCGCCGTCGCAGAGCCCGGCCCTCTTGCTGCCTTCGTCGCCAACTTCAGCGAACTCGGACCGTTCAACGGCGAAACCGTGATCGCCAAAATCAGCCCCGATGGTCATGTCGACCTCGACGTGACGAGCATGACGGTGCCGCGCCTGCTCGCCGCGGCTGCCGAGAAGCTCTTGGCGCAGCAGAGTCCACGGGCCGCCTGACTCTGGCAGGCAATTGGTCTTTAATGGTCTTTAAGAATCGGAATTGGCGGGAAGCTAGCAACTTCCCGCCAGTCACTTTTTATGGCTTAATACAGGCCTACAATAGGCCTTGACAATTTCAATACAGGTGTTATACTCTCTATAAGTTGCTACTGGTTCACGCCAGCAGTGGCGTGAACATTCACTTCAACCGGCTTACCCTCAAGGAGGAAACAGCCATGCTCACCACCCGTCCGTTAGGTACCCGCAACAACACCACTGGCGAGTTCACGGCGTTTCCGCCGGATCAGAACGAGCAGCGCTTCACGACGGTCACCACGACCGTCGTCGACAACAGCGACCGTTACCGCTTCCTCGGCTATCTCGCCGGGTTCGCGGCTCTCGTCGCCGTCGTCTGGATCGCTGCCGCTAGCGTCATCGACGTCCGGACGTACAAGACCTGCGACGACGTAGTGCTCTGCACTGCGGATGTCACCGCCGACATCGAAATCAAGCAGGGCATCGCCAAGAGCAAGATCGAGCTCGCGAAGAAGCGGCTCGAGATGCAGGCGACGCGTGACGAGCAGCGTGCTGCCTTGCGGGCGGCGGAAATCGAGCGCCCGCGCACGATCCACCGTCCGACAGCGGGCGGCACCAATGTCGTCACGTCGCCCGTGCGTTGTGGCGGCAATCCGTGTGGCGGTGCCACCGTCGTCGGCCAGGGGATTGCCACCAAGCTCCCCGACGGCCGCTGCACCGCGCCTGCGGGAAGTCCGCATGCTGGTCAGCAGGGCTGGCTCTGGTCCAACGGGACCTGTCACAAGTATCCCGAACGCCAGGCCAGCATGCGCTAGGTCGTCAATACGGCGACCGGTTGAAGACCTCTGGAGGCGGATTGACGAGTTGTTCGTCTAATCCGCCTCCGGAAAATTCTTTGCATTTTCATCAAATACCTTGTAAGTTCCCGGTACGGTTCGAATAACTCGAATCGCACCGGGCTCTCGCAAGGCCTTGCTCTTCATAATTCAGAGGTTCTGCGAACGCCTGAACGCTCCAACGAGAGGATACCCCAGCGAATGCTTACGAAACGCATCCTGGCTGGGCTCGCGTTCGCGGCATGCGCCGCGTTCATGATCCCATCCGAAGTCGAAGCCTCCGGCCGGTATGGCGGTGGCTACGGCAATCACTCGCAAGGTCAGGGCTTTGCCGGCCAGAATTGCCGGCAGGTGAGCCCTCGTCATGTGCAGTGCACGCGGCGAGTCTACCGCAGTTCGCGGACGTACGGCCACGCCTCACGTTCACGGCAAACCTACGGTGGCTATGCACAGGAGCGCCCGATTGCGGCGCGTCCCGTGTATAACAAGCCGCGACGTGCTGCCGCAACAACGTGCTGCAGAAGTGCGTCACCGACTGTCGCGACCGCCAGCGCCAATGCAAACGGCAACGGCGGCAACGGCAGCGGCAACGGCAATGGGAACCATGTCACCATCTACGTCGATGGTGCGCGGGTCTCCACGTCTTCGGCGGCCACAACGGCGGCAGCTCCACCACAGGCAAACGTAAACCCAGTGGTGGCGCCTGTTTTCGTATCTGATCCCGGATATCTGGCTCAGAAGTTGCCCGAAGGACGTTGCCCGGCGCCGCAGAACAGCCCGCACGCCGGCCAAATCGGATATCTCTGGCCGGATACGAACTGTCGGAGCTCGCCACCACCTCCGAACAGCTGACCGAAATTGTGGTCGGAAACCTACGTTCGGGGAGCCGTAAAACAGCTTCCCGAACGTCAATCTTTTACTTGACAATCAAGAGATTGCTGATATAATGTCTTCGTTATTAATTTATTAACTTTATTGGTTATCCTAAAAATAAACACGACTATGACAAATGCATCTATAAAGAATTCGCTCTTTGTTCTCGGAATCACGCTCGCGATGGCGCTTTCTTTGGGCGCATCTGTCAGTGTCGCGTACGCACAGTCAGACGATTGGTCCTACCCAACAGATGATTGGTCTTATCCTACGCAAGACTGGTCCTACCCAACACAGGATTGGTCTTATCCTACGCAAGATTGGTCATACCCAACACAGGATTGGTCATATCCGACTGATGATTGGTCCTACCCGACTGACGATTGGTCCTACCCAACAGACGATTGGTCCTATCCGACAGGAAATGGTTGTGACTATTCCTGCGATGATTGGTCCTACCCGACTGACGATTGGGCGTACAACACATGTGATTATTGCGACGACTGGGCTTACGAAACCGCAAATGATGACTGGGCGTATGAGACAGAAGACTACTTCGACGAAGTCACCGACCATTACTTCTACGCTGACGAACAGTCGCGACAGATGTCAGCACACACGCAGCCGATGACTATTACGCCGCCGCGCTACGCTCAGCCGCCGGTACAGCCGCCTCGCTACACTCAGCCGCCTGTACAACCGCCGCGCTACGCTCAGCCGCAGCAACAGCAACAGCAACAGCAACAGCAACAGCAGCAACAGCAGTTTGCTCAGCCGAACATTACAAACACAAACATCAACACCAACACGAATACCTGCACAGGCAACAGCTGCAACACAAACACTTCGTTCGTCGACAACTCGATTAACCACAGCTTCAACCCGATCTCGAATTACGCTCCGGTCTATCCCGTAACACCCGCTCCGATTATCCAGTACCAGATTCCGCCAGTACAGCAGGGTCTCTACTGCGTACTCACGGCCAATCAGAGCAATGTTCAGAATGGGCAAGCCGCGTACCTCTCGTGGACATCGTACGGTGCATACTCAGCGACTCTCTCTGACGGCATCGGACAGGTTCAGGTAAACGGCTCACTCGCGGTCCGACCGAACACGACCCGCACCTACGTGCTCACGGTCTACGGTCAGGGTGGTTCTGCAAACTGCAGTGCTACGGTCTATGTGTCCGGAATTGCTCCGAGCGTCTCGCTCTCTCAGATTCCTTACACCGGTCTCGACCTTGGTACCTTTGGCAACATTGCGTACTGGATGTCGCTCCTGTCCTTCGCGCTCGCCGGTGCGTACCTGACGGTCTACTACAAGGGAGGTGCCTTCGCACTCGCAACAGAAACTATCCGCTCCTTCCGCCCGAAGATGAACTTCTCGGCGCCGGTAGAAGTAGAGAACGTCGAAGAGATTGTCGCAGCGCCAAGCATCCTTGAGGAAAAGTCAGAGGTTAATGCACCAGCCCGAACGACTGATATCGTTCAGTCGGGCGGGTTCGCAGGCCTCCCGACAATGGAAGACCGCTCGACCAAGGACTCGATGACGATTGCTCGCACGCACGGAGGTGCTCCGCGCATCGTAATCAACCGAGGTTAATTCACTGGACGGGTGCGATAAGACTCCAAGCCCTGCTTCGCTAAAGCTTCGAAGGGGAACAAAGTGAAACGAAAACCGCCCCTCTCCGGGGGCGGTTTTTCGTTGTGCGCTAGGCGGAGCGAGTGCGGATTTCTTCCTGAAGTTTTGCAATAAATTCTGCGAGGGGAGTAGTGGCCTTTGCGCCGTCGCGCTTCTCTACTGTGACGGTCTTCGCGTCGACCTCCTGGTCGCCGATTACGATGAAGTAGGGGACTTTTGCGAGCTTGACTCCGCGAATGCGTTTACCGAGTGAATCATCCGAGGAAAGTTCCGCGCGGATGCCCGCATCCTTCAACTGTGAAAGTGTTTCCTCCGCATACGCAGCGTGTTTTTCGGAGACGGGAAGCACCGTTACTTGTACGGGCGCGAGCCATGTCGGGAATGCGCCGCCGTAATGTTCAATGAGGAGCGCGACGATTCGCTCGATTGCACCGATAGAGGAGCGATGTACCACAAATGCGCGCTTCTGAGTGCCGTCTGCCGCAGTGTACGTCAGGTCGAACCTATCCGGCATGCAGAAGTCGTACTGAACAGTAAAGGCAGTGTCTTCTTTGCCGTTTACGTTTTTCATCTGGATATCGATTTTCGGGCCATAAAATGCCGCCTCGTCCTTTGCCTCCTCGAATTTCTCGCCGCGTTTTTGCAGCAGCTCGCGGAGCATCGACTCGCCTTTCTCCCAGGCAGCATCGTTTTTATAGTATTTCTCCTTGTTGCTTCGGTCACCGAGCGAGAGGCGGAAATGGTAGTGCTCGCCTTGTTTCAGCCCGAAGACTGCCGCGATGTCGACGATGAGGTCGAGCGCTTTCGTGATTTCTTCGCCTGCCTGTTCTTCAGTAGCGCAGATAATGTGTGCGTCAGCGAGACAAAAGCTCCGCACGCGCTGCAACCCCATGAGTTCTCCCGACTGCTCGTAGCGGTAGAGTTTGGCGAGTTCGGCAATGCGCATCGGGAGTTCGCGGTAGCTGTGTGGCCGCGAGAGGTAGAGCTCGAAGTGGTGAGGGCATGTCATCGGGCGGAGCATGAATTCTTCATCGTCTACTTTTATCGGTGCGTACATCGAGTCCTGATAGTGCGGATAGTGCCCGGATTTCCGGTAGAGGTCGAGCTTGGCGATGTCGGGTGTATAGACGTGGAGATAGCCGCGTTTTATTTCCTCATCCACGATGAAGCGTTCGAGCTCGCGACGGACGACAGATCCTTTTGGTGTCCACAGCGGGAGGCCTTTGCCCACCGCATCGGAGAAGGTAAACAGGTCGAGTTCACGACCCAGTTTCTTGTGGTCGTGCTCGTGGCCGCCTTCGTGTTCAGTGTTCATACGTGTGGCTATGATAGCAGGAGAATTGCTCCAAACAAGCTGAATTAGAGCGCTTTTGCCTTTTCCACCACAAAGCTGGGCTCGCCGTTCCGTTCCGAAATCTTGCCTTTGAGCATGACGCATTCGCCGTTTTTCAGAACCGCCTCGCTCTCTTTCAGTATGCGGGGGAATGCGACGACTTCGATAGAGCCCGAAAAGTCAGAGAGTTTGAGAAATGCCATGCGCTCGCCTTTTTTTGTAAGAATGCTCTGCGAGGTTTCGATAAATCCCGCAATGACGGTTTCTACTCCCACCAGATTTTCTTTTGCATGTTTGATGCTGTTCTTCGACTTCGCGAGTTTGTCTTTGTGCTTGTCGAGCGGGTGGCCCGAAATATAGAGGCCGAGCAGGGCTTTCTCCCAAGTGAGTTTCTGGTCGAGTGTAGCGGGGGCTGCGTCTTGGAGCCGTATCGCTGCGGTATGCGAAACAGCCGCGCCGAAGAGCGACGCCTGGTCGCTCGGCCCGCGCATGCTCTCACGGTGGAAGCTCAGTAGAGATTCAATATTCGCAAGGAGCTGCCCTCTCTCCCCAAATTCATCGAGCGCACCGCACATAATGAGTGCCTCCAGCGATTTTTTGTTGAGATTTTTGTCCGCGACACGGGTGATGAAATCCGCTATATCCTTGAAGGGCTGCTCTTTCATAATAGTGTCGCCGACGCCGCTGCCAAAATTCTTTATCGAATAGAGCCCGAAACGAATGGTATTGTCGTCGACGACGGTGAAATCGCTCTTACTTTCATTTACCGAAGGTGGGAGCACTGTAATCCCCATGCGTTTGCATTCGGCGACGATTTCCGAAATTTTCTCGACGTCGCCCGCATCCGCCGTGAGCACCGCAGCCATGTAATCCACGGGAAAGTTCGCTTTCATATATGCGGTCTTGTACGCGAGGTTGCCATAGCTTGCGGCGTGCGCTTTGTTGAAGCCGTACGCTGCGAAGGTCTCGATTTGCTCCCAAAGCTTTTGCACGACATCTTTCTTCATCCCGCGTTCGATGCAGCCAGAAGTAAAATGTTCTTTTTGTGCTTCCATTTCTGCGGGAATCTTCTTCCCCATCGCTTTGCGGAATTTGTCCGCTTCGAGCCAGCTGTATCCGGCGAGGTCGATGGCGATTTGGAGGACGTCGTCTTGATAGGTGATGACCCCGTAGGAATTTTTTAAAATCGGCTCCATGCGCGGGTCGAGATACTTCACAAGCCGCGGGTCCTTCTTGCGCTCAATATATTGCGGTATGAAATTCATCGGCCCCGGCCGATAGAGCGCGACCATCGCGTTGATATCGTGAATGACGGATGGCTTGAGGTCGACGAGGTATGCCGTCATGCCGCCGCCTGCGAGCTGGAAGACGCCGAGCGTCTCGCCGCGAGAGAGCATTTCGTAGGTCTTGGTATCGTCGAGCGGCACTTTATCGAGATCAATCTCGATACCGAGCCGTTTTTGAACACGTGCGACGGAGTCGGCGAGGACAGAGAGGTTGGTGAGCCCGAGAAAGTCGAATTTCAAAAGTCCTGCTTCTTCGACGGCGTACATGTCGTACTGTGTAATCGTCTTGCCGCCTTTCGGGTCGAGTTGAATCGGTACGAAATCCGTGACGGGCGAAGGCGCGATGACGACTCCGGCGGCATGCACGCCGACATGGCGCGCGTTGCCCTCCACTTTTTGCGCGAGATCCAGGATTTCGCGCGCCTCGTCATCACGTTTGTAGAGTTCGGCGAGTTCGGGCACTTCTTCGAGCGAGCCCTTGATAGTGACAGGGAATCCTTGTTTGCCGAAGGGAATGAGTTTCGCAATCGTATCCGCGGTGCCGTAGGCGA
>Ga0209542_10019707_pt1 | contig 10772 bp, 9 predicted proteins | sample RifCSPhighO2_01_FD_184028 | JGI IMG/M metagenome (GOLD analysis project Ga0209542, IMG submission 184028) | Soil microbial communities from Rifle, Colorado - Rifle CSP2_plank highO2_0.1 (SPAdes) (version 2) | ecosystem: Environmental > Terrestrial > Deep subsurface > Rock core/Sediment ...
CTGAATCATTATCGGCACTTTAAAAATATAAACAGAGGCAGAGATGATAACCGAAATGCGCGCCGATCCGCCGGTCCAACACGACACGGCCAATCATCCGACCTGTAGATTTTGCCGTGCTGCACTGCGGTACACGTTTGTTGACTTGGGTATGTCCCCCTTGTGCCAGACGCATATAACGCGCGAGCAGCTGAATCATATGGAGCCGTTTTATCCGCTGCACGCCTATGTCTGTGACAAGTGTTTCCTGGTGCAGCTGGAAGAATATGTATCGCCGAACGATATTTTCGGCGAATACGCCTATTTTTCCTCCTACTCGGACAGCTGGGTGGCGCACGCCAGGAAATACGCCGAGATGATGATCGACCGATTTAAGTATGGCGCCAGCAGCAAGGTGATGGAGATCGCCAGCAACGACGGCTATCTGCTCCAGCATTTCGTGCAGCGTAAGATTCCCGTGTTGGGCATCGAGCCGGCCGCGAATGTGGCCAAGGTTGCCATCGAGAAGGGCATTCCGACCACCGTGCAGTTTTTCGGTAAAATGACCGCCGGTGCCATCGCCAAGGAGCATGGACAGGCCGATCTCTTGCTCGGAAATAACGTGCTGGCCCATGTACCGGGTTTGAATGACTTTGTCGCCGGAATGAAGGTGCTTCTCAAACCGCGGGGCGTCATCACGATGGAGTTCCCGCATCTGCTGCGGCTCATGGAGAGTAACCAGTTTGACACGATCTACCACGAGCATTTTTCATACCTATCTTTTTTCACCGTGGAGAAGATATTTGCGGCGCACGGCATCACGCTTTTCGACGTAGATGAACTGGAAACGCATGGCGGTTCCCTGAGAATTTACGGGCGGCATGCCGAAGACGACAGCAAGACGGTGACGGCGCGTGTCACGGAACTGCGTGAGCGGGAAATCCGCAAGGGATTTACGCGACTTGAATCCTATTTCACGTTTACGGAACAAGTTAAAGAGACCAAGCGCAAACTGCTTGAATTTCTGATTGCCGCGAAGCGAGCGGGGAAATCGATTGCCGGCTATGGCGCACCGGGCAAAGGCAATACGCTTCTCAATTATTGCGGCATCCGCCAGGACTTCATCGATTACACCGTCGATCGCAATCCCTACAAGCAGGGAAAGTATACGCCCGGCACACACATTCCGATCTGCCATCCTGACAAGATCAAGGAAACCAAACCGGATTATCTGTTTATCCTGCCCTGGAACCTCAAGCACGAAGTCATGGAACAGAATGCTTTTATCCGCGAGTGGGGTGGACAGTTTGTCGTTCCCATACCCGAGGTGAAGGTTTTTCCCTAGCCGGCAGCGGTTCATCCAAAAATGGCATCACGATGGAATCGGGAGCAGACGGTTCCGGTTCTGTGCGCCATGCAGTGTATCGTCAACCAGATAGCAGACAGGAAACAAAATAAATGAACGTGAGTAAATCCATTCCCGATTTCAAAGACTTTCTCAAAAAAGATCTCGATTACATTTGCACGAACCTGTCCGACGAATTCTCGCGGATGTCTGGCAAGAATCTCCTGATCACCGGTGGCGCCGGATTCCTCGGCTATTACCTGGTGCAATCCGCGTTGCACTGGAACAAGTCGGCAGACAATGCGCGGCGAATTCGCGTCACGGTGTACGATAATTACATACGCGGTGTCCCGGAGTGGTTAATGGGGTTGAAGGGGGACAAGAATCTTGTCCTCGTCAAGCAGGACATGATCCAGCCCCTGCCGGCCGATATCGCCGATTTTCAGTATATTATTCATGCAGCCGGTATCGCCTCGCCGATCTATTATCGAAAATCCCCGATCGAGACCATGGACGCCAACATCAACGGGCTGCGCGCGCTGCTCGAATATGCCCGTCGGCAACAGTCCAAAGGCGCTCCCGTGGAGGGGTTTCTGTTCTATTCCAGCAGCGAAATCTACGGTGATCCCTCGCCGGAGAATATCCCCACGCCGGAGACCTACCGCGGAAATGTGTCGTGCACCGGACCGCGCGCGTGTTATGACGAATCCAAGCGTTATGGTGAAACGCTGTGTGTGAATTTTGCGCAGCAATACGGTTTGCCGATCAAAGCCGCGCGCCCATTCAACAATTACGGGCCCGGCCTCAAAATCACGGACAGACGGGTGCTGCCCGATTTCGCCCGTGACGTGCTATCCGGCAAGGATATCGTGATGCTTTCCGACGGATCTCCGACACGGACCTTCTGCTACAGCGCCGATGCGATCGTTGGGTATTACAAGATACTGGTTAAGGGAAAAAACGGAGAGGCCTATAACATCGGTGTGGAAAATCCGGAGATCTCCATGGCCCAGCTCGCCCAGAAAGTCGTGGATCTTTCGCGCGAGCTCTTTGGCTACCAGGGCAAGGTGGTGCGCAAGGCCAGCACCGAGAAAGACTACCTGGTGGATAACCCGAATCGACGTTGCCCCATTATCACCAAGGCCAGAACCGACCTCGGCTATAATCCGACGATTCTGGTCGACGAAGGGCTGAGACGCTCGTTGATCTGGTATCATTACAACCGCAACGCGGAAGAGGCATGATGAAAGTTTCCATTGTCGGAACGGGATATGTTGGGTTGGTGACAGGGGTTTGTCTGGCGGAAAAGGGACATCAGGTCACCTGCATCGATATCGATGATGAGAAGATCGGCAAGATCAATCGGGGAATCCCGCCGATTCATGAGACAGGCCTGGAGGATTTACTCAAAAAGAACATCAAGTCTCGTCTGCAGGCAACGAATGATCTGCACGGTTCCGTCCTGGCCACGGACATCACGTTGATCGCTGTCGGCACGCCGTTCGATGGACAAAGGATCGACCTCACCTTTGTCGAAAAGGTGGCTCAACAGATCGGTCAGGCGCTCAAGGACAAACCGGGTTATCACCTGGTGGTGGTCAAGAGCACGGTGGTCCCCGGGACGACGGATGAGGTCGTGCTCCCCGTCCTCGAGAAGACCTCGGGCAAGAAGGCCGGCAAGGATTTCGGGGTGGGAATGAATCCGGAATTTCTGACCGAAGGCCAGGCGGTGCAGGATTTCATGCAACCTGATCGCATTGTCCTCGGAGGGATGGATGAAAAAAGTATCGATACCCTGTCGAGGCTCTATGAACAATTCGCACAGGTGGACAAGCTCAGGACCAACAACAAAACGGCGGAGATGATCAAGTACACCTCCAATTGCCTGTTAGCGACCATGATTTCCTTTTCCAACGAGATCGGCAATCTGTGTTCCACCCTGGGAGACGTGGATGTAGTGGACGTGATGAAAGGTATGCATCTCGCCCATTATCTCAGTCCCATTCTCCCCGGCGGACAGCGCGTGCCGGCACCGATCAATGCCTTCCTCGCCGCGGGTTGTGGATTCGGCGGTAGCTGTCTCCCGAAGGACGTCAAGGCGTTGATCGCCCACGGTGAAAGGGCCGGAGCGCCGATGCGCTTGCTTGACGCCGTCATTCATATCAACCAGGAGCAGCCCAAGCGCATACTCACGCTGTTGAAAAAACATTTTCCTTCCTTAAAAGGAATCAAGATCGCGATTCTCGGGCTCGCATTCAAACCGGATACGGATGACATGCGCGAATCGCCGGCAATACCGATCATCAAGGATCTCCTCGCGCAGGGAGCGCTGGTCAAGGCCCATGACCCGGTCGCCAATCGCGAGGCCAGGCGATATATCAATGATGACCGCGTCAATTACACTGATGAACTGGGCGAGGCCTTGTCGCAGGTGGACGCGGTGGTGCTGGTGACGCGGTGGGAGGAGTTCAGGAAAATGCCGGACTTGTTGGCGGCGATGAAATCGCCGCCGGTATTTATTGACGGACGGCGCATGCTGGATAAGCACGCTATTGCTAAATATGAAGGCATTGGCTTGTGACCGGATATTTGATCGCGAACCGCTGCAAATAAATTTCGATAACGATACCTCAAATCCCTTGTCATGACCGGTACTGAACAAATCATTGAACTGGAAAGCATAGGTCGAGAGATGCACCAGTTCATCTCCGATCTGTATCCGATATGTCGCAGCATCAGCGGCGAAGGCTTACGCAAGACCCTCGGGCTGATCGGCAAACATATTCCCTTGACGATCCATGAGGTCCCGACCGGGACGCAGGTGTTCGACTGGACCGTGCCCAGGGAATGGAATATCCGGGATGCCTATATTAAGAACGCGAAAGGAGAAAAGATCGTCGATTTCAAGAAGTCCAACCTGCATGTCGTCGGATATAGCGTGCCTGTCAGAAAAAAACTGCCATGGCGCGAACTCAAGGAGCATCTCTTCGCGCTGCCCGACCAGCCAGACCTGATTCCCTATCGCACGTCTTATTACAAGGAAACCTGGGGCTTTTGTCTGAGCCACAATCAATTTCTCGGTCTGGGCGACGGAGAGTACGAGGTTTGCATCGATTCCACCCTGACGGAGGGTAGCCTGAGTTATGGTGAATATTTCATCAAGGGAGCGCGCGACGATGAAGTATTGATATCCTGCCACGCCTGCCACCCTTCACTATGCAACGACAACCTCTCGGGCATCTCCCTCGTCACCTGGCTCGCCAAGCGCCTGACGCCGCTTTCTCTCCAATACTCCTACCGTTTTCTTTTCATTCCCGTCACCATCGGCTCGATCGCTTGGCTCAGCCGGAATGAAAGCCGGGCATCTCGCATCAAACACGGGTTGGTGGTGGCCAGCGTGGGCGACGCAGGCCGGTCTACCTACAAAAAAAGCCGCCGGGGCAGTGCCGAGATAGACCGGACCGTAACCCATGTACTAAAGCATTCGGGGCAAGACTATGAATTGAGAGAATTTATTCCTTACGGTTACGACGAACGGCAGTATTGTTCGCCTGGGTTTGATCTTCCTGTGGGCAGTTTGACAAGAACGCCAAATGGCCGATATCCTGAATACCACACCTCGGCTGACAACCTTGATTTTGTCCGGCCCCAGTATCTTGCCGATTCATTGCAGAAATACCTGTCGGTCGTGGATGTGCTTGAGCATAACGAAAAATATCTGAACAAGAACCCGAAATGCGAACCGCAACTGGGTAAACGCGGACTGTATCGGGCGATGGGAGGGTATATAGACGCTGGGCGACGCGAGCTGGCCATATTGTGGGTGTTGAATTTATCCGATGGGCACCATAGCCTGCTCGATATCGCGGAAAGGTCAGATCTGCCGTTTGGCCTGATCAAGAATACAGCACAGACGCTGCGGGAGCATGATCTATTGGAGATGATCAACAACTAAAATTATTTGCCAACCGGCTCGTGTGGCCAACCTAGCGGGAGAAGACTGACATCGGGTCAAGGCTGCTGCGATGGATGGAGCGGAACTTTCTGGCCGGAAAATCCTGATTACCGGAGCCAGCGGATTTATTGGATCTTCGTTATGCCGCCGATTTTGCCGGAGCAGTGTCAGCGTGCATGCACTCTGCCGCAAAAGGCCGGATACCGCGGACAGTGGTGTCACGTGGTGGACGGGGGACTTGACCAAGATAGAGTTGGTGTCGGCTTATTTGAAAACTATCAAACCCGACATTATTTTCAACGTAGCCGGTAATTCATTCGCTTCCCGCGACCGGGCCCTGGTGATTCCCACTTTCCGCGATAATCTCATGAGCACCATTAACCTCCTGACCGTCGCCTCAGAAGTCGGTTGCCATCGCTTGATAACCCTGGGCTCCATGGAAGAGCCGACGTGTAATCAAGAAGCGCCGTCGTCGCCGTATGCGGCTTCCAAGTGGGCCGCCAGTGCTTACACCCGGATGTTTCACGCCATATATCAATTGCCGGTCGTGATTCTGCGCCTGTTCATGGTATACGGGCCGGGGGTTCAATCCTTGCAAAAGATTGTTCCGTACGTAATACTTTCCTTATTGCGCGGGGAGGCGCCGAAGCTCACCAGCGGAAAGAGGCAGGTTGACTGGATTTATATCGATGATGTGATTGATGGTTTGCTTGCCGCGGCGCTGGCGGAGGATATAGAAGGCCAAACCATCGACATCGGCTCCGGGAAAATGAACTCAATTCGGACTGTCGTTGAACGTATTGTCCAGCTCGTCAATCCTGTCATTACCCCGACTTTTGATGCGATACCGGAACGTCCCCTGGAGCAGGTACGCGAAGCAGATATCGCAAAATCCTATTCGTTGATGGGATGGAAGCCTACGATCCCCATCGAGTTGGGTCTGAGGAACACGGTGGAATGGTTCAGGAAAAATATCGAAAATTATTGATAGGGGTTGGCAGGTGCCCGCCCCGGCCGTGCCACGGTAGACACGGAATGGGTGGATCGGCCATAACCCTATTGACAGGTCCGCTGTTGGGAGAAGAAACAAAATGAAGGTTGTTCTGTTTTGCGGCGGTCTCGGTACGCGGCTGCGTGAATACTCCGAGACCGTGCCGAAGCCGATGGTCAACATCGGCTACCGCCCGGTGATATGGCATGTGATGAAATATTACGCCCATTATGGCCACAAGGAATTTATCCTTTGCCTGGGTTACCGGGGCGATATCATCAAGAATTATTTTCTCAATTATAATGAATGTCTCTCGAACGACTTTGTCGTCTCGGGTGGGGGCAAGGATATCGAGCTGCTGCAAAGCGATATCCACGACTGGAAAATCACCTTCGTTGACACCGGGCAGCATTCCAATATTGGTCAGAGGCTGAAGGCGGTTGAAAAATACCTCAAGGATGAACCGGTATTCATGGCCAATTACAGTGATGGCTTGACGGACCTGCCGTTGCCGCAATATCTCGAGCACTTCCAAAAGAAAAACAAGATCGCCAGTTTTCTGGCGGTGAAACCAGCCCAGTCATTTCACGTGGTTACGATGAAAGACGACAGCCAGGTTGCGGATCTGCGTCTTGTGCGCCATTCGGATCTATGGATCAACGGCGGTTTCTTCGTTTTCAAGAAGGAAATCTTCGACTATCTGCGCGCGGGAGAAGAGCTGGTGCTGGATCCGTTTCAAAGGCTGATCGCCAAGAATGAACTGATTACCTATAAATACGACGGGTTTTTCGCGTGCATGGATACATTCAAGGAGAAGCAGCAATTTGACGATATGTATGCCAGCGGTAATACCCCCTGGGAAGTCTGGAAGTCCTCTGACATACGCTGACCTGATCCGAAATGCACCGTTTCGAAATTAATAACAAGCATAATCCCATCCGTACAATCCTATGTCTTGGTTCCCATTGCGACGACATTGAAATCGGCTGCGGAGGAACGCTCCTCAAGCTGTTGAAGGAACATCCGGGGCTGGCAGTCCATTGGGTGGTATTCAGTTCCCGCCCCGAAAGGGCGCGGGAGGCGCGTGAGAGCGCCGAGCTTTTTATGGAGCGGGCGAAGGAAAAGAATATCGTCATCAAGGAATTCCGTAACAGCTTTTTCCCTTTTGTTGGCGCCGAGATCAAGAAGTTTTTTGAGCAGTTAAAGCGCGAGATCTCTCCCGATATTATTTTTACCCATTATCGCCATGATCTGCACCAGGACCACCGGCTGATCTCGGATCTCGCGTGGAATACTTTCCGTGACCATCTGATACTTGAGTATGAAATCCCGAAGTACGATGGGGACATCGGCGCGCCGAATGTTTTCGTCCACCTTGACGAAACCGTCTGCCGGGAGAAAATTCGCATTCTGATGAAATGCTTCAAGTCACAGGCTGACAAGCAGTGGTTTACCGAAGACACGTTTCTTTCCATGCTTCGCCTGCGCGGCGTCGAGTCGAATTCGCCGGGAAGATATGCCGAGGCATTTTACGGACGGAAAATCCTGTTCTAGCATCAGGACATTCCTCCGGTAAACAGCACCAGTCTTGTGTCGGATAAAGCCGCTTTGCGCAACGGGTGAAATCATGAAGGTGTTGGTGACAGGCGGCGCCGGATTTATCGGCTCGCATTTGACGGAAAGATTGCTCTCAGCGGGCGATAACGTCAGAATACTGGACAATCTTTCCACCGGCAAACGGGACAATCTGCCCCAGCATGCTGCCATGGAGTTCATCGAAGGTGACGTTCGGGACACATCGCTGGTAGACCGTTGCGTGGAGGGAATGGATGCCGTGGTTCACCTCGCCGCGGTGGCCTCGGTGCAGGCCAGCATCGATCAGCCGATGGAGACGCATCAGACAAATTTTGACGGCACGCTGAACCTGCTTGAGGCCTCGCGGATTCACGGGGTCAAGCGCCTGCTCTACGCCAGCTCCGCCGCCATCTACGGCGATGCGGCAACAGCCCCGGTTTCCGAAGAGACGGTTCCCAATCCCTTGTCGCCCTATGCCGTAGACAAACTGTCAGGAGAGTATTACCTCCGGTACTATTTCAACAAGTTCGGGCTTCCCGCAACGGCATTTAGGTTTTTCAATATCTACGGTCCGCGCCAGGACCCATCCTCGCCTTATTCTGGAGTGATCAGTATTTTTGTAAACTGCCTGCAACGGAATCGGCCGGTCACCCTGTTCGGTGACGGTTCGCAGACGCGTGATTTTGTCTACGTGGCTGATCTCGCCGACTTGCTTGCCCGCGCGGTACACGGGCAGGAAGGTATCGGCGGTGTATTCAATGTCGGCACCGGTAAACGACATTCCCTGCTACAGCTATTGGACTGTCTTGAGAAACTGTCGGGGAGAAAAATCGGGCGTCAACACGAAGCGGCGCGCCTGGGCGATATCGAGCATTCCTGTGCCGATGTCAGCCGACTGAAGCAGGTTTTCGGGGGTGCGCCGGCCATGCCTTTTGAGCATGGGCTCAAAAAATTGCTTGAGTCGCTCGGCGTCTGACCGGATCAGGTTCTCAGAAAGGCAGGATCAGCGAGAGCGAAAAGACCAAGTCGGAGGAGGTATCGACGATTAGGTCTTCGGATATCGAGAACTCCAGAAATTTACGCGGCGCCAGTTCCCATCTCGCGCCCACCAGTCCCTGTATCGGATAACTGTTGAGTTGACGGAAATGGGTGTAGTCGTAGAAAGGGGTCTGCGCATCGAGCTGACCGCTGACAACAAGATGCGGAAAAATCATCCGGCCGATCCCAAACGTGGCGAAGGCGACGTGATTCCTTTGTTGTAGCGGCAAAACTCTTCCTTCGGTCATGTACATGATTCCGCCGCCACCGTACATGTTCCATTGGTCCAATGGGTGCGTTGTCGCCGCGGTCAGCCACAGCGCCAGGTCGGTGCTGCCGCTGCCCAGCAGTTCAGACTCCCTGCCAGTCGGCAGCTTGAGGCTGGCGCGTAATGCTGTCGCATAGCCAGATGTTTCAGAGGTCTCTATCTGTTTTGCCCCCAGCAGGCGCAGGTCGCCGGGGCCGTTGACGGGATGTGTGACGTTGATGAGGTCTACGCCATTCCGTGTATACCGGTAATTCACCCGATTTGACGGCACATCCGTGCGGCCTCCCTGAGGCAGGTTGGAGGAGTCGTGAAAGCGCTCGATATAAGTGTCCAGAAAGCCGCCCGTGTACCGGAGATACGGGAGTTCGAATCCCCATTCACGGCCGTCAGCAAGACCTTGCCGCCAAGCCAGGGTCAGACGGTGAGTTTCGCCGTCCAGAATCAGATATTCGGATGCGCTTTGTGCCCCGGTGAAATTATTGGAAATCTGCAGCCGCAGCGCGAGATCGGATTCGTCCTGCGCAAGCACCCGTGCTTCGCCCAGAGTGGGCAGACCGTATATCTGGATCAGAGGGCTTTGATTGAAACTGTACAGAGGCCGTACATCCGTGGAAAAGTCGGCGCCGGCATGGGAGGTGCCCGATGCCAGGATAAGAAGATACAGCAGGGACCCGATTCGGGATAAATTCGTGGAGCGCAAAGAGTCTATGGCCGGTTTTTCAATGTCGTTCTGGTCTCTGCAAGGATGGGTATTGTGGCAGGCCGGCGCCCGGAATTCAAATGATCATGCCATGACGATGGAGATCGATCGTCTTGATCCTGGAGTCTCCGATGCTCATGGAGCTCGGCGCCTCTCTTTGGGAGACAAAGATTATCGGGAGTAAATTCCGAAGGGGCTTATTCGGTCCGGGACTCCGATATCGGCAGAATTGTTTCCGGCTCGCGAGGTAGCAGCATGAAGACCAGCCCCGTCGTGCTGACGGATGAGGAAATCGCCGGGATTGTTCGCTCCCGGTTGTGATCCGGCTGTATCATTTGACCGTCTACAGTATCCGCCACATTCTGCTTCCGGAAGCCATCATCGGCGGTGTTACCGGCCGGCTGGGCGGATTGGTTTACGGCGAGTTCTCTTGCAGCTTTCTTTGGGTCTGCGATCAGCCCCAGGCAAGCTACTTGCGAAACCGGCGGATAAACCGCGGCAGGAACGCCACCATGGCTAGCAAGGTCAATGCGAAGAGTATTTTCTGAAACATGCCTTCATTGCCTTGTGCCGCCTCGCGCCCGGCGTAGCCGAGGTAAGTGAAGGCGAATGCTCCCGGCAACATGAACAGGTAAGTCGCCAGAATGTAATGCATGATCCGGATGCGGGTCAGTCCCAGGGCATAATTGAGCAGGAAAAACGGAAACAAGGGGACCAGACGGGTGAAGGCCACGAACCGCCAACCTTCATCCTCCACCCCCTCCATCAGTTGCTTCAGCCAGCCACCGGCCTTGCGTGCCGCCCAGTCCGACGCCAGATAGCGCGCAATGAGAAAGGCGAGGGTGGCGCCGATCGTGGCACCCGTCAGATTGTAGAATGTGCCGGCGACGGGGCCGAACAGCACACCGCCCGCCGCGGTCA
>Ga0209542_10019709_pt1 | contig 10771 bp, 10 predicted proteins | sample RifCSPhighO2_01_FD_184028 | JGI IMG/M metagenome (GOLD analysis project Ga0209542, IMG submission 184028) | Soil microbial communities from Rifle, Colorado - Rifle CSP2_plank highO2_0.1 (SPAdes) (version 2) | ecosystem: Environmental > Terrestrial > Deep subsurface > Rock core/Sediment ...
GTGGACTTTACTGGGCAACGGGTATCACTTCGAACAATGATAATGATACTGCTTTGATCGGCCTTTACTATACCAATTCAAGGACCCTTAAGACGGTTTTTTACAAAGCCCAAGGCAGTACCGATGAAGCAATTCTTGCGGCGGTAGATAAAGATGATAAGATCCAATTACGCCATCTGCATGGCGTCGATCCCCAGTTATACAATATTCAGGGTACAATGACTTCGATTGTGCCTCTCCTGAATGAAAAGCATCTTTTCCAGGGCGTGGCTTTTGTTGATGTAGCGAACATACAGATAATGGGTACTGGCGACGATCAATTCGATGCCCTCCGCAATTATCAGAAGGTTTTACCACTTTCAGGTCATCAGGTTGCTCCTGACTTGACTCCTGATACTGAGCGAGTGCAAGGGACTGTTGATCGTCGAGCAGAAGTTGTTCAGGGCGGAGAGGTAATTATTTATCTTCACATACGAGGTATGCCCCATCTGTTTACCGGAAGTCCTAAGCTTTCGGTCGAACTGCCTATGACCAAGGAAGGGGATGAGGTGGTTATTGAATATTTCGCCTCTGGGGAGAGTGTTGAGCCGATGAATTTATTTGACAATCTCTCTCTTCAGCTGGAAGCGACAAAGGCTGAACAGGAAGTCGAGAAGGCGGCCAAAGAACTGAAGTCGGGCGCGAATGAAAGAAAAGAGGCCGATACGGCTCGTGAAAATCTTAAGAATATGACCGATGAAGAAATCCTGAGGCTTCGAGAAGAAATTCGAAAGAAAAATTCAGATAAACCCTAAAGTTAAAAAATTGTTTAGGCCTTGCTCATAGTTTAAGCAGGCCTTTTTGTTTGCTTTTTATTTTTCAATATGTTTTAATCTAATTCGTTGTGGCAAAAAATACTCATTTTCTAATAATACTTCTTGTCGGGTCTGTTTTTTTATTTGCCTTTGTTTATCCTCAAGCCATTAATAACGGCGTGGATTGGATTAACGGCAAATCTTCTCTCCAAGTTCCCAATCTGCCCGAAAAGCAATTCCAGCTCGGCCTTGATTTACTTGGCGGAGCTCACTTATTATATGAAGCTGACTTGTCTGGGGTTTCTGATCCTGACAGGGGTGATGCGATGCAGGGAGTCAGGGATGTGGTTGAGCGAAGAGTTAATTTCTTTGGAGTCTCGGAGCCGATAGTTCAGGTCTCTGGTGGCAACAGACTGATAGTTGAGTTGGCTGGTATCCAGGACATAAATCAAGCCATCAGGCTTATTGGCGAAACTCCTTTTCTTGAATTTAGGGAAGAGGCGCCTAATTCACAGCAACTGATCGAGGATTACGACAAGAAACAAGTCCAGGGTCAGGTGACTCTCGAGGATGACTTCAGGCTCCAGAACGAACTGTTCTTAACTACAGGCTTAAGCGGAAAACATCTCAAGAGGGCTCAGCTTGTTTTTGATCCTCAGACCGGTCGTCCTCAGGTAAGCCTTGAGTTGAATGACGAGGGGGCTAAACTTTTTGCCGATATTACCAAAAAGAATATTGGCAAAAGAGTGGCCATATTTCTTGATGGAGCGGCGATTAGCGTTCCAGTGGTTGAAAGTGAAATTGCCAACGGCCAAGCCATTATAAGCGGTGACTTTAACCCTCAAGATGCAAAACTGCTGGCAACTCGTTTAAATTCAGGCGCTCTTCCTGTGCCGATTAAATTAATATCTCAACAAACTGTCGGCGCTTCTCTTGGCGCTGAATCTGTCGCTTCGAGTTTGATGGCTGGATCGTATGGCTTGATATTTGTTGGGTTATTTATGATTGCTTTTTATCGTTTGCCTGGATTGGTGTCAGTTTTGGCGCTGGCAGTCTACGTTTTGGTAGTTCTGGCAGTTTATAAGTTAATGCCAGTTACTCTTACCTTAGCTGGTATTGCCGGTTTCATATTGACTTTAGGCATGGCCGTTGATGCCAATGTTTTGATATTTGCAAGGATGAAAGAAGAGCTTTCGGCCGGTAAGGGAGTCGGTCAGTCAGTCAAGGAAGGTTTTCGTAGAGCCTGGCTTTCGATCAGGGACAGCCACGTTACGACTCTTTTGAGCGCCCTCGTGTTATATCTTTTTACGACATCTATTGTCCGTGGGTTTGCCCTTACTCTGGGTATCGGCGCGATTATAAGTTTGTTTACGGCGACTATGGTGACTAGAGCAATGCTTATGGCTCTAGTCGGAAAATGGTCTGAAAGGAATAAATGGCTGTTCGGATAATATATTAAAGATTAAAAATCAAAATGCAAAATGACAGATTAAAATTAAAAAATGAGTTCAAGGCAAGATTATATCATTTTAGTCTTGAGTTGATTAAATTTATTGATAAATTGCCAGCTGATAATGTTTCAAAAAGAATAGGAGATCAGCTTTTAAGAAGTGGAACCAGCGTACTGGGAAATTATGTAGAAGGTCAATCGGCTAGTAGCAAAAAGGATTTTACTAATTTTTTCAATCATTCTTTAAAATCTGTTAACGAAAGTAAAATATGGTTTGCTTTATTAACTGATAGTAAGAGGGCTGCTTCTTCAGATACCGAATGGTTTTTAGGAGAATTAAATGAAATAGGAAATATCTTTGGTTCCAGCATATTAACTTTAAAGGGTAAAAGATGATATTTTATTTTAAATATGTAGTTTTGATTTTTAATTCTTAATATTTAATTTATGCATCGCATTTACACAATAATGTTTTTTGTCTCTTTGACCATTTTTGCTGGTTCGGTTTTTGTGCTTGTTTTTTACGGTCTAAACTTTGGTGTTGATTTCAAGGGGGGCAGTCTTATGGAGATTGAGTTTACAGATATTCGGCCGGATGTCTCGGAAATTCAAAAAGTTTTTTCGGATAGATTCTCATCTCTTGAAGTAAGTCTTAATCCGATCGGAGAAAGGGGATTAATAATAAGATCGGGTGAAATATCAGAGCAGGATCATCAAGAAATTTTGGGAAATATCCGAACGGAGTTCGAAGCTAATAAATTCGAGGAGAAGAGATTTGACTCTATCGGGCCGGCTGTCGGCAAAGAATTGAGAGATAAAAGTTTTATCGCCATTGGGATAATGTTGGCTGCTATCGCCTGCTATATAACTTTTGTTTTTAGAAAATTATCCGGAACTCTTTCACTGTTGGCCATGAATGTTTCGACGCTAGTGGCCCTGTTACACGATATTGTTATCCCGATGGGTATTTTTGCCATTCTCGGCCATTACTACAATGTCCAGATAAGCGGAGTCTTTGTGGCTGCCGTGTTAACGATTTTAGGATATACTGTATCAGACAAGGTAGTCATATTTGACCGAGTCAGAGAAAACATCCTAAGGGGATCCAAAGAAGACCTGGGAGCTATTGTTCACAAGAGTGTTATGCAGACTCTGGTGAGATCTATTAACAATACACTGACTGTAATATTGTCTTCGGCGGCTATATATTTGTTTGGCGGTGAGAGCATTAGATACTTCGCCTTAGCCCTTATGATTGGCGTATTTCTTGGAGCCTATTCTTCGATTTTTGTAGCTTCGCCATTGTTAGTTTGGTGGTCCCGCTGGTCCCGTTAGAGATAAGTCATGCCCAACCCAAAGGGCATGACTGTCACATTGCTTTTTAATTGAATATTGTTAATTATTAGGATCTCTAGCGGGACTGGACAAAGAATAAGAAATAATTTAGGATAGTATTATCAATTAACCATCAGCCTCGTGGACTTGTCAAATGGCTTATGATAACTAGGCACCTTGATCGGTTATTAAGCTGGTGGTTGACTTACTTTACTATTAATGCTATTGTATATTCAATAAATATTATTGAATGAGAGGGCAATAGCACATATTAAATCATGCCAAGTTCAACAAATGCAATAACAAAAACGGTCGTTTTATTAGTCAAGAATCTTTCGCCTAGAAATAGGGACATTGTCTCCAGGCGTTTTGGTTTGAAGTCGGGCAAAAAGGAGACCCTTGAATCAATAGGCAAAAACTATGGCATTACAAGAGAAAGAGTCAGGCAGATCGAAGAGTTCTCGCTTGGCCAGCTTTCTAAATCAGTGGCCGGATCCCCCGAGGTTGCCAAATATGTCTCTCTGGCCAAGGATATCCTTGGCGGTAACGGGGGAGTTATGAAAGAAGTTGATATGTTCAAGGCTTTTAGCGGCGGTGATAAGACCAATGTTGTTAATGCATCTCTGGTTTTTATTCTTACCCTTGCTGGTGAACTAGTTAAATTCGGTGAAAGTGATGAGTTCCATTCTTTCTGGGCTGTTGATAAGCAAGCTGCCGGTTCGTTCACCGGTAACTTGGTTAACCTAACTAAGGCTTTTGAAAAAAATGAAAAACCCGTTCCTCAGTCTGAGCTAGCTTCTTTTTTTGAAACTAACGGTGTTGGTAATTCTAGAGATCTTGCCGTTCTGCTTAATATCAGTAAGGGATTGGGTAAAAATGTTTTTGGCGAAGTTGGACTAATCAGCTGGGCTGATGTTAAACCCAAGGGTGTTCGTGACAAGGCTTATTTGGTTTTGAGAAAAGAGAACAAACCAAAACATTTTACCGAAATCGCTAAGCTTATAAATTTGACCGGCTTTTCTTCTAAGAAGGCTAACGTCCAGACTGTCCATAACGAACTCATAAAAGACTTCAGATTTGTTCTCGTCGGCCGGGGGATGTATGGTCTTTCTGAGTGGGGATACAAGCCGGGCACAGTTAAAGAAGTTTTGGTTGATATACTAAAAACTTCCTCTAAGCCGTTGGCAAAAACAGAATTAGTAGCTAAGGTTCTGGTCAATCGAATGGTTAAAGAAAACACGATACTTTTGAATCTTCAAGACTCGAAAGTTTTTTCAAAAAAAGAAGATGGCACATACGCATTACGCAAGGCGTAATTATAAATTTCTAATTGCCCTAATTAACCTAATCAGAAATCAGGTTCAGTATTTAGGTAATTAGAAATTAGGTGAATTAGGTTAATTTTACCCGATTGGATTCACTTCTTTTAATACTCGATAGCGTCAGGACGGTCTTATCAATTCTCCGCTCTTTATGGTGGATATATTTGCCTGTGCTCTCTTTTCTAGTTGCTTATGGAATCGCTCAAAACTATACCCAGCTCAAATACCGACTTTCTCTTAGCTGGATTCTTCTCGAAATAAAAATTCCCAAAGAAGTAAGAAAAAGCCCTAAAGCTATGGAGCAAGTTTTTGCTGGGCTTCACGGGGTTTATACCAAGACTTTAAACTGGAAAGAGAAATTTTTAGGAGGGAAGGTGCCCGTCTGGTTTTCTTTTGAAATGGTTGGCAAGGGCGGAGAGACCCACTTTTTTATAAGAGCCGAAGATAAATACAGGAATGTAGTTGAATCTCAGGTGTATGCTCAATATCCAGCGGCCGAAGTTTTCGAGGCCGCTGATTACATCAATTCATTGCCACCGTATTTGCCAAATGATAAGTATGACCTTTGGGGGGCGGAACTAATGTTGAACAAGGAGGATGCCTATCCAATAAGGACCTATCCCGAGTTTGAAGAAAAATCGTCTAGTCCGGAGGATGTAAAAAGAATTGATCCTTTAGCCTCCTTGTCAGAGCTTTTTAGCACTCTCCATCCGGACGAGCAGATGTGGATCCAGATACTTGGTTCTCCTACTAACGATGATTGGGTTAAAAGAGCTCAGGCTGTTTTAGATAAGCTGATGGGTAGACAGACTGTTAAACCAAGTGGGGATTTTTTATCGGATATGGTTTTTGCTATTGATAGGGCCATAGTTGGATCGACTGAGCCTGTTGTTGAAAAGAGAGAAGAAAAGAGAGCAGACTTAAGTCCGGGCAAACAGGAGATAGCTAAGGCGATGGAAAAAAGCTGGGATAAATTGGGCTATGAAACCGGTATTCGTTTTTTATATATTGGTCCTCGGGATGCTTTTCACAAGGCTCATGTTTCAGGTATTGTTGGAGCTTTTCGCCAATATTCATCTCAAAATCTTAACGGTTTTAAGATGAACAAATTTACCCTCACCTTTGCTAAGGGCCTTTTTAAAAATTCTAAACTTTTACGCAAGCAAAAAGCTATATTTCAGAATTTTAAAGAAAGAAAATTATTTACTACTGGATTTAAGCGGTATGTTTTGAACACTGAAGAGTTGGCAACGATTTTCCATCTTCCGGATATTGGAGTCAGGTCGCCTTTATTACCTCGAGTCGAAGCAAAAAAGGGCGAACCTCCGCAAGGATTGCCAATAATGTAATTGAGATGGTTTTTGAAACCATCTCACAAAATTATGTCGTTAGCTGAAGACAATAAACTTGTAGTTTTGGGGGAAACTAATTTTCGTAATCAGCGATGGCGTTTTGGTATCAAACAAGATGATCGGAGAAGGCATATGTATGTTGTCGGATCGACTGGCATGGGCAAATCGGAATTCTTGAAGAATATGGCTATACAGGATATTGAGGCGGGCAGGGGAGTTGCCTTCATTGATCCTCACGGTGATCCTTCAAGCGATTTACTGGACTATATTCCGAAAGAAAGAATAAAGGATGTCATATATTTTGATCCGGGTGATCTAGACTATCCGATAGCTTTTAATGTAATGGAGGGTATTGGTTTTGATTATCGTCATTTGGTAGCTAGCGGCTTAGTCGGTGTATTTAAAAAAATATGGGGAGTCGAAGCCTGGTCTGGCAGAATGGAATATATTTTGAATAATACTATTCTCGCTCTCCTTGAAACTCCAAACTCAACTTTGCTCGGGATTAACAGGTTGATGGCAAGCAAAGAATACAGGAAGGATGTGGTTAGTCGAATTACCGATCCAATAGTCAAATCATTTTGGACTGACGAGTTTGCCAAATATGCCGATAAATTTGCCACCGAAGCTACGGCGGCCATTCAAAACAAAGTCGGTCAGTTTTCCTCTAATAATTTGATTCGCAATATAATTGGCCAAGAAAAATCAAAGATCAATATAAGAAAAATAATGGATGAGGGAAAGATTTTGATTGTTAATGTTTCAAGGGGAAAAATCGGCGAAGACGCCTCTCGTCTTTTGGGAGCTTTCCTGGTTACTAAAATTCAACTTGCGGCTATGTCCCGAGTTGATGTTCCGGAATCAGAGAGAAGGGATTTTCATCTGTATGTCGACGAGTTCCAGCATTTTGCGACGGAATCTTTTGCTAGCATTCTTTCTGAGGCTAGGAAGTTCCATCTGAGCTTGGTCATGGCCCATCAGTACATAAAACAGATGGAAGAACCGGTGATGGACGCCGTATTTGGCAATGTCGGTACAATAATCTCTTTCAGAGTCGGAGCCGAAGATGCTGAGTTCTTGGAGAAGTGGTTCACGCCTGACTTTCTGATGGGTGATATAGTTAATCTCGGCAAGTACAATATTTACTTGAAACTTATGATTGACGGAATTTCTTCGAAAGGTTTTTCGGCGTCAACTATTCCTCCTTTGCCTAAACTTGAAAAATCCAATCGCGAAGCGATTATAGAACAATCAAGAAAAACCTACGCTACTCCTCGAGCCGAAGTTGAAAAGATCATCGCCGATTGGGCAGTAACGATTGACGGCAAGCCGATGGAGTCTAAAGATTTTAGGGACTCTCCACCGGCTAATAGGCCCTATGGCGGCCAAAGCGGTGGTCAGGGTCAGTATATGAACCGAGAAAGCTTCAGACCGCGGTCTGACTCTGGAGGAGGATTCAGTGGTGGCCAGAGAATATTCTCACCCCCTGCTCCAGAAAGACAGTTCCGGGCTGAACCAAGAAGAGAAGAGAGGCCTCAGACCTTCAGACAGCCATTATCAACGTCAAAGCCTGCTCCTCAATTTGAGCCAGACAGGATTTCTCAACCTCCGCCTAAAGTTCAGACTCAGGCATTTCAACGGCCCATATCAAATAATCAACCTCAGCAACCACTGAATCCAAAACCTCCGGTTTCTTTGAATGAAGCTCTTAAGACTGGCCCGGTTAATTTTCGTGGCCATAGGATAGAGGAAAGACCTAAACAAAGAATCGAAGTTAATACCGATGAATTAAGAAAGATATTGGAAGAGGCGATGGGCAAAAAAGATATGCCCGATCCCAACAATGACTTGACTCAAGAGTAATACTATACTATACTATACTATTGATGCTAGATACCTTAGTGGGAGGAGGCAACGATGCTGAAGCTAGCTTCGATTCTTGAAAAAATGGGCCCTAATGGACAGGGCGAGCTTCTTCGAGCCATTACCTTTACTGGTCCTGGACTTGGCTGCTATCAGAACTATGACGTCAGAAAAGATGCCATTGATTGGCCAGACGAAGCGATAGACAATAGATTTTCTGGATTCATCCAACCCATGGGTTCGAACAGTGGCGACGGTAAGTTTATCTCAAGCTGGGAGGTTAGTGAAGTAAGGGAATCTTTCCACGCCTATACATTTCTCGAGGATGGATTGATTGTCGATGTTCTTTGGCACCAGAGTTACGGTCACGATGGAACATTGGCATTTCGTGTCTATCGGGACGGGAGCCTGAAGTATTTTCTGGTTAACCATGATTGCAAGCATGATGATGAGTGGCGGGATATCACTCCACCTTCGGAAGAAGGGTCGGCCGTGGCCGCGATTTCTCCAGATGACGATGATGAGGGAGGAGCGTCTGAGGAGCTATATCGGGTTTTGAAGTTCAACGCCCCTAATCTCTAGTTGTTGTGCCTGCTCAATGAGTGGGCCTTTTATTTTATTTGCCAAGGTGTAGTATTCGTTATACATGTCGTCCAAATTCTATCGAAAATATATCAGGATACCTCCCAACAAGAGCATAGATATTCGCGATATAATGCCGATTATCAATCATCCTCTTTTTCAGAGGCTTCTTCACATATCCCAGCTAGGTACTACTCTGATGGTCTTTCCTGGAGCATCTCATAACCGGTTTGAGCACGCCTTGGGAGTATATGATAAAACAACCCGATTCTCCAAGAAAATGGTTGAAGAAGGATTTCTCACTGCATATGAGGCCAAAAATGTTTCCTTGTTTGGATTGATGCACGATATCGGCCATGGACCCTTCTCGCACGTGCTCGAAGAACTTACCCCCGTTAATCACGATAAAAATGGGATGAAGATAATCGGCCAGCTTTCCTCGGAGATAAAAAAAGCTGGCGGCGATCCGAAGTTTGTAGAAAAAATATTCACTAGAAAAAATTCTCTTTATCGAATTGTTATGGACAAAAACGTGGGCATGGATAAGCTTGATTATCTTGACCGAGATGTTTATCACACCGGCTTTGGTCAGAGGCCCGATATTGAGAGCCTTTTTAATTATCTTGGCTACATAAAGGGCAAATTGGTCATCGATAAGAAGTCTCTTGAGGCGGCTAAGCAGATGCAGAAGTTGTATCTATATATGTATAAGGAAGTCTATCTGCATAAATCAGCTCTTATTAGCCAGCGATTTCTTCAGAAAATGGTTGCTCGTTTTTTGAGACTTGAGAATATAAATCCAGCGGATATATGGCTGATGAACGACTATGAACTTCTGGGCAAGGTTTCAGTTTCAAAAAATACAGAACTTCAGTTCTTGCACCAATGCTATAAGACCAGAAATCTTCCTAGAACGGGCATGGTTATTCGTTTAAAAAACAAAGAGTTTAAAGAGAGAATCGCTGGTAAAAATATAAGAGTAGTGGGGGAGAGTCACAAATTTTTTGAGAAATTTATGAGGCACTCTTCGCCCGAAGATTTGGAAAGGTTGGAATACATGGTTGGAAAACTCATCGGAGTGCCGGCCTACAAGATTGTTATTGTTCCGACTCTGACGCCGTGGCGCTTTGTGCCGGAGGACATACTCTATCACGACAATGGCAGGATATTTTCTTCTAAGGCCACCCAGAAGGAATATTTTGAAGCGTTGAGGGCGGAGATGAGTGACTACATGGCCGTAAGGATTTGCATAATTGGGAACAGAAGTATATTATACGAAAATTCCAATAAAATCTACCGGCTCATTAAAAAGGAGATTCTGAATGACAGAAAATCTAAGTCCTCAACAACTGCTAGAGCTAAAAGATAAGTTGTTTGTGATAGTAGAAAATTTAGGGAGTAGGCTGTCACCGAATAATGATGTGGATGAGCCAGATTGTAATATTTTAAACAGTGATCACTATAGTTATAATGATGAAACTTGGGAGATTAGTGCTAGTAGGATTATTACACATTGTAATAGGATCTATGATGACTGGTGGGTGGTCGTAGTTTATAACCAGCAGCTTGTTTTTAGGGCAAGCAGCTATGTAGTTAATCCGGGGGTCTATACTCCTGGTCAATGGCAGAATGATTTAGAGAATCTTTATAGAACTGCATTATCAAAATAAAAACTCTAGCAAGATTTTCCGACTCATTAAGGGAAAGGTTGGAAGATAGCTTGACACGTTAAATAATCCATGAGACACTTGTTATTGATGATACGGTAATTATAGGGAGAAAAGCAGATGAGATCTTCGGTGCAAAGACCACTGGTAATGGATCAGCCGATTGTAAAATTTGCTGCATATTTTCATGGCGTAAAACCAGATAACCTTTTGGAAGTAATTCATAGGATCGTATCTGATAGTCCAGATGTTCAAGCATCAATTTCTGCTGTAGCCGCAATTGATGACAAAACAAAAAGAGTGGTTTATAAAGACTTGTTCAACAGACTGCAGGATTCACTGCAGAAAGAAAGGCTCACCTCTTTCACCTAAGGACTCTTATCATCATCCTCCATTGCCGGAGGAT
>Ga0209542_10019710_pt1 | contig 10771 bp, 10 predicted proteins | sample RifCSPhighO2_01_FD_184028 | JGI IMG/M metagenome (GOLD analysis project Ga0209542, IMG submission 184028) | Soil microbial communities from Rifle, Colorado - Rifle CSP2_plank highO2_0.1 (SPAdes) (version 2) | ecosystem: Environmental > Terrestrial > Deep subsurface > Rock core/Sediment ...
GTGATTTCTACTAAATCATCCAGCGACTGCAGAACCTTGTAAAAATTACAGGCATTAAGCCCGCCCCATTTAACCTGGCAAAGCTGACCTTGTGAATTAAGAATTTGGTAAGCATTCCTAACCAGAGGAATTTCATCCTGTAGCCGGTTAAAATCGTTCTGGAAGCTTTTAATGGATAAATCTAAATCCTCCCGCTCATGGCCAGTCAATTTCTCGTGGTAAAACTCTTCCGCCTTGTTGGAAGTTTCATTAAGAACTTTCTGCCAGTTATTAGGCTCAATGATTCCCTGCTGATTGGTATATTTGGGCAGCAGGTCTCTGAAAAAGCTCCCCCAATCTAGAAAAGCCTCAATTCTCCTGCTGCCTAAGATCCGTTCAACATTATCCACCAGCTGATCCAGGCTGACGCTTAATTTTTCTTTAGCCTCATTAAACCGGTTCAGTTCATCAATTAAGCTGGGCAGCGGAATTTCGCCGATAACCACGGTGCTTAAGTTCAAAGTTGGCAAATTAAATGTCCCTCCAGAGAAAAAGAATTTTTTATTGTTAATATCATATTCCAGGATTCCGTTAGTCGCCCGATTGCGTTCAGCGCCAAAAATCCGGTAGCGAAAATTGCCGGGAGCTTGCAGTCTTACTGCAGCTTTACTTCCAGCGGACTGAAGATCATAGCTGTTATCCTTGCCGCTAAAAAAAGTCAGGGGCTCTTTTTCTTTCAATTGCAGCGGCAAAGTGCATAATGGCTGGTCCAGGAGCGCTGCCCTTAAATCATCATCCTGTGAATCGAGGCTGCTTTCACCATAAAATAAGTTGTAGATTTTTTGATAATCTGGATCATCTGGAGACCATTTCTGCATTATTTGAGGCAATCTGGGCACTTCAATAAGCGGATCTGGGCAGCGGTTGACCGTGTTAATGGACACTCTGGGCGGAATTTTAATTGACAGCTCTAAGTTGGGCTGGACTGTTTTATTTTTTTCAATTGGCTCTTCCGCAGCAGCCGTAAGAGGCAGGGAAAACGCTAAAGCAGTCAGCAGTGTAGGTAAAGAAGGAAAGGCCACAATTTAACAATTAATTAGGCCAGTTATATAAAAGTTAAGCAAAATAGTAATGCTTCAGATTATTGAAGCATTACGTAAAATAAGGCTTCATCCAATAATAGCCCAACTACCTTCTGCTGGCTTTCTTGGCTTCCAATTCTAAGGCTGAACGGTTAAGATGCAGTTTTAATGATACGAACGCTGCCAGGCTGAGGGTATATCCCCAGAAGTAGCTGAGGTTAGTAAGCAAAGATAGTGAGCTATAACCTGATATGCTGACGCTGAAATAGAACAGAATGTCGCCCAGTAAGATGCCGCAGCTGGCTAGAAAGAAAATTAACAGTGGCTTGGCAATTTGGCCCAGCTGTCTGGAAAACAGAACTGTGCTTAAGGCAACAGTTATGATTAAGGAGCTGATAATTGGATAAAATATGCTAAAAAAGGAAGCCTGTTTTCCCTTAGTCCCAAGAACGATAGTCAATACTATCGCTAATAAAGCTGCTCCAATAATTAACATCGCTCCAAACTTGGCTGTGCCGCCATGCTCTTTAAATAAAGTAAAGGCTAAACCAATAAACGAGACTAAAATAAGAACCGCTCCGCTTGTCCAGTAAATATCATGAATGCCGATCGGGGAAGCGTCTTTGAACACCTGGCGGGAAAGATAGAATGATATTTCCCCCAGCGCATATAAAAAATACCCTGAAACCATACTAAAATAGATAAAATAATTGACATCATCAAATAGCAGTTTGAGCTTATTTCTAAAGAAAGCTTCCAATACCACTAAGCCAGCCAACGCGGCAAATATCGCAGACAGGGTAATGATCAAGGCTGAAATGCTCTCAAAGCTATCTAACACCATACTTCCCAGGAAGAAAAATAACTATATAAAAGATTCGGTGCTAATAGTTTTTGGAGAATTTTTTTTAAAATATATGGGGCGGCCACCGAGACTTTCGATGCTTCGCACTTCCTTCGCATTCCTGCGGAACAGAATCGAACTCGGATGTTGGGATGTCTGCTAATGGTTAGCCACAATAGGGAGAAGCATTCTTCTTGTCCCACATTCTACCATTAAACTATGGCCGCCAATAACTAATCTGAAACCATGGATACTTTAAAAACCTTGCTTAAATGTTAATGTTAAGCTCTTAATCTAGGTATCAGTTCAGCTGTTCTTTACTAGCTAGAATTTGATTTGTGGTTTCCCCTGCTAAACACCAGCCAGCGGTTCATCCCGAAATTTAATACTGAAACCATTCCGGCCACCACCACAATAGAAAGTAAATAGTTAAAATTCCAATTTACACTGGCAACATATACTAAAATCCAGTTCAGGTCGCTAATAAACAAGACTACGAAAACAAATAACCAGAAGCGGCCTTTTTTTCTGAAGGTAATTACTGAATGATACAGGAACAGAAAAATAGCTTCAATACCTATGGCCACAGCCAGCGAAAACATATGCCATAGCCCCAGCACTTCTGTAAGCGCATAAGTAATCCCCAATCCAAACAGTAAACTTAACCCGCCACCTATTAAAAATTTTAAATATCGAAATAGTTCTGTTAAGGAAACAGTTTTTGGATTCATTTTTTCTTGATCACGCCAACGGCAACCCAGGCAAAAGTTCTCCAGAACGGAAAATTCTTCAATAAGAAATTGTCAATCGGTTCAAATAAGCTAAACCAGCAAAGAGCCAGCCTCTTGTTTTTGAGCAAATAAAACAAAAAAGCCAGGAACGAGCCCAACAGGTAAAATTCTTTATGTTTAGCGTTCAAAGACCTGACTTTCCTTAAGGTCAGATAATGGGGCTTAGTTTTCATGTAGGGTGAAAATGTCCTGTAAGGAAAAGTGGCAATCCAGGGCTTTAAAGATTCCTTAAATACAATAATGCCTCCTGGTTTCAAAACCCGCAGACATTCAGAAATTGTTTTATCCTGGTCAGCGTGCATCAGCACACAGTTGATATAGACCACATCAAAAGCATGATCCGGCAGATCCATCTTCTCGGCATCAATTTTTTTAACTAGGGCTTTAAAATTATTTTTCTTTAAGAATTCTTTAGTCAGGGATATGCTTTCCTCAGAGAGGTCGATAGCGGTAACTCTAGCCCCCTTCCGGATAAAATCAATCGTCTGCATCCCTGAACCGCAGCCGATTTCCAGCAAGTTCTTATTTTTAATCTCGCCAAGTATTTGGTATGTAAATTGCACTGCTGATTTGTGCATGATTAGGTCTATTAGTTTAACATCCTTAATCTTCTCTGGTGAACCCCAAGCCAGGTCCCAAAAATGATTTTCTTCCATCTTAATTTATCATATAGCAGATGTGACAAATATTCGGATATGACTGTACACATTTGCTTACATGAAATGAGAAAACAATCTCATTTCAGTACCGAAAACAAATCGTCGTTTGTTTTCGTGTATTAGTAATTGTGAACAAATGTTCGAAAATATTTCACAATTACTATAGATGCTTCCATCGCAAATTGCCTGTTTTTAATCAGTGCTTACCTGAGCTGTGAACTGGCAGGCATAGAATGCGGCGGCAATATTTTCTGTTTTGTTTTTTTCAATCGCAGCCCTAATACTTTAATACCATATTGGAAACCTAATTTAACCAACCTGTTTAATCCTTGGGTTTTAGAAGTTCCTTTAGTTCGATCTTTAAACTCATATCCCACTTCAGTAACATCAAACCCGCGCTTAACACAGTTGTAAGCAAATTCAGCAAAATATTCCCCAAAACCCTGGCGGCTCCACCTTACATGATCCAGGACATCTTTCCTTACTGCCACAAAACCGGAAGTATAGTCTCTCACCTGCCAGCCTAATAATAATGAAGAATAAAGGTTAAGCCCGGTGCTCAACGCCACTCTCCAAGCAGGACGCAAATCTTTGCCGCCCTTGGCGTAGCGCGACCCGATAGCCACATCGTACTTTTTAATTTGTTCCACCAGTCGGGGGATATCCTCCGGCGGCAGGCCTAAATCACAATCCATCCAGACGATTACATTTCCTTGAGCCGCCCTGACTCCATCATCCAAAGCTGACGCTAATCCTTTCTCATTAACGCGGTGAATGAGCCTTACTGTTTTATTTTTAGCGCTAATCTTCTGGACAATATTCCACGTGCCGTCAGGGCTGTTATCATCGACAACAATGATCTCCTTTAACTGGCTACCTAAACTGGTGGATATCCTATTGATGGCCTCTTCAATATTTTCTTTTTCATTATATGATGGTAAGACTACCGATACGCGAGGATCCCACCTAGTTTCAAATTCTTGTATGCCAAGATGTCCTTCTTTATGTTCTGAAAGCATTTTTCTGCACCTCCTTAATCACGTCAGTGATATGTTCAATTTGCTCTACACTAAGATGGCTTGAAGATGGCAGATAGAGCCCGTCCCGCTCGAGAATTTCCGCCGTCGGGCATTCCGTCCAATCAGGGAAATGCGGCTCATCCTTGCCATAAGCCGGCTGCTTATGCAGGCCAATGAAAAAAGTCCTGCACTCGATGCCTTTCTTCTTCAGCTCTTCCAGCAACTGTTTCATACTCAGGCCAAATTTGCGCTCCTGCACCAGAATACCGTACATCCAATACACATTTTTAGCCCATTTTTTTTCCGGCGGCAAGGTCAGGCCGACAACATTTTTTAAAAAGTGATTATACAGGTAAGCGTTGTGCCTTCTCGCTTCCACCAATTCATCAATTCTTTCTAGCTGGGCTAATCCTAAGGCTGCTTGCAGGTTAGTCAGGCGGTAGTTATAACCTATCTCCTGGTGCAGGAATCTGGGCTCTCCAAAAAAATGGTTGCGCAGCTTTCTGGCCCTTTCAGCCCAGTGCTTATTGTTAGTAACCACCATCCCGCCTTCGCCGCTAGTTACGATCTTGTTAGCATAAAAACTGAAACAGGCAATATCGCCCAGAGAGCCGGCTTTCCGGCCTTTATATTCCGCGCCATGGGCTTCTGCCGCATCTTCAATCACCACCAGCTTATGCCGTCTGGCAACATCATTGACCGGATCCATATCTACCGGATGGCCATAGGTATGCACCACCATGATAGCTTTAGTTTTCGGAGTGATTTTTTCTTCAATTTTGCTGACATCCATGTTCCAGGTATCTAATTCAGAATCAACAAAAACCGGCTTAGCTCGGGCATAGATGATGGCATTAGTTGAAGCGGCCATGCTGAATGTAGGAGTGATTACCTCGTCGCCCTGCCCGATGCCCACAGCTTCCAGAGCTAGATGCAAGGCCGTAGTCCCACTAGAACAGCTAACGCCGTGCTCTACCCCGCAATAGTCCGCAAATTTTCGCTCGAATTGGTTGATGAATTCTCCGGCCGAAGAAATCCAGCCCGTTTTAACCGCTTGGGTAACATAACTTAACTCATTGCCGGCAAGGGTCGGTTCGCAGACTGGAATGAACAAATTGCTGGTCATCAATTTAAATCCGGCCTCAGCAAGGCATTCCCTCAAGTAAGGATGCCAGGAAGGGTCTACAGTTTTAAACAGGCCGTATCCAGTGTGGAATTGATCTAGTTTAACTTGGTTCAGCTGCTCTTCAGTTATTTCAGCTACATAAACAGTGTTGATACTGTGCGTTCCACAACCGTGGCCGAATGGATCTTCAGTAAAAATAGTTTCATTGCCGCTGATAATCTTTCTGAAGGTTCCAATTTCCAGGCCCAACTCTTCCCTAACTTTTCTTTTGGCGGCATCTTCTAACCATTCATTTTTCCTGACCCTTCCGCCGATCAGCCACCATTTATCTTTGGCAGGAGCAGTATTGCGCTTTAGCAGCATAAACTCATTGGCCGTTGTCTTGATCAATACATCCACGCAGCAAATAGGCATCTGCTCATGAATCTTATAATACAATTCCTGGCTGATGCCTGAGTTCATGGCTTTATTTGAGTCCGTGATTGAGTTCATTAATAACCACTTTTTAATTAATTAATTTTTTACTAGGCTGCTTCTACTGAGCTGCTTTTTCAATAAACCTTTTTTCTAATTCCTTCCCACGGTAGGGCCCTTGCTTTAGCTCAATCATCTGGCTGGGCTCCAGAGCCTCCATCCCATGACCGGTGTTGAGCACGACAGCATCTCCGGCCGTTACAATTATTTCGGAAACTTTAGCATCATTTTCCCGCTCATCGTATAAGTCGATCCTAACCCGACCGGAAACCAAATAAAAAAATTCCTGCACGGGAAAATTGTCTAATCGTTTAAATGGCAGATGAAAATGCTCCGTTATTTTTTTCGCTTTCTGCCAGCGGTGAGCCCCCATCTGGAATGGAAATTCATTGGGCGTGAAAAATTCAATCTCTTTATTTTTCTGCTGCAGTTCAGAAAATAACGGCGGTGAAATGACTATAGCCAGAATTTTATCATTATGTTCAATCCTCTTCACACCACCCATAAGATAGCTGTTTAGCAAATTACTATAAAAAGGTTCTGCAGAAAATTAGCTGTTTGTTAATTTTCAACAATCATTTATTTACACTCAAGCACAAATAATTTAAAGTAGCCTGCTTATGACCTAATATGGTCTTTACTACCAGCAATGATGTAAGAAGTGGTCTTTACTACCAGCAATGATGTAAGAAGAGATGATTCAATCAGTTTAATTACAAATTGGGTTTTATACCACGCAGCTTGCTGCGGTTTGAAGTCCAATTTGTAATCTTGAAAATGCTGGTTGCGAAGCAACAAATTTGCCGTATACCCCATAGCTTGCTGTGGGTAGGCAAATTTGAAGCATTTTCATTGATTTTGACGTAGTCTATTACTTTCCCTTAGAAAACTGAATAACTTTCATCTCCGGAAAAGAATACTCCTGTAGCTTCCTATTATTCTTCTCTAGCAGTTCTTGATAGGAAACTTTCCCCTGGAAATTTCTGGAAGAGATAAACCAGAACTGATCGTATCCGGCAACTTTCTGGGCCAGTTCAGAACGGCTGACTTCTCCAACCGGACCGTTTTGGTCTTTAGTCAGGTCAATAATCACCGTCGTTCTCTGCTGGTAATAATCATACAGGCCTAAGTTAGATCCGCCTCGGTCAAAAAGCACCACCGGATAGCCTGAGAGATGGCTTTCAATCAGAGAAACTGCTTCTTTCCATGGTGTTTTAGTTGTTTCCTGGTAATAGATTGCAATCGCGGTTAGGTTAAAGATAACGACCAGCAGGATTACGACGACAGCGATCTTTCTTCTTAATTTAAGAAGACCACCAGCAACCACGATGATCAGAAAAGGAATGATGAAAAAAGAATGGCGGATTAGAGCGAAGGAGCGCAGAGTGGTCTGTAAAAAGATAATTTGTAATAGTAAAGCCAAGATCAGGGCGGTTAGCGCCAGTATTCCTTTCCTTCCTGCCAAGAAATCTCTGTTCTTCTTATTCTGGTCCTGCTTCCTTAAGATAAATAATACTGCAGCCAGGCCGACTATGGTTGTGCAAATCGGCAAGAGGTAGAACCCAATTCCCAGATTGCTGAGGAAAGATGGAACGCCTCTCAACACTAAATTATTTTGCAAAGAAACTTGCCTAATTATAACTTGCGTCCAGAGAGTAGGAATTCCCGGAATAAATAGTAGGATTATTGCGCCAAAAGCCAGAAGCTGTTTTTTTAAAAATCGTTTTAAAAATAATTTTTGCTGAAAAAATAAGGTTAATAAGAATTGCAGCAGCAGCAAAAATAAGGCCATGTAATTGATGTAGAGAGAAATTGCGCCTACAATAATATAACTAACCCCTAAAAAAATAAACTTACCTTTCTCAGACCTATACTGGTCTTTCTCATGCCATAACACTAATAGATAGGTGCTGGACAGGGCTAACAATCCAAACAGGCTGTAAGGCCGCGCTTCTTGGGCATAAACTATGGCTGACATCAGCGTGGCATACCATAGCGCGCTTACCAGTCCAGCTTTCCTGCCAAAGAACCGCGCGCCAAGAAGGTAGACTAAAATTATTGCCACCGAGTCAAATAATGCTGAAAAAGCTCTTAGAGCAAATTCACGGTCGCCAAAAAGCTTAACCAGGGGAGACAGCAACAAGAAATAGCCGGCTGGCATCAGCTCATAAGCTTCTACGCTGCTAATTATTTCCTGATAGCTGCCTTGCCTCAAGTGGGTCAAGGTTACCATCTCATCGGTCCATAACGATTCCTGGTCCAGCTGATATCCTCTTAATAATGCTCCAGAGCAAAGAATGATCAATAATATAATCAGGGCCTGCTTCTGTTTAAATTTGATTTTTTTGAACATTGTTAGGTTTAACTAACTATTTTTAACCAGTCATAAGTAATTTAGAAAATCTCTGATAGTCAGTAATTTGCAGCCATTTTCCCTTACCCCGGCAATATCCTCTTTTAAGGGCATCCGCGTATAAGTGGCTTTGCCTTCATCCTGCACGATAGTTTTTATTTGCGGCAGTGAAGCATAATTTTCCATAAACTCGTTAAGCATCTGGCCAAATTGCCAGGCTATTTGGTGATGCAATTTATACATTGAGCCGTTTCGGTCGTAAGCAAATTTTCGCTGAAAAATAATTGGCCCTGAATCAAGGCCAGGCTCCATGAAATGGATCGTTACACCAAACTGGGGATCATTATTCTTTAGGTAAAACACATACTGCGCTGCGCCGCGGTATTCAGGCAAATAAGAGCCATGGGCATTGATCAATCTGTTTCCCAGCGTTTCAAAAACATTTTTCTTAAGTATCTGCGATACTAAGCATAAAATGTAATCTGGGTTTAAGTCCTTAATTTGGCCTAAGAATTCCTGGCTGCTAAGATCATTGGCCTTAATCAGCCGCAAATTATGCTTTTCAGCCAGCTCTTCAATTGTTTTAGCCTCATCATTAAGGTATTTTCTGCTCTTCACCAGCCGATGCCCTTTCAGCAGCAGATTGTATAGCCGAGATTCAACTAACTTATAACCAAAAAAGCTTAGTGATGATTTCTTAATTAATTTGTAGGCAATTTTGGCCTGATCCTTAACTGATTCGCCTTTCAGCTGGCTGGCTAATACGACAGCTGAAATCTGAGCATGGTTTTTCCTGATGATCTCCCGGCTGGCTACCACCGAAGCCATGGTGTTCTGGGTGAACAGGATTATTTTGGCCATTTATATCTCAAATATCTTAAATTATTTTTTATGCTTTTTTATGCTGTTTACTAATTCATCTTCTGAACCTTAATTGCAGAACTCTTTTTCCATAAATCCAGCCGAATTTTAGAAGCGAAGTTAATTTGGCGGCCGTTTTTGATTCTCCTTCCAGCCGGTCAACGAAAGAATAAGGAATTTCCTTGATTTTGAAGCCTTGCTGGTTTGCCTGGTACAAAAAATGGACGCAGTATTCGCCATAAATTGAATCTCTTAACGATAAAGTGTTAAAAACACTTTTCCGGGCAGCGATAAACCCGGTGGTCCAGTCCAGAATTTTGAAATTTAAAATTAGGTTGGCATAAAGGTTAAACATTCTGCTGGTAACGGTCCTGAGCGCTGGCCGCAAATCTTTTCCACCTTTCACGTATCTGGAGCCGGCAGCAATATCCCAGCTCGACAATTCTGAAATCAATTTAGGAATAACTTCCGGCGGCATGGACTGGTCGGCATCCATCCATACCACATATCGGCCTTTAGCCCGTTCAAGGCCGCAGCTGATTGATTTCACCAAGCCGCGATTTTCAATTCTTCTGATGACGCAGACATCTTTGTCGGTTATGCCCTGGGCAATTTCCCAGGTCCGGTCCGGGCTATTATCATCTACGACTAAGATTTCCTTAGAATATCCTTCCAAAGCCGTATGGATTCGGTTAATTAACGGAATAATGTTGCTGGCCTCATTATAAGTGGGGAGGATCACTGTTACGTTAATACCCGTAGAATTAATGCCTGTAGGCTGGTTAATGCCCGTGGAAGAATTAATGCCTGTGGGCTGGTTAATGCCAGTTGGCTGGCTGCTAGACGAAGCTATTTTTGCCTGCTTATCTTCTTCCAGCCGCCGTTCTTTCATCGGGCTATATTTTCTGATTATTTCTTTAAATAACTTTTGAAACAGAAGATTTTAGCATAAGCCTGGATGCATTCAGCCTGAACATAGAAACATATAGCTATGCTTATAAAATAACTTAGGCCCTAGCCTAAAGATGTTTACCGAATGGCTGCTCCGAAAAAAAGAAAGAACCTTGGAAAGCAGGCTTGACGATGCTGATGCCAACTATGATAGTAGCCAGCACGAAGATAATCCGGTTGTTTTTCAAAAAAGATATCTAGGTATTCTGGAAAGCTATGGCGTCAACTGGGATTTGGAAAAAGCTGCCCGAGACACCCTGCAGAACTTCTTTGACAGCAATAAGCAGACGCTTGATGGAGTGGAGGTAAAGATTAAAACGGAAGGGCTTCAAAGCTATGTGGTTAGAATTCAGGGCAATGGCAGTTATGATTTTAGGCAGCTGCTGCATCTGGGAGCAACCACTAAAACAGATAATTTCCTTTCTGCGGGAGGAATGGGGGAAGGAGCTAAAATCCTGGCCTTGGTCCTGCTCAGGGATTACGGGTTTTCACGAGTAAGGTTCGGCTCGCAAGACTGGGTCGTCGATTTTTTAATGGATAAAATACCCGAAGATGATTATGTTGAGAGAAAGAAAGGCCTGTTTGCAGAATGCAGCAAAAAGAGAGAAGCAATCAGTGGTAATTTTATCCAT
>Ga0209542_10019712_pt1 | contig 10771 bp, 8 predicted proteins | sample RifCSPhighO2_01_FD_184028 | JGI IMG/M metagenome (GOLD analysis project Ga0209542, IMG submission 184028) | Soil microbial communities from Rifle, Colorado - Rifle CSP2_plank highO2_0.1 (SPAdes) (version 2) | ecosystem: Environmental > Terrestrial > Deep subsurface > Rock core/Sediment ...
TTTTGGTGATCATCCATATGATGTTTCAAAGTCCTGCGAAGATTTAATCTCTCTTACTTATTTTAAGACATACCTATTGCCGGTAGCTGTAGCGAGATTCGGAAATGTATACGGTGAAGGAGATTTTCATTTCCAGAGAATTATTCCAGGAATTTGTGAGGCACTGGTAAACAATAAAACTCTTGAAATTAGAAGCAATGGAAAATATGTAAGAGATTATTTATATGTTGAAGATGTCGTAGAAGGGTATTTATTTTTATTATCGAAAATAGACTCTATAAAAGGAGAAGCATTTAATTTTTCATCAAACGACAGCTTGTCTGTTATTGATGTTATTAAAACAGCTGAGAAATCTTTGAATAAAAAAATTAAATACACGATTAAAAATAGTGCTAGAAATGAAATTCCATACCAGCATTTAGACGACTCTAAAATTAAGAAATTGGGATGGAGTAGCAATTATTCTTTGAAAACAAGTTTTCCTTCGGTTCTGGAATGGTATGAAAGAGTGTTAGGTTAATGACAAGAGTGGAAATATGATTTTTTCAAAAACTAAAATAGACGGGGTAGCTATAGTTGAAATAGAACCTAGAAAAGATGAAAGAGGTTATTTTCAACGAATTTACGATGCTTTAAAATTTAAAAAGAAGGGAATTAATTTTAAATTTGTTCAGATTAATCAATCGATGTCACAACATAAAGGAACCATCAGGGGAATCCATATGCAAAAATTCCCAAAATCAGAGGATAAACTGATTCAATGCATTAAAGGCTCTATATTTGATGTAGTAATTGATCTTCGTCCTGATTCTAAAACATATGGAAAATGGATAGGAGTAGTCTTAGAAGCAAACCAAAAAATGATATTTGTTCCAAAAGGCTGTGCTCATGGATTTCAAGCACTGGAAAACGATACTATTATTCAATATCCAGCGTCTGAATATTATTCTCCAAGACATGAGATAGGCATTAGATGGAATGATCCGTATTTTAAAATTAAATGGCCGCTTAAGAAAATTCAGGTCTCAAAAAAGGACGCTTCCTGGCCCAACTTTGTAATTTAATAAGATGAAAAGAAAATATCTCATCATCGGGGCCACTGGCTTTATAGGAGCAAATATTACAAGATATCTTGTAAAAAGAAATGTGCACGTAAGTATTATTGTTCGAGATAAAAAATTAAACTCACGACTTTCTGATATTGCTTCAAGTATAGATATTCACGAAACAGACATTTTAAATCCAAAATTGACTTCAGTAGTAGAAAAAATACGTCCAGATTATATTATTCATATGGCAGCTTATGGTGTAATGCCGAAAGAAGACAACACTAAAAAAATGATCGACGTAAATATTAAGGGGACCGTAAATCTTATTAATGCAATTAAGAAAAACAATTTTAAACTTTTAATAAATATCGGAAGTGCTGTGGAGTATGGAGTCAAAGATCATAAAATTAGCGAAGATGATTTGTTAGAACCAATCAATGACTATGGCTGGACAAAAGCCGCATCAACACTTTTTTGTCAAAAAGAAGGAATTAAAAATGGTTTGCCAATTGTTACGCTTCGATTATTTACTCCATTTGGTTATTTTGAAGACGAGACTCGTTTGATTCCATCAATAATTATTTCCGCGATCAAAGATGATCCAATTAAAGTTTCAGTTCCGACTAGCGTTAGGGATTTTGTTTTCATTGAAGATATTATTGATGCTTTAGATTTAGTGTCGAAACAAAAAATTGGACCCGGAGAAATTATAAATATAGGTTCTGGCAAGCAGCATTCTGTTGGAGAAATCGTTGAGAAAGTCATTAAATTATCAAAAAGCAAATCTTATGTTGAATGGGGAGCTGTTAAGAAACAAACTCGATTTATTGAACCAAAGAGACTTGAAGCAGATATTACTAAAGCTAAAAAGATACTAAAATGGAAGCCGAAGCATAACCTAGATCAAGGTCTTTTAAAAACTATTGAGTGGTTTAAGAAAAATCAAAAATTATATGAATGACTTTCCATCGATTTCTATTGTAACGTGTACTTATAATGCGAATCTTCCACTGTTTGAAGAAGTCTTGAAAACACTCCGAAGCCAAGAATATCCTAAGAAATTAGTCGAACATATTATTATGGACGCCGGCTCAACAAATGGAACAATAGAGCTTGCAAAAAAATATGATTGCAAAGTTTTTGTTCGCGCTGACTTAGCTGAGGAAGAACAAATGCGGGCAAGCTTAGGATTTAAAAAGGCAAAAGGGAAAATAATTCTTATTATTCAATCGGACAATATTGTTATGGGAGAGGATTGGTTGAAAAGAATGGTGGAACCATTCATCGAAAAAAATGTTTTTTGCAGTTATACCGCGCAATACTCATATAAAAAAAATATGTCAGCCACCACTCGTTATGGAGCTTTGATTGGCGCAAATGATCCACTAATATCTCCCTATTTTCTTGACAAAATTGAAAAGACTATAATGACTCAAAAAAAGTATAACAAAGGGCAGATAATTAAAGAAACCTCGAATTATTATGTTGTTAAATTTGAAAAGCACAATTTTCCACCACTTGGAGATAATGGGCAAATGGTTCTTCGAAGTGTGATGGAAAAAGTTAATAAGGATCCTAAAAAGTATTTGCATTTAGACACCTTTTCCCAAATGTTTGATTTAGGCTACGACACTTGCGGAATTGTAAAAAGCTCTATTATCCATGTAATAACGCCAGATATTGTGCGTTTTGTAACTCGAAGAATTCAGCTTAAAGAAAAATTTTTTGATAACAAACGAAAGAGCAGAAGATTTCTTATTTATGATTCTTCTTCGGAGAAAGATAGAAAAAATTTAATAAAATATATTGTTTTTTCAGCCACTTTTGTAATTCCATTTCTCCAAAGTATAAGAGGCTATTTAAAAATAAGGGACAGCGCGTGGTTTCTGCATCCAGTCATTTGTTTTACTATGTTAGTCGCATATGCCATATCAGAAATAAAATGGACTTTAAGAAAGAGATTGAAAACGCAGTTGTTAATGAAAATTTATGAAGACCGAAAATAAATTAAAAGAATCAGAATTTCCAAAAGAGATTTTTCCTCTGCTTTATTCTATAGAATCAAAGCATTTCTGGTTTGAAGGAAGAAATAGTATAATTTCTGCTTTTATTAAAAATACTATTCCCCGAAGGAAAAATTTAAGCTTTATAGACATTGGCTGCGGAACCGGCTATGTACTTCCTATCCTTGAGAAATTAGGCTTTTCGGTTACGGGACTGGATATGTATGAAGAGGGGCTAGCCTTCGCCAGAAAAAGGAGTAAGTCGCCTTTAATACGGGCTGATTTTAACAGCGTTAATTTAAAGCGACAATACGATGCAATTGGTGTTTTTGATGTCTTAGAGCATATAGATGATGAAACTATCTTTTTAAAAAATTGTAAGAAAACTCTGAAAAAAAATGGGTGGATATTTTTGACAATTCCTGCTTTCATGAAACTTTGGTCAAGACATGATGTTGTCGCTGGACACAAAAGAAGATATACAAAAAAAACACTCATTGAATTGTTCAGTCAGAACGGATTTAATATTCAAAAAACAGAATATTTTGGTTTCTTTCATTTTTTACCTCTCTTCTTATTTAAGGAATATCAGAATAAGCATTTAGAGAGCATTGGGAATGATCCACTTGAGATAACTAGATATACCATGAAAATACCTCCGTATCCTCTTAATGAATTATTTAAATTTTTATTTCTTTTCGAAAGTAGAATAATGAATTTTTTTTCATTTCCGTTTGGCTCTTCTATTATTTTGAGTGCACAGAAAAAAGATTGATAATATGAAAATAAAATTCTTTAAGCCATACATTACAAATAATGAAATAAAATATATAAAAGACATTTTAAAAAATAATTTAATTATTTCAGGAGACGGCATATATACAAGAAAAGTTCATGAATATTTTAAAAAAACATATAAAGTTAAGAAAGTGCTTCTTACTACTTCCGGGACGGCAGCTCTTGAGATGGCAGTGCGGCTTCTAAATCTTAATCCCGGGGACGAGGTTATAGTTCCTTCTTTTGCCTTTTCATCTTGTGCTAATGCAATACTCAACAATGGGGCCAAAGTAAATTTTGCGGAAATTGAAAAGCACACTTTAAATATTGACCCGGAAGATATAAAAAGAAGGATATCCAAAAGAACCCGTGCAATTATGGTTATTCATTACGGGGGGATTTCCGCCGATATGGATGAGGTTATGAATATTGCTAAGAGGCATAAACTTAAGGTGATTGAAGATGCGGCTCAAGCAATCGGAGCAAAATATAAAGGCAGATATTTAGGGACATTTGGTGATTTTGGCTGCCTGTCCTTTCACGAGACAAAAAATATTGTTTGCGGGGAGGGCGGGGCACTGCTCATAAATACTTCTAAAAAAAATGTACATGAATCAGCTGAGATTATAAGGGAAAAGGGTACCAACAGAAGCAAGTTTTTTCGCGGTGAAATTAATAAATACTCATGGGTCAATACCGGTTCCAGTTATTTGCCCAGTGATATTTTGGCAGCAGTACTTTGGGCCCAGTTAGAGAAACTTGATTTAATTAACGGGCTCAGGGTTAAGATTTATAATCGCTATTTAGAGAAATTATCTCCACTTACAAAGCAGGGAATATTTACACTTCCAGAAGTTCCATCATACTCAAAACACAACGCGCATATTTTTTATATAATTTGCAAAAACTCTGCCACAAGAAACTTTATGCTTACATACCTTCGAAATTCCGGAGTTTTGGCAACGTTTCATTATATTCCGCTTCACTCTTCTCCGTATGGTAAAAAATTGGGATTTAAAAAAAATGATTTTCCAATAACTGAGGAAGTCAGCGCCTGCCTAATTAGACTACCCTTGTATGCCGGGATGAAAAATAAGGAAGTAGATTATGTAGCTAATGCACTTGCCGCAGGATTGGACAAACTTGAGAAAGGCTATATGAAATGAAATATCCTGATTTTTCATTAATTATAGCCTGCTTTAATGAAGAAAAACACCTTGAAGCAAGTATTTGGGAAATTGAAAAAGTGCTAAAGATGTCTAAATTTTCCTATGAAACAATTTTTATTGATGATAAAAGTGTTGATAAGACTCTAAACGTTATTAAAAAAATTGTAAAAGGTAAAAAAAATTACAATTACTTTTTTCATAAAAAAAATGAAGGTAGAGGCAAAACGGTCAGTGACGGGATTTTAAAAGCGAAAGGGAAAGTCGTTGGATTTATAGACATTGATTTAGAGGTTTCGCCCGTTTATATACCCTATTTTATTAATTTAATTCTAAGCGGGGAAGATGTGGTTGTGGGACAGCGGATCTATCACACCAACCTAGCTTTTCTTCACAGGGAAATATTTAGTAGGGGATATTCTTTTTTAGTAAGAAAAATGCTCAAAATTCCATTTAAGGATACAGAATCAGGGTATAAATTTTTTAATAGAGTAAAGATATTGCCAATACTCCGAATTGCAAAAAATAGACATTGGTTTTGGGATACAGAGATTATGGCTTTATCGTTCCTGAGTAATCTTAGAATTAAAGAGGTGCCCGTTCTTTTTGTAAAAAATCCAGAAAAAAAATCAACAGTAAACCTGTGGAAAGATATCCCCGTGCATTTTATTAATCTACTTTCCTTTCGTGCTAGTTTAGATAATCCACTGGTAAAAAAAATAAATGGTTATAAGCGGCTTGGCACTTATTTAGCAATTTTTGCAGGAATATCCCTGTTTTCAATTGGGAAAACGATCCATTATTATTTCTATACTGATGATTTTGCTATCCTTTATTTAATACAAAATAATTCTTCTTACCCATGGCCGTACTCTTATGATTCAGTAGTCCTTTCTCTTATCTATAAAATATTCGGTACCTCAACTTATCCATATTTTACTGCGGGGGTTGTCACATATTTTGTGTCAAGCATTGCAGTATATTTTTTCATAAGAATACTCACCAGGAATAATTTAATAGCTTTCTTCTCAGCTGCAATTTTTGCAACAGGATTTATTGGAGTAGATCAATTCAGCATGATGTCTGTTTCTATAATGAATAATCTTAACATAATTAACGTATGCCTTACCCTTATCTTATTTATTAAATGGCTGGATTCAAAAAAAATAATATTTTATTTCGCAGCAGTGACAATGTTTACCGTGAGCTTATTTTTCATTCCATACAGAGCATTTCCCCTTATTCTTTTTTTGCCTATTATTGAATTTTTTTTGACATTTCAAGTTGAAAATTGGAGAAAGATAATAAGAAAAATATTCTTTTTGGGCGTCAGATTTATACCTTTTGTAATGATTGCTTATTACCTAGGTATACTTACATATGGTAAGCATGAAAGTACTCAGGGCGAGGCGATTGTTGATTTCATAATCAGTAAAACACTAATATTTTTCAATACGGACGTTTTCCAAAAAGTTTTTTCTATCCTTGGTCAATTTGTTATTTTAAAGCCTGTTCTTTCCGAATCAATATATTTTACAGTTGGTTTAATATTTTTCGTGCTAGCTATAGGTGTTGGACTCTTTTATTTTAAAAAAAACAAAAGGCTTTCGCGAAGTCTTTTTATTGCGCTCTTCTTAACGATAGCAGGTTTCATAGGAATTTTACGTCTTATTCCAAATCTTGATTCCACTAATATTACCAATAGATATCTAACGATATCTCTTATCGGATACTCCGCCATTCTCCCACCTTTTTTTTATATGTTGTTATCCGAAGCTTTGCCAAAATTTAGTGAAAAAAAACTCAAAAAGGCAGTCTCAATAATACTTGTGTCTTTTATTGTTGCTTTGGCTCTACTTTCAAGACAATACACGCAAGATATCCTGAAAGTTAGAGGTGATCCTGCAAGAAAGTTTTATAGTCAATTACGCTCATATATTCCTCATCTTTCAGAAAAAAATATTTTTTTCTTTGATCATAGCGATTCTCCTTTTATTTCAATGAGTTTTAACAATATATTACTCGGTGCATACATGAGTAAGGACGTAAATATTGCCGTACACTACAAACAGTCCATCGACAATGTAAAAATAATTGACAATTTTTCGGATTTTATTAAAAGCGCAGCTGATGGTAAAAACTATTATTCTTTTTACTATGATAAAGATGGACTTTCGGAAACTACGTCAAGGCTTAGATCTCTTCTTGCGAATGGACAGATAAGAGAAATTTATAAAGATCAAGTTTCCTATAAAAAAGGTATTAATCCGCAAGCTGAAATATCTTTTGATAATGCCTCAAGTCTTCTACCAATGGAATTAAGTATGACTGTTAAAGTAGCTCCCCTTGATTCTTCGATGGTTTCTTTTCCATATTTTGAACCTGGTGTAAATGAAGAAAAAAAAGATGAAGTTAAAAAGTTTTACGCCGGTATTTCGAAAAATCATTATTTTGACTATTTTCTTGCAAGGAAAAAATATTATGACAGCGTATTGGTAGAAGTATCTTCTTCTCATGTTAGCGGGAATAATAATGGAGAAAAAGCAACAGATAACGATATTAATTCTTTATGGCTCTCAAACGAAAGTCAGTGGCAAATAAAAATAAAACCCTCCCTTAAAATTGATCTGGGTGAGGAGAGAGATATATCAAAAATTATTATTTCAAATATTTCGGAATCAAGAACGCCTAAGGTTATCGAGCTTTTTACCTCTTTGGATAAAAAATATTGGCAAAAGGTAAAAATTACTTCCCAAAAAACTATTTTACTTTCAGACAGAAATATAGAAATAGAAAATTTTTCTCCCCTAAGAACGCGGTATTTTCTCATAAAAATAGTAAGTACTAAAGGAGGAATAACACCGGGAATATCAGAAGTAGAAGCCCTCGAAAGTGAGTTTGGGGACATAGATACTTCGAAAGCGCTTCGCATGTTAGATCACCCTTTTGAATATATAAGAGACATTGGCGAGTGGAATAGGGAATACGTATATATACAAAAAAACGCGTCTGGAGAATTTCGAACTCTTACGAATAAAGATATAGACATTAACAATTCGTACAATTTGCGAGCTCCACTTTTGGTAGATAATTTATTTCACGAATATAAGATTACTATTCCTCCCCGTGGAACAGTATTAAAAAAAGCAGAAATAGAGATTCCTTTTCCTGCGACACTTGAAATTGCTCAATTAAAAATAATTAGCGATTGAGTACTTCATTTTTTTTAATAACTGCAATAAGGTCCCTTTCGCCCTTGATTCTTATATAATTTGGTTTATATTTCTCAAGCAGTTTTCTAAATTCTTTTTCACTGAAGCGAAAATGCTTATCATTATTTTCTGTTCCAACTAAAAAGGGAACTACCCAACGGACAAATGTTTTTCCAATAAATGAATCTTCAAATTTTTTGACCGGTTCTGCAACAATTAAAACTTTTTTAGTCGCCGTATATAATTTATTAATAATTTCAGCATGTTTTTTAAATTGGTAAAGGCTTCCTTGTATAACTATATAATCGCATTTAGGAATTGTATCTTTCCTAATATCAAACAATCTTGCCTCCACTCCACGCTTATTTAGCATTTGAACAAAAGATTTACTTATATCTAGACCTAAATATCGAACTTTTTTTGGTTTGAGATATTGATAAAGTTTTGCATCGCCGCAGCAAACATCAACAACAGATGAGAAGGGGGCTATCTCGTCCGCAATCTTCTTATACCTGTCGTGATATCCTTTTCCATAAAGAATATTCATCGCGATGAAATAGAAATAAACAAAAGGAAAATTATAGAGTATTCCAAGGTTCTTTTTCATTAGCCCCTTTTAGAAAAATTTGCAGGTTAGTAGTTTTTATAGATTGTTCTAAGTTCTTCTAAGTTTCTTTCCGAAAATTCTAAAACAGTTACGAAAGTTTTCTCGTCCTTTTTGTCAACCTTGTTAATAATACTTCGAAGTACTTCCTGGTGTTTTAACGCTGCTTTTTCAAGTCGCTCAAATAAATCTTTGTTCGGTTTTTTTACTATATCTTTAAATAAGAAAACCAAAAGTGTATATTCATTTTCACCCTTTAATGCAGTTTCTTTTGCCAGTTCTACCTTCCCTTTATCCACAAGAATTGCCGCCATATGGATTCTTTTGTCTGCAAGGAGAAGGTGATATTCAGCTTTTTTAATAGGATCTCTGGTTAAAAATAAGACCACTTTATCCCTTAGTACTTTTAGTTTGTACAAAGGATGGTCAGGCAACATTCCGGGAAACGCGAGGTCATATTTTACAGGCGTTGGGGTTAGGGATGGGCTAGGAGTTGGAGATATTTCTTGTGCATGCGAGACTCCGACAAGAATGGAAAATAAAAACGTAAACAGAATAAATTTTTTAATCACAAAAAAGATTATAGCATAAATTTTCACGTTTGCTAATTAAATAGTCGACTTGTATAATTTTTTAGTCTGTAGTGATGAAAAAGAATAAAAACGACAATAAAAAAGTAGTTGTTGTGGGACTTGATGGCGCAACTTGGGAGCTTCTTAAGAGTCTTAGTAAAAAGGGCTGGTTACCAAACATAAAAATACTTTTGGAAAATGGAGTATCAGCGAATCTCATGACCACAACTCCTCCTCTTACTGGTCCTGCATGGGTATCTTTTGTGACAGGTAAAAACCCGGGCTCTCATGGTTGCTATAATTTTATGATACCCCATGAAAGTCTTTTGGACACAGAACCTATTAGCACTAAAACAATAAAAGGAAGAACTTTCTATGAGATCCTTGAGAAGGACGGGTACAGAAGTATTTTAATTAATTTGCCATGTTCGTCTCCACCCAGAATAAAAAAAGGGATTATTTTACCAAGCTTTTTTGCATCAGACTCTAAAGAAGTTTATCCGAAAAATCTGGTCAATAGAATTCCTGAGATAAAAAAATACAGAGTTATGCCTGACTTTCTAAGACAAAGAATTGGAGGAGGAGAGGCTATGGCAAAAGATGCAAGGGATTTAGAAAAGGTGAAGTTTTCTATTGCAAAAAGTTTATTTGAGGATTATGAATGGAGCTTCTTCTTTTTATTTTTTGGTATAACAGATTGGATACAGCACAAAAGATATAAATACCTATTGTCAGGCAGAGATGGAAAGAATTCCGAGTTTGTTAAAGCATATGTAGATCTGGACAATTATATTGGTTGGTTCTTAAATAATATCTCTAAAGAAACAACTCTTATCCTTATGTCTGACCACGGTTTTAAGAGCGTATCAACTTATTTTCACATCAACATATGGCTTAAAGAAAAGGGATTTTTAAATGTAAAAGTTCCCAAGCTTCACTCCAAAGCATCTCTACCTTTTACCCCTAAAAGAATTATAGGAGGAAATGTTAAAGGATTTGGTCAAAACTTTGTAAAATATTTATCATCTCTTCTTATCTCCAACAACTTTTTATATCTTTTTTCAGGACACAGTGCTCGATTTATGTCAAAATATTTTCCTATCACAAAGAAGATTATTCCATCAGAACTACTCAACGTGGGGTATGAGGTGGACCCTAAGAATTCTTTGGCATATAGCATTTCCGGAGGGAATGTTACGGGAATTTATATTAATGACACAAAGCGATTTAAGGACGGAATAGTTTCGGAAGACGAATATGAGAATGTAAGAAGGAAGATCATAAAAAATCTCCAACAGCTTCGAGATAAAAATGGCAATAAAGTATTTAAGCATGTTTACAAAAAAGAACAAATCTATTCCGGGGATTATCTTTTGATGGCGCCTGAT
>Ga0209542_10019713_pt1 | contig 10770 bp, 8 predicted proteins | sample RifCSPhighO2_01_FD_184028 | JGI IMG/M metagenome (GOLD analysis project Ga0209542, IMG submission 184028) | Soil microbial communities from Rifle, Colorado - Rifle CSP2_plank highO2_0.1 (SPAdes) (version 2) | ecosystem: Environmental > Terrestrial > Deep subsurface > Rock core/Sediment ...
AAAGGCGTAATTTCTGAAGCGAGTGGGCAAAAACGGGTAAAATTAAGCGGGGTAAAAGATGTGAATGTATTTTCGGTGGAAAACCATGTTTCAATTACCGAGCACAGTTTGGACGAACTCAACGAAGATATTCTTGGGAGCGTTGTAAAAGTGGTGGCAGATATTACTGAAATTAAAACTAACTCCATGTATATTGATGACGGTCAATCAGAAGCGGTGGTATATTTTAAACGGGGAGCGAATATTAATAAAAAAGATTTTGCCGAAGGGGACAAGGTGGAGGTGGTGGGGGTCCTGGAAATGACAGAAACTGGTTTGCAGATTTGGCCCAGAAAACAAACAGATATTAAAGTGGTTGGCCAGGCCAAGGAAGTAGAAAATAAAAATAATCCGCCGACAGACCAAACATCGAATAAATATTTACCAGCGCTCGGTGGTGGCGTGGCCGGTCTGTTGGTTGGTTTTATTATTAAAAGCCGGGGGAAAAAGAAGTTTGACGGGGGGAGTAGAGGAGAGTAAAATAAGGGCATATTTAATAAATACCCATGTTTAATTTTAAGTCGGAAGACAGTTTAAAACCAAAGTTAAGCGTATCCAAAAACAATCGAGCACACCTGGTTATTCTTTTGGCCGGTGCGGCGACCTTAATAATTCTAAGTGGTTTGGTTGGATATTATTTTGGTCAAAGTAATGGCGGAGAAGACGAAAGAGAGTTTTCCTCGGTGAATAATAATGCAGGCCAAGATACAGCGTACCAATGTGCTGTTGGTGAGGTTTTTAAAAACGGGGCCTGTGTACCAGGTCCAACCACCACGCCGACGGTAGTAGGAGAAGACAACATCCGGGTAACCTCTACGGTCAAAGCACAGTATGAGAATTTGCCAGCAGGAATTTTGCAGAGCGTGGTTTGGAAGTGGCCGGAATTGACAGAAAAGAAAGGTTATTATTTAAACTCGGCTGACGAGAAAATGTCAGAATACTATTCAATTGGTGACTTTAGCTATAATAATAAAAACGGAGAAGTTATCTTTTTGGTTGGTGTTTCTTATGACATGGGCGCGCAACAGAGGATGATAATGATTGATTTTAATAATAAGGTTTATGTTTTGGCTAAAGAGTCACACGAGATCGGCGAGCCGGAAATGTATGCCCCAAATTATGCAAAATTTGTTATTGATAAAAATTTAGACATTCCGGAGTGGGATTTTCCCCTAACCTTTACTTATGGCCAGGCCAAGTTTGAACTAACAGGACACTTTGGGGACATGTTTGGGGGGGTGGATCCTTATCCGGTCACCGGTCTTAAAGAATTGTTAAACGGTTATGAAAAAAGTTTTGTGATTTCAAAGTGGGGCAATGTTTATCTTTCGGACGACGGTTCTCACCACTTAATTGCCCCCGACGGAACCGTGGCTAACTATGTAATAGACGTTCCGTTTATCGATGCCAATGGTGTGGCGGCCATCACTTGGAATGACGGCGATACAACCAAGTACTCTTTTATCTTTAATCAAGACAGCGGCTGTGGTGGTTATGGGACGGTCGCGGTAAACAAAGAATTAACTAGCCAAGATTTGGTTGAGGTCGGCCGGGCGAGTAACGGAGATAAAATTTACGCCATTAAGGACACGAATAGCGCATATTTGAAAAAGGAATACGACAGCAGCTATTATCCAAGCGAAGGAGAAAATATTTCGTTTGAGGAATATTTGAAATCCAAGCCACTAGTTTTTTGGTATGATGCTTTGGGACGTTTGGTCCGTTTGAAAAATTTGAAATTCAAACTTCCGGTCGAGTGTGGCAAGCCGGTTATTTACCTTTACCCAGAAGAGGAAACCGAAGTAAATGTAGAGTTAGATCTAATGAAATTAACTTACTCCGACCCGTTATATAAAAACGGTTGGAAAGTGGTGGCAAAACCTAATGGGGAGCTGAAAGAAGTTGGAAGCGGTAAATACTACCCATATTTGTTCTGGGAAGGAATAGGTGGGGGGCGGTACTTAATGGGTGACAAAGGCTTTGTGGTGGAGAAGGCGGAGGTTAAAAAGTTCTTAGACACCAAACTGGCCGTTCTCGGTTTAAACAAGAAGGAAAGCGTAGATTTTATTGAGTTCTGGCAGCCTTTGATGCAAAAGAGCCCATATTATTTAGTTAAATTTATGGGGACAGGGGCCATGAATGAGTTAGCACCTTTAAGTATTGATCCGAAACCAGATACCATGATTCGTATCTTTATGGAATTTCAAGAGTTAGAAAAACCAGTTCAGATTGAAGCGCCGGTTTTGCGGACTCCAGCCAGAAAAGGTTTCACGGTTGTCGAGTGGGGTGGGTTGTTAAGGTAGAAGATCTAAGATAAAAAATAAAAAGCACTTTATTTTAGAGTGCTTTTTGTTTTAGTTGATTAGAAAAGTTTTTTTCGATCCAGTATATTTTTCAATCAACTCAGCTATGAGGCCACTTTTTTTGAGCAGAGACAATTCTTTGTTTAACAAGTTTTTTAGTCTTGACTCATTTTGTCTAAACATTATGGTGTTTTCATAAACACGAATTGGTTTTTCGGAGGCCTTAACTAGCTTAACGGCCGAAGTCTTGTTAAATTGTTCTACCAGATAAGACTCAGCGAAGGTGAGGTCGGCACGGTTTTTGGCAACAAACCCCAATACTTCGAAGGCATCAGATAACTGTGGTACCCGGATTAGCCGCTGATTTGGAAAATCTGTTTTAGCAATGGATTCAGAGATGTCGTTTTCTTTGACTGATACTCGTGTGTTGATATTATTTTTTATCTCATTAAAATTTTTTTGGTAATCAGGGCGCACCCAAATAAAGGTGGGGCTTAGATAAATAGATTCTGAAAAGTCAGCCCCAAGCTTTCTTTCTGGTGTTGGCCAAATTGTGCTACCAAAAATATCGAATCGTTTTTTGTTTAATCCTTCGATTATAACTCCATAACCAACTTCTTCGGTCCAACATATTTGCCAACGGTGTTTTTGGGCGATTTCCACCATAATGTCGTGGAAGATGCCAGAAAAAATATCTTGATTATTCTTGTAAATAAAGGCCGGGGGATAACTAGAGAATCCGACGCGTAAAGTTTTTGTTTTTTCAATTCGATCTAAGGTATCGATGTAGTTGACTTCTTCCTCTCCCTCTTCCAACCCCCAAATTGGATTGTAGGTTTCATAGGGGTTTTCAATAAGAAGAAAATCTAAGTGGTGTTTTGGTACCCCGTCAAACCGCCCAGAGATATAATCTTCGTAAACACGCCAATTTTTGTGGTATGTGTAAACTACTTTTTTTACATTAAGATAGATGGGGGCGAACTCTAAAAAAGAGATTTCAGAGAGGAGGTAATGAACGGCAATATTGGTGGCCTCTTCAATGTTTTTTATATTTTTATTAGATCCTTCTAAAACCTGTCTGGTTGTTCGGTTCGCCGATTCTCGAAATTCTTTATTATTTTTATAGAGTTTAGCCACCGCTTGATATTTTTGTTTGTAGTCTTTATTGTTTTCGACTTCGTTTTTCCAATCGAAAATTTTTACCATTTCATTGGAATAACCAAGGCTAGACATAATTTTGATAACACGATTTTTTAGAGCGTTGCCTTTGGGGATAGCCTTGTCGCGTCGGGCACGGTTTTCCGAATAGCCTAGGGCGATGTAGGTAGAAATAGCCGGAACGTCGGCGACCAGAACGGCGACACGACCAAATTTTTCAACAATGGTTTTTAAGAGATAATGAATTTCCTCATCTTTAAAATAACTGTTGCCTGGGCTCATGCCGATAATATGGTAAGCTTGGTTGTTGGTTGCACCCATAATTTTAGTTCAGACGCCAGATAAAAAAGTTTAGGATAGCGGCGAAACTAACCCACATAATGTAAGGGAGAAGTAAGATACCAGCAGTCCGGCGGAGTCGCCAAAAAATAATTATTGTCCAAAGGATAAAAACCCACAACAAAATTATCTCTATTAGGGCCGCTCCAGGTGAGTAAAAACCGAAAAAGATTATTGACCAGGCGGCGTTTAGGACAAGTTGTATGAGATAAACCACAAGTGCTTGTTTACCTTTTTTTGTTTGACGATATTTTTTCCAAATAAGAAAGGCGGCCAGGCCCATGAGGATGTAGAGGGTTGTCCAAGCCGGACCGAATAGCCAATTTGGTGGATTGAACCAAGGCTTGTTTAATGTGGCGTACCAGGTGGGGATGGCTTCAGTAGTAAACATGGAACCGATGATACCGGCGCAGGCGGCGAAAAAGACAGAGAGACCAGCCGCCAGTGCCGGCATCCAGCGTCGAAGGCCTTTTCGAGAAAGAATAAACATATAAATAATTTGGTTATCTTTAAAAATATACATCTGCGTTTAATGGTTGTGTTTTCAGGTTGGTTGGTATCTCGTGTTAGAAATTTTAGATATTTAATATTTTTCCACTACTCCAGATAATTTCAAAAATTTGTCTCATCACCTGTGCGAGAGAGAGGTTAACAATCATAATTGCAAAGTTGTCCTTCAAGTTTAGCATAAAAACAGTTGAGCCATAAATCCCTATTTCAACATTAGAACTAAACATCTCTGTTGGAAGCAGGCGCGACTCCCGAAGCTCCTCAATATCACTCCTTTTAAACCGTAGTGCGTCTGGTGTCGCACCGGCTATCATTCGGAGGGGTATTTTTCTTTTTATTCTCTCCTTAATTAGATCCGTTGCTTTATTGCTTAATGAACCATCAAGAAATCGTGGAGTGTAGAACATTAGAAGTTCATTTTTTGATTTGAATAGATCAGCAAAGATACCCTGCATTTGCCGACCTTCAAAATAGGTGATGCGCGGCTTTGTAGATTTAATATTCATCCGCGCAGAGATTTCTGGCAATTTCTTTTTTAAGTCGCTCACCTTTTGTTCTTCTTGTTGAATCAAAAACTCGGGTCCTGAAGCGACAAACGAATGGCGACCACCACTTTTAATTTTCTTAATTAAACCCCGCTGTAGTAAGGGCTCAACAAGATCATAAAAGGCAGTTCGCGCAACACCTGCTCGGTCCGCTATTTCTTTTGCTCCCCCACCTCCCAACTCAAGGGTGGCTTCATAAATTTTTCCACGCTTATCTCCCAGTAAATCGTAGAGTATATTTGTCATATTTGTCGTAATATTCTGACAAATATCATACCATGTTTTTGTTTAATTGTAAAGGAATTTCGTAAAATAGCATACAATTAATTCACAAATTATTTACATATCATAATGGTTTAACTATATTGAAAGACGTTGTGGCACAGTAGTTAATTGCTCTTTACAACCAAGGAGGCGGAACCGAGTACGGCTCGACAGGGGGATAACGAGGGCGGTCAACACACGGAACAACACAGGAGAAACCCGATGAGGAGGTTTGATAGGAAAAACCTAAGGAGGAGTTTTGCAAACACCGCACACCTCACAGCTGTGAACTACGAAGTAAGCGTCGATGAGATGGTGGCTCGCGGTGCCTACAGCTTATGGAACAAATACGTCAACTCGGAAAACTTTCCCACCTCGGGCGGTAAGGGAAAGGCCAAGATCGAGTTGATCATGGTGCACTTGGGCAGGAAGGTCTCGTCCGAAGAGGTGCTTACACACCTTGAAGACAACGGGATGCGCCCCGGCACAATAGAGGAGTTGCTGGCACTTGGGGCAGAACATCCCGATGTCTTCCTGAATGATCCGGTTGTCTGCCTCGGTTCTTCCTGGCTCTACGACGGTTGCCCCTTCGCGCCCGTCTTGGCAGGAGGAGAAAACAAGTCTCTACTGCTCCTCTTAGACCCAACCGGTGGATGGAAAAAAATCTGTTGCTTTCTAGCCGTCCGCAAGTAGGTCACACAACACTCCTACCCTCGAAATCAGTTACAGTCCCACCTTCAAAACACCCCATATTCTTTATCAGATTATTGGTAGCGAATAAATCTGTTTTGAAGGTGTAAGATATTAAAGCAGACCACAGTAATGTGATCTGCTTTTGCGCTTTTATGTGTAGGAGATTAGCACCCAGTCACACAAATTTTTGTGAGGTAAGGTTTGGCCTCAAAATACGGTTTTTGGCGGTGGCGATCTCCGCAAATTTGAACTAAAAAAACGGCTTAAATTCGAGGATATTGATAAAAGTATACAGGAATTACGAGCCATGTTCAAAGTTCACCCAGAATGGTTTGAGACGCCGAAGCCAAAATCAGACAAAGGGAGAAATGCAGTGGATTATTCAGTTAGATAGTGTACATGCTTGAGTACCTTATCTTCCATGACATTTCTTATATTTTATATCTGACCCACAAGGACACTTTTCGTTTCTCCCAACTTTAGGGATTTGTTTATCGGGAACATCCGGGAATTCTGTATCATGAACCTTATAATATGTAGGCTCAACAAGTATCTCAAGCTTTTCTTGTAACTCTTTTGCTTCCTTGTGCATTTCATCATTCCAATGCCGCCCATCAAAATACATCGCATCCTCCGATCTTCCCCCCAAGGATTTCCCAGCCTCTGTTGCGAATCCAATTATGTCGTGAGCTTTGGGGTAAACAGATCGGACTACCATGCAACAGGCCTTAAGATATTCTCCTCTGATAGCACGATATTCTTCTTCAACATGTTCCTTTTTTCTAGGAAATGCTACGAAAACATAGTAAGGACCTACCCCATCAAGAGGTACGCTAAATCTTCGGCCACAAATATTTTCAGGCGTTTTTTCAATTAAACCCAGTATTGCTTTTGATAATAGTCTTCTCTTAAATCGTGATTCACTCGCAAAAAATCGCATGACTTTTTCAGAATCTTTGACCCCTCCCGCAGAAACCATATATTGCGTGCTGTTCAGAGCATGGGTATTAAATTGCTCAATGAGGGCATCCCAAAAGTAGCTTATTTCATCTTCTTTAAGTTGGGCTCTTCTCTGCGGATTTTCACAAAAGCTCTCCCACTCGCCCTCTAAAATAGCAATCCCGTCAGAATCTTTCGGAAAATCAAAATCATGCTCCTCTCCTTTCATTTTTGTCATATAGTATGGGAGTAAATCTTCTTCTCCTGTTGCGAAAATATTTTTGTCAGAACGTAGCAACGCCTCTTTTTTACCGAGGTATGATGTAAAATCGGATACCGTATTTAGAGCACTCATAACTATATCCAATGTTGTATCATCTAGAACGTGAATAAAGGTTTTTGTCGGATTAATATCGCCAATAACAAACGGCGCGGAATGTGCATCAATACCTCTTACATCATTTCGAACCATTAAGCTTCCGCTGCCACTACCGAAGAATTCTTTACACGCTCCAGCGACGCCGCGAGCAACAAGTATCAAGTGAATTTTTGCTTTGGTCGTATCTATATCAAATGGAAATGTTTGAGAGCACTCCTTATCTAAGAATATATGCTCCGGGTGTTGTTTGATCCACTGCTCTGCTCTCCATAGTTGTTTTGCTGATTTTGCGACAGCCCTCCTAAACCATCTGCTCCAATTGAGTTCCAGATTGTCGGTTGTTGGATATTCGCAAGTTTTGTCTGAGAAAATCAGAATGTGATTACCAAAAACAACGAATAAGTCGGATAATTCTTTCCCTTTTGCGCGGTAAGGGTTTGGATAGCTCCATAGTGAAAGGAATGTCCTATTACAAAGCTTGGCTAAATACTCCTCAGATTTGTTCTGTCCCGTGCTTTTTGTTATTTTTCGATTCTCGATTTTTAATTCTTTGATATTCATAGTTGGGCTGGGGATAACTTGGTTTGATTTTCTATTTTTGTTCTATTATAATGGATGCATAGCAAACAAGTCAATCTATATGCTCACAAAACGCCAAAAAGAAGTCCTTGATTTCGTAGAAAGCTATTCGCAGAAGAAAGGATATGCTCCTTCGTTTGATGAAATCAGAAAGTGGCTTAGACTTGCTTCTGTTTCAACTATTCATTTTCATATCTCAAAACTCAAAGAAGGTGGTTATTTAGGAAAAACAGAACATAAGGCCCGTGCTATTAGTGTTGCGTCTAAGGACCCGATGGTCAAAATTCCACTCTTGGGTACTATTGCGGCCGGAGAGCCCATTGAGGCAATCCAAGAAAGAGAAACTATAGCTATCCCAAAATCAAGAATCCCAAAAGGAGGTGAGGTTTATGCCCTGCGCGTATCAGGCACAAGTATGATTGAGGAGAATATACACGATGGTGACGTAGTAATTGTTAGGAATCAGTCAACTGCTGAAAATGGACAGAAAATTGTTGCGCTCATAGACCAGAACGAAGTAACTCTTAAAAAATATTACAGAGAAAAAGGGCAAATAAAATTACAGCCTGCCAATTCTCAACTTCAACCTCGATACATTCACCCCTCCCAACTCACTATTCAAGGCGTGGTTGTTGATATCATTAATCAACCCGAGGAACAACCTCAGGAAATTAAAATTGATGAGAGAAGAGAAGATATAAAATTTTCTTCATCGTATAAGAAAGTACCAAGTAAGAATCAGATTAAAATTTTCCATGGCGACGCTATGGAATTCTACGATAAATGGGAAAGCCCTACTATAATCATTTCAGACGGACCTTATGGAATCAGTGGTTTTCCTGGGGATCCTTCGACGCACGAGGGTTTGGGTGGTTGGTATGAACCACATATAAAAAAGTGGTCAGAAAAAGCAACCCCTCAAACTACATTATGGTTTTGGAATACCGAGGTCGGATGGGCAACAGTGCATCCGATGTTGGTCAAACATGGATGGAGGTATCGTAATTGCCACGTTTGGAATAAGGGTATTGGTCATATTGCCGGAAACGTAAACGGAAAAAGTATAAGAAAATTCCCCGTTGTGACGGAGGTATGTGTTCAATACACAAAAGACCCCACTTTCGAAATTGAGGGTAAGAAAATTAGTATGAAAGAGTGGTTGAGATACGAATGGGCAAGAACGGGTTTAGTATTTTCAAAAACAAATGAAGCCTGCGGAGTAAAGGATGCAGCGACTCGGAAATATTTTACCCTCTCTAATCTTTGGTACTTTCCCCCCGCTGAAGCATTTGAAAAAATACAACAATATGCCAATTTATATGGTAAAAAAACAGGCAAGCCTTATTTTTCTGTCGATGGAAAAAAGCCCATCTCAAAAGACGAATGGACAGCTTATCGGGCTAAATTTAATTTCAGTCACGCCATTACTAACGTATGGCATGAACCAACGGTAAATGGAAAAGAGAGATTGCGAAGTGGTTCTAAATCTCTTCATTTGAACCAGAAGCCTCTCAAATTGATGAATCTAATCATTCGAAGCTCTTCAGATTCTAATGATTTAGTATGGGAACCGTTTGGGGGGCTTTGTACTGCTATGATTTCAGCTGCCGAACTTGATCGACGAGGAGTGGCTTGTGAAATAAACAAAGAAGTCCACCAAGAAGCACTTAAAAGATTCGATCATCATATTAATCAACCTAAATTAGATCTTCTGCAATCTTTTTAGATTCCGTAGCATCAGTATCTAGTAACTTTCCCCACTCGCTTCTTGCCCATTCTAAAACAGTTTTTCCATCAACCTTAGTATTTAATACCCTTAACTTAAAGGTTTCCAAATCTGGATGCTCAATCCTATCGATTTTTGCAAAATTCGTATCAAGACGGTACGGATATTTTCCAAGCAAACTTTTGATTTTCTTCTGGTAGTTGAGAGTTGGACTAAAGATTATTCCATCTTTACCCCACTTCTTAACATCTCTTTCAGCTTTCTTAAGTAACTTAGATGATCCTTGGAATTTAAAACCGTTAGTATTTGTTTGTTGTAGATTAGAAGTTCTCAAAGAGGTATCTTCTGGCTCAAAAACCAAGTAATCGGGTGGATTATGGTAATGTTTGTCCCTTGCCAATGCAAGACTTTTTGCAGAACCTACCCATACATCAATTATTTTCGGTTTTCCATAGATTAAAAATTCAGGAAGCCAAGCAACAACTGCTACATTGGTCTGATCCTTATCAAAGTGAAGGATGCTATCTTTGAATCGTGCTGTAATTTCTGTAGCAAGAGGAAACCAAGTTTTAATCTCTATTCCAGGAATAGGTTTTATAGTTCCTTTGAAGATGGCATCAGGAAATCCAGGATCTTGCCTTATCCACTTGCCTAACCCTTTCCAATCAGCTTGATTAAGTTTTTCCACGATAGAAAACTCAATCATATTGCCCAAGAGTGGTGATATTTTTGAAACCACCTTTGCTAAGTGTTGAGCATAAGCAACACTGTGAGGTTTTTTGATATCCAAAACATCCAAGGTTTGACCTTTTAAGGATTCGATTTCTTTTGTTGCCTTTTCTAATATATCTCGATGGTTCATATATTTTAGTGTCCAATAACCCTTATTCTACACGGGTTCAAACTTGGTAATCTGGCGGAAGGGGTGGGATTCGAACCCACGGTCCCTTGCGGGACGACGGTTTTCAAGACCGTTCGATTAAACCGCTCTCGCACCCTTCCAAAACACAGAGAGAATAACATATTTTCTAGCAAAGCACAAGTTGACCGAGGGTGTTTTAAATGATAATATTTGGACGGTGGATCTGGAGAGGTCGCATAGCTGGTCTAGTGCGCCGCTCTCGAAAAGCGGTTGACCGCAAGGTCTCGAGGGTTCGAATCCCTCCCTCTCCGCCAGATTTCCAACTTTGAACCTTAGAAATTGCAAGGGTTTTCAAGCCCTTTGACGGTTTCGGTGGTTCGAGTTTGGAGACTTGTAAATCCATAAGAACATCAAAGACTGGCGTCCATATCGGC
>Ga0209542_10019715_pt1 | contig 10769 bp, 12 predicted proteins | sample RifCSPhighO2_01_FD_184028 | JGI IMG/M metagenome (GOLD analysis project Ga0209542, IMG submission 184028) | Soil microbial communities from Rifle, Colorado - Rifle CSP2_plank highO2_0.1 (SPAdes) (version 2) | ecosystem: Environmental > Terrestrial > Deep subsurface > Rock core/Sediment ...
CTACCTATCCAAAGGCCGATAATAATAAGAACATCCAAACTGTAACAGAATTGCAGAATAAAAAAAGCCCCGCACCCGCGGGGCTTAACAAAAATCAGAGCGTCAGGTCCACTCCGATACCGCGCTCGGGCGAGGTTGCGGCGTGCTCCGACGATGCAGTGAGCCGGGCGAAGTCCCACCCCATGACATAGGGGACGCTGTCCGGCTTGCGTACCCGCAAGCCTTGTTCGCGGTCATGCCGGCCGAGTTTCCACTCCACGATGTCTTCGTCCGTGTGCTTCGGCAAGTTAGCCAGACATTTCTCGTGATGCTGGTTGTGGTTCTCCGGACTTGCGTCGCAGAACTTGCAGGTTCTGTGGGGCAGGCAACGGCCTTGTGCAGGGTGTACCATGGTATCCTCCCGTACGGTTTCTTCTACCTAAAACTGTATCAAAAAGTCTCCGCTGCCGCCAGTGATTACGAAAACCCGCCAAAGCGGGTTTTCGGAGTGGAGCGAAAGAGGTTGGCGGGAGGCTTCGCAAGCGCGTCGTCTGCCGACCCGGGACATCTCGACTTGAGGAAATTTTTAGCAAAAAATTATCCGTACTCCCGCCGGCCTGCTTTCGCGGAGCTTTTACTCGCCCGACATTTTTATTGCCGGGTCTTCGCCCTCGCCGTCCCAGTCGGGAGCCTCGGTAGTTTCGATACTGGTGTCCGCGTTGACGCGGCCGGCGTTGCTGTCGGCGCCCGACTTGCCGCCGAAGCCCGGGATGTAACGCCCTACCCCGCCGCGGTAGCCGATAAGGAAGTTGCGCGGGTCCTCGCAGATGTCGATAAAGTCGTCTACCGCCTCGCGCAGCTGTCCGCTGGAGGATTTGCCGAAGGCTATAACCTCGACCTGCACGCCGTAGGTGTATTTAAGATATTCCACGAGCGGCACAAAGTCGCCGTCGCCGGTGGCGAGGATGATAGTATCGAGCTTTTGGCCCATCGCGACGGCGTCTATCGCCATCCCGATGTCCCAGTCCGCTTTTTTTGCCCCACCGGCAAAGATGCGGATGTCTTTGACCTTGGTTTCGATGCCGAGTTTGTTGAGCGCCTCAAAGAAGCCCTTTTCGTCCTCCGACTCGGTGCGGATAACGTACGCGATGGCGCGGATAAGGTTGCGCCCCGCCACGGCCTCCTTAACTACCTGGCCGAAGTTGACTTTGGCTTTGTAGAGATTTTTGGCGCTGTGATAAAGATTTTGCGTGTCTATAAAAATGCCGACGCGCTGGCTTTTGTGTTTGATGATTGCCATATAAATAACGAGAACAACTTAACAATAAAAACGACGAGAACAACTCCATTAAAAATACACCCCTTGATAGAGTATACAATGAAGAAGCGGAAAATTTGCTACTTCTTGAGCCCCAGTTTCTTCACAAGAGCGTTGTAGCGCTTTTTGCTCTTACCCTCCAAATACTTCATGTGCGTGCGGCGGTCGGCCACCATCTGCAAAAGACCGCGGCGGCTGTGCTTATCCTTAAGGTTTTTCTTCAAATGGGTGGCAAGCTCGTCTATCTGACGGGACAAAAGCGCCACCTGCACCTCCGGAGAGCCGGTGTCCGTCTCGTGGATGGCGGTTTCCCTGATAGTTTTAGCCTTTTTCTGCTTGGTAAGCATGGACACATAGTATCACGACCCGCGATTTTGCGCAAGGGGTCTGCGTGTGGTGTAAGTATAATGAAGAAAAACGGCCCGCTATTTGCGGGCCGTTGTAATTGCTTTTTTCGGACAGAAGAAGGTGTGGTCTCCGTAGACCGCCGCCTCCTCTGTATTTTTTTTGAACCACTTTGCCGGTTTTTTGCCCACCCACTTGTTGTCGGTGCGCTTATAGTTCTCGATGCACTTGTTCGCCTCCGGCCAGGGGTGTTGAAACTTCCCCGCCAAAAGCTCATCCGCGGCGGCAGTCATGTACTGCCACCGCGCCGGCTCCGTGGGTACCGCGTTGCGCGGCAGCTTGTAGGTCCAGGAGAAGGCTCCCTCCTGATACACCACATCGCAGACGGTGTCGCGGTAGCCGACGCGTTTACCCAACGCTACGCGCTGGAACACTGTGCGGGCTATCGCCTCAATCTCCTGGCGTGCCAGGAGGCCGCCTATCCCCTCGCGCGAGTGCGAGTTACCAGCTGTCTCGAACGCAAGATTGCGGGCGAGACACTCCCTATCGGTGTAGACCGCAAGCCGTGGCTTGGGGAGCGGCACCACCTCGGCCAGCGGCCGGCCTGCCGGTACCGGTGCAGGCCTATCCTGCGACAAAAAATTACCGACCATCCATGCAATAAGCAGGAGAAGGCCGGCCGCCAGCAGTGTCTTGAGGCGCATGGGCCCCTCCCTTCTGTGTGGTTATAAAGAACGCAACCCGTGTATTGTATACTATAATGCGTATCTTGTCAAGCCCTATCGCAAACGTGGTAAAATATTGTGCGACGTATGGCAAGCAACGACCTCAAACACCTCAAGACCGCGTTTCTGGAATATCTGGAGATAGAGAAGGGCCGGAGCGTAAAGACGGTGGAAAACTATGACCGCTACCTCACGCGGTTCCTCGCCTTTTCCAAAATCACCGCACCCGGCAACATTACCGAGCAGTCGGTGCGCGAGTTCCGCCTGCATCTTAATAGACAGGCGGGCACCAGCGGCATGATGAAGCACAAAACGCAGAACTATTACATGATTTCCCTGCGCGCGTTTTTAAAGTTTTTGCGCAAGCGCGATATCGAAAGTCTGAACCCGGAACGGATAGAGTTGGCCAAGGTCGGCCAGCGCGACCTCGACCTTATTACCTCCGACGAGCTCAACCGCCTGATTGACGGCCCTAAAGGCGACTCCTCGCTTGCTGGCTTGCGCGACCGCGCGATTTTGGAATTATTTTTTTCTACCGGATTGCGCGTCTCGGAGCTCTGCGCGCTCAACCGCGACATCGACCTCTCGCGCGACGAGTTTTCAGTGCGGGGGAAAGGAGAAAAGGTGCGGGTAGTTTTTTTGTCGGCAGCGGCAAAACAAGCAATACGGGAGTATGAGAAAAAAAGAGGAGACGTGGACGAAGCGCTGTTTATCCAAGTGGGCCGCGCGTCAAAAAATGCCGACGAATTAAGACTGACTCCCCGCTCGATAGAGCGGATTGTAAAAGGCTACGCCATCAAAGCCGGCATCACGCGCAAAGTAACGCCGCACGTAATTAGACATAGTTTCGCCACTGATTTATTGGAAAACGGCGCCGACCTGCGCAGCGTGCAGGCGCTCTTGGGCCACCAAAACATAGCAACGACGCAGGTCTATACCCACGTCACCGACAAACACCTGCGCGAGGTGCATAAAAAGTTTCATGGGCAGCGTCGCAAATAAAAACCCCGCCTAAGTGGCGGGGGTGCTTAAGATTTGGAGGCAGTGGAGGCAGAGTTGCCCCACTTTCTCCCCCGGTAGCTTAGCGTGCAGTCTGGGTACAGTCATACCACAGATTTCTATTTTTTTTGATGAAGTTAGGGGCTCGTGCCGTTGATGATGCCTTGGCAAAAGGCGATGACGAGCGGCGGGAGTTTGCCGGTGCGGCAAAAATCCTTGAACTTAGGCTTGTACTCGCCCAAGTATGCCCGGACAAATACATCGCGGTCGAGCTCAAACTCGCTCCGGCTCTTTTGCAGAGCCGCATCGAGCAGCTCGCGGTGCGTCAGGTCGACGGGGCCCGAAATGACGAGTGCCATTGCTCTCTCCTTATGGTAGGTGCATCTGCTCCCTATAACTGTGTTGCTTTGCTATAGTTGCAGGATGCGACTCGCCAGCTGGAATGTTAACGGTATACGCGCCGTGGTCAAGAAGGGCACTTTTCAGGCTTTTGTTAAGGAGTACAAGCCCGATGTTTTGTGTCTGCAGGAAACCAAGGCCGAGCGCGGGCAGGCGGAGGTTGATTTGGCCGGGTACGAGGAGTATTGGAACAGTGCGGTTAAAAAGGGCTACTCGGGTACTGCGGTGTTTATAAAAAAGGATATAGCCGTGCACGAGGTGCTGCTCGGACTTCCGGAGGTGTTGTGCAAAAAATATAAACTGCACGAAGACGGTTACGGCGACCCCAACACCGAGGGGCGCGTCATTGCGGTGGAGCTGGACGACTTTTTTGTCGTTACCTCCTACACGCCCAACTCCAAGCCCGACCTCTCACGGCTCAAGCTGCGCCACAAACAATGGGACCCGGCGTTTTTGGAATACATGCAGCAGTTGGAAGAGAAAAAACCGGTCCTCTTTTGCGGCGACCTCAATGTCGCGCACACGCAGGACGACTTGGCCAACCCAAAAGCCAACGAGGGCGAGCACGGATTTACAAAAGAAGAGCGCGAAGGAATAGATAAGATAATAGAAGCGGGGTTTGTTGACAGCTTCAGAGTATTTACTAAAAAGGGGAACGGTTTTTATACGTGGTGGACGCACTGGCAGAACTCGCGCGAGCGCAACGTCGGCTGGCGCATCGACTATTGGTTCGTCTCCAAGCGTCTCCTCCCCCGCCTAAAGTCCGCCAAAATCCTACCCGAAGTCCTAGGCTCCGACCACTGCCCGGTGGTGATCGAAATTGCCTAGGTTTTTATACTTATGCATAGGTTTACATAGACTTCTTGCTTTTTGCATAGGGTTTGGTATTATAGCCATGTATGGTAAGAGAAAGTGGAAAAATGGTCCCAATAGGTGAGGCCGCCCGTCGCTTGGGAGTGTCGGTAGATACTCTCCGCCGGTGGGATGCCGATGGTTACTTAAAGCCTACCGTCAAGACGGCCGCGGGGTATCGTTTCTACTCAAGTACCAAACTGGATTTCTTTTTGAGCGACTTGGTCAGCGCCGGGATTGAGTGGGCAGAAAAGAACACCCCCATACAACCAAAAGCTTATTGCGAACGCTCCTCTACTTTTCAGGCGCGACTCGACAGATTTTCAAAGGAACTCTTTGAGATAAAAGAGCTGGCCGACATGGCGCCGCTTATCGTCGCGGTCTGCGGAGAGATAGGCAACAACTCTTTTGACCACAATTTGGGCAATTGGCCGGATGTACCCGGGGTTTATTTTGCGTACGATACCGCCAAGAGACTCGTCGTGCTTGCGGACCGCGGGCGCGGTATCCTTACTACCCTGCGACAGGTAAGGCCGGAACTCCAGACAGACGAAAAAGCGCTTGAAGTAGCCTTTACCGAGGTAGTATCCGGCCGCGCTCCCGAAGCGCGGGGAAACGGCCTTAAGTTTGTACGGAGAGTCTCTACGAAATATCCTATCCGTGTTGCCTTCCAGGGTGGTTCGGCAAAACTGGAGCTGGAAAAAGACGAGCGGGGCGTACACATTCTCCGGGCGGCCAATCCTATTCGAGGATGTTTTGCTATTATCAGGTTCTAAGTATATTTCTGTATGCGTATCTCACTAATAAAATTTGGATCAACACTTATGTCGCGGGATGCCGGCCGCGAAGCTTTTTTGTCGCTCCAGCCGGCTCTGCAGTCGGTCTCTGCTTCAGAACCGGTCGAAGTGGACTTTGCCGGAGTGCAAGTGTTCTCGCCCTCTTGGGGCGATGAGGTGTTGGGCGGTCTTGCAACGCTGTTTAAAGATCGCGTTGTCCTGCACCATACGGAAAACCTATCGGTAAAAGAATCCCTGTCTCTCCTGGAAAAAATTCACGGCCACAAGTTCAAACACGCCTAGTCTCCGACCACTGCCCGGTTGTTATTGAGTTGAAATAAAAAACGCCACAAGTTTTAATCCTTGTGGCGGCGGCGAAAATTTTCGCCCAAACCGAAGTAACGAATCTCTGAACCGATAGCGAAAGCGATAGCAAACACAACGATAAAGACCTCATAAGCGGACATTTGTTCCTCCTCTGTTATCGATAAACTCACGAACCATTCGCGAGCTTAATAGAGTCCTCGAATTTTCGCATCGAGGATTTGCGTCCCTTGCGGGAGTAGGCTTTCTTGCTACGCACAACGCGGTGGTGATAGCGCCGGTCGGCGAGCGCCCGGGCCGCATCGCTGCGGGGCTTCGGGACTATAATCACGATTTGCATCTCACTTCTCCTCTAGATGACGTCGCGTTCGGTAACGCGACGGTTGTTGTCAGTGCGGCGAGCGGCACGATTGGCGGCCTTTTTGAGGCGTGCACGTTCGCGAGCCGCACGACGGGTTGCGGGGCGACCCTTCCACGCGCGGCTGAAACCGCGAGTGACAGCATAGCCGGGCATTTATTCCTCCTCACCTTCAGTGCACCACCATTGATGCGCTGGAGAAAGGGAGCGAGCAACGAGTATTATGTGTTGCTCGCTCGTGTCCTAAGACAGTGGAACTTACTTGCCGCGCACAGCCACCACTGCGAGTGGTCGCCGCGCCGATGCGAACGGGAGTAGCAGTCACGGTCGGGTTCGCGGAGCGTTCCATCAGGCCTGACGACCCAATAGGCCGCTCGACCGCTCTGACCGCTGGTATGGACCCAGCCGCCGAAGAACGGAAGGCACTCGTCAGCACGACGCGCCTCAAGAGCATCGAGCGGCGGCAACAGCTTCTCCGCCTGCGTGATGCAGTACCGGGCGTGGTCAACACGTCCAGTTACCAGTAACCCAAGCTTCTCGAAGCGGTTAAGATCGAGCTTGACGGAACAAACAGTGTCCACCAGGGCCGAGTCTTCGTGATGGATGTGGATCCACCCCGCCCGCGCTTCCAGAACGCCAAGCGCCTGTAGAAGCCCGGGGACTGCCTCGCGTGCGACAAGTGCAGCGTGGATTTCCGCGACGTCCTTCTTGCTGACCTCGCGGTCGGCGACAAAGAACGCATTGCGATGGCGGGTTTCCGTCCAGCTCGAATACTTCGAACCGGAAGAATTCCCCCAATGAGAAAGAAGATGTTGTGGGTAAGGTTGCAACTTTTTCTGCCGCGCATCCCTTCAAGCTCAAAGAAATGGTAGACCAGCGGTATGGACAAGCAAAAGACGCAAAAGTAGCTGTTGAGGGAGTGCTGGGTAAATTGATCTCTGATTTTAATACCCGCTCCGGAGCGCCGGGCTTGAGAATTCTTGAGGGTGCAATGGGCGTGGCGGAACTATATGAGGATATCCTCAACGAACGGCAGCCAATAAAGCTTATTCGCTCGCCTGAGGACAGCCGCCATCCTGAACTTGCTGATATGGTGCACAAGCAAATAGAAGAACAGAAGAAGCTAGGCATACAGACGCAGGCGATTACGGCTTTGGCAGAAGGTACACCAGCAGAAATAATTGCCTTCGACAGTGAGCGTTTGGTTACCCGCCGCGTTGTACCAAGAGAAAAGCTGGCCGTTCCAGCACAAATAATTATTTATGCGAACAAAGTTGCTATCACTGCCTACGAGGACGCAATCATTACCACCATTATCGAAAACCCTGCTATACGAAAAACTTTCGAGATGGTTTTCGACTATCTATGGGGATCGGCGGAGCAAGATCATAGGCGCATACTCTCGACTATTAATAAAGATCAAAAAGACTAAACACCTTTTATTTTGGGTACGAATAACCCCCGCCATGGAGGTGCGGGGGTTGTGTGCAATTATCTTAGTTTATTTCCTAACATCAGCGGTCAGGCCTCTTTTATACAATTGATTGTCTAAGTGTGAAGGACAACCGCCTTGCGAGAAAGAAGTGAACTGAGAAGATTGCACGTGCTCGAGCAAAGCACATGAAAGAACATTTTTGTTATGTCGGTCGCGACAGGGTAGAACGCTTCCGCACAACATTGATCTAAAGTAAGAATACTCTCATCAAGGACAATGTAAAGGACACAGGTGTGGACAACTATTGTCCTTTAGTTTACGAAGTATTTTTTCTGTATGTCCTTTATCTCCGCTTCTTCGGCCAGGGCCTTGATCTCTTTAGCCTCCTCCCCTATGGTGCGGAGCTCTTTGTCCGGCATCAGGAGCAGCTCCCCCGTCCTGCCCTCCAGGTACTCCGCGGTGTTCTTAGCCGGGTCCTCCAGCACCTCCTCCAACAGCGCGTGCAAGGTCCAGCCGATGCGGGGGCCGGGCTTCTCGCCCAGTGCCATGACCTTGCGCCCGTCAATTGCCAGCATCCCGACCGAGATGGGGTCCCGCATAGCTTGCTCTATCATCGCTTGGTACTTGCGCAGGCGGAAGGGCTGCTCCTTGGGGCGCCCTGTCCCTATCCGGTCGCATATGCGCAGGTTTACGAGGTCCCAGATGTGCTCCTTGCCTACGTTGGCGACGATGCGGCGCACCGCAGAGAGCGTTACCACCGCCGGATCGCTAAAAAACATGTGCCAGCGCACCAGCGAGGTGGCTTTATCAATCGTTTCACGTGGAAACTTGAGGTTTTCCAGTATCTTTTTGGCCATACGGGTGCCCACTACCTCATGTCCGTGGAAGGTCCAGTCCTTTTTGTCATCCGACCAGCGGCGGGCCTTGGGCTTGCCCACGTCGTGGAAGAGCCCCGCCAGCCGGATGATAAATCCCCAGTCTTTGTCGGCCGCATGTTGGGCGGTACGGAGATTGTGCTCAAAAACATCAAAGCTGTGGGCTTGGTTTTGAGCGATGCCTATCCCCTCCTGGAGCTCCGGGGCGATGTATTGCAAAATACCCAGTTCGTGGCTCAAAATAAGGGCTTTTTTGATATTCGGCGAGAGGAGTATGCGGACAAATTCGTCCCGGATGCGCTCTTTGGAGATCTTGCCCAACTGTGCGGCCGAGTCGCGCATGGCGGCGCGGGTCCGCGGCTCCAGGGCAAAGTCCAGCTCGGCGCAGAGGCGCACCGCGCGCATAATCCGCAAAGCATCCTCCTCAAAACGCTCCTTCGGGTCCCCCACTGCGCGCACCAGGCGGGCGTCCATGTCCTTTATGCCGCCGTACAGGTCGAGCAGCCCCGCCTTGCCGGCGGGCAGGTGTCCTTTGGTTGGGCTATAGGCCAAAGCGTTGATGGTAAAGTCGCGCCGCTTGAGATCGTCCTCGATGTGCCGGCTAAACTGGACGCTGTCGGGGCGCCGGGCGTCGCTGTACTTCCCCTCCAAGCGGTACGGAGTTACCTCGATGACCTTAAGGCTCTCGTCTATCGCCTGCCCGCCAGCTGGCGGGTCATTGACCACGCCCACGGTCCCAAACTCATTGGTGTAGTAGGTGTGCGGAAAAGCCGCCTGGACTTCCTCCGGCGTGGCATTGGTGGTGACATCCCAGTCCTTGGGGGTGCGGCCTAAAAGCAGGTCGCGGACGCAGCCCCCCACTACCCAGGCCTCAAAGCCCGCTTTTTCTAGGCCTTCTGTTACCCGCACGACCTCCGGAGGGATTTGGCTGGGGCGTAATTGCATGTTGTTGACGGAGCTTGTCGAACGTGTGCGGATAGGGAGAATCGAACTCCCGTCTCGTCCTTGGCAAGGACGCATTCTACCACTAAACCATATCCGCCCTGCCCGCCTGCGGGCGGGTTCGTGAGTGAATATAGCATATTTATCTGTTAGGATAAACAGGCGCGCCTGTGGTGAAACGGATATCATCACTGCCTTCGAAGCAGTTGTTGGGGGTTCGAATCCCTCCGGGCGCACCAGAATGGAACTTAGCGGTTGAGAACCAACCAAGGAGTGGGCGTGCCGAAGGCACGCCCACGCTGTTTCGCCCGTTTTCGCCAATGAATTCGGATTCCCGCCTTCGGCGGGACGGAGTGTTTTTTCGCCAAGAAGCAGGTGCGAGCCAAAGATTTCTTTGGCACAGACCTTTTTAGCAAAAAGGTCTGAATCAGAAGCAATTTTGTCCAATGATTGAGCGTCTTTTAGCCAGTTTTGGAAAGGTGCGAGCCAATCATTCTGCTTGTGTGAAAAAGTAAAGATTTCTTCTTCGAGCGACTTCTTTTGCAAAATCAATTTTCCTTTTTCAGTACGATAATCTTGCTCATCAATCACTTGGTCGAGATAACCTGTAAGAAGTCGCTCTAGCTTTTGTGAAATGACCGATAGTTTTATTTCTTTCTCTTTCACACACGCAGTCAAAGACGGGGCGGAGTTTTTGTAGTCTTGCAAAGCAAGACGATTTAATTCCTCCGCCCAGTCTTTGGGCAAAGAAACTTTTTGAATTAAGGATGATAACTGCTCATCTAATTTTTCAGAACGAAGCGACATTTCTTTACACTTCATTACTTTAGATTTTTTCGTACAACGGTAGTAAACATAATAGTGAACATTGCCATTTTTCTGTCGCTTCGTTTTGTTTTCAGCAGTTATCATCATTCCACATGAAGCACAGGAAATAAGACCGCAAAATGGTTGAGGTTCATTTTGTGGTTTACGCTCGGGCTGACCTCTTTGTCTCAACATTTCCTGTGCTTCATCAAAAAGTTTCTTTGAAATGATTGGCTCGTGCTTTCCTTCGTGGATTTCACCACCATATTTAAACAAGCCAATGTAAAACGGATTTGAGAGGATAAAAGACGCTTTGGTTTTGGAGATTCTCTTTCCGGTTCGAGTTGTAACGCCGGATTTCGCCAAAAAAGAAGATACATCTTCCAGTCGCATATTTCCTTTCGTGTATTTCTCAAAAGCCAAGCGCACAATACGAGATTTTTTCTTTTCCACTACAATCGTTTTTGTTCTACTGTCGTTCAAATATCCCACCGGTGCTTGGCTTGGGAATATTCCCATTCTCACTTTTTGGCGAAGTCCGCGTTTCGTATTTTCGGAAAGAGAATCTACATAGTATTTGCTTTGCCCGAAAGCCATATTGAGCATAAATTTCCCTTGACCAGTGTTATCACACC
>Ga0209542_10019716_pt1 | contig 10769 bp, 7 predicted proteins | sample RifCSPhighO2_01_FD_184028 | JGI IMG/M metagenome (GOLD analysis project Ga0209542, IMG submission 184028) | Soil microbial communities from Rifle, Colorado - Rifle CSP2_plank highO2_0.1 (SPAdes) (version 2) | ecosystem: Environmental > Terrestrial > Deep subsurface > Rock core/Sediment ...
TGCATCCAAAGAAGAGTATGTCTGGGGGCTGCGCATCGGCTTCGTCACATTCGCTGCAAAGGGGATGACCTCCGCAGTGCGTGAAGCATTCGAGGCGAAACTTGCGGGTACGGTACGTGCCACCGTCTCGAGTGCCTCGCACCTCTCCCAGAGCCTGCTCCTTGCAGCCTATGCTGACGAGTCCTATGAGCGGGAGAAGTACGAGAAGTATGCCATTCTGAAGGATCGTTTCGAGGAGGCACAGCGCGTCCTCTCCGATCCGAAGTTCGCGTCGGTCTTCACGCCCCTCCCGTTCAACTCCGGCTACTTTTTGTGCGTGGAGCTGCGGGAAGGACTGGATGCGGAAGCCATCCGCAAAAAACTTCTCTCCGCATTCGATACGGGAGTGATAGCGCTCGGCAACAAGTTCCGCATCGCGTATTCTTCCCTTCCTGTCTCCGCCATCCGCCCCTTGTTTGAGAATCTCTACCGGGCGTGTTCAGCAATGAAGCAATGAGCATGTTCTCTCTTGGAAGTCTGGGTTTTGAGTACTGGAATACTAGAATACTTGAGTACCTGAATACTTGATCACTTGAAATATCCGAGTATTCCAGTGCTCAAGTACTCAAGGGAAAAAACCCAAATACTCAATGCTGCATATCCCATATTTCCTCTATACTGCAGCTCCTGTGCAAGGCAGGCAGAACATTCTCGGCCAAGACTTCGCGAAGATGCTGAGAGGCGGGGTCATTATGGATGTTGTGAGCGCGGAGCAGGCATGCATTGCGCAGGCAGCGGGAGCGTGTGCTGTCATGGCTCTCGAACGCATACCGGCGGATATCCGCACGCAGGGCGGGGTGGCACGCATGAGCGATCCGCAGCTCATCCGCGAGATACAGGAAGCAGTCTCTATTCCCGTCATGGCGAAGGTGCGCATAGGGCATACGGCGGAAGCGCGCATCCTCGAGGCTCTTGAGATCGATTTCATCGACGAGAGCGAGGTGCTCACGCCGGCAGATCCTTTCGCACACATCGACAAAACACAGTTTCAGGTGCCGTTCGTCTGTGGCGCAACCAATCTCGGCGAAGGTCTGCGCAGAGTGGAGGAGGGGGCATCGATGATCCGCACGAAAGGCGAGGCCGGCACAGGAAATGTCATTGAGGCGGTGCGTCACATGAAAATTATCAGGAGTGGAATCGCATCGTTGAGTGAGATGAGAGAGGAGGAGCTTGCCACGTTCGCTTCCAGGGAGCGGATATCTCTTGGTCTTGTGCGGAGTGTGCGGGATGCAGGGCGTCTTCCCGTTGTCACGTTCGTTGCGGGAGGAGTGGCCACTCCTGCCGATGCGGCACTACTCATGCAGCTGGGTGCCGAGGGCGTGTTCGTGGGGTCCGGCATCTTCAAAGCAAAAAATCCGCGGAGAATGGCCGAGAGCATCGTGCAGGCAACCATCCACTTCAGCGACCCGAAGAAGCTTCTCGAGGTATCCACAGGTCTCGGAGATGCGATGCCCGGAGAGGAGATAGGGGCAGTTTCTGTCCGTATGCAGGACCGCGGCTGGTAAGTATGGCAGCCGGTGTGCTCGCATTGCAGGGGAATTTCGCAGATCATTGCCGCGTGCTCCGGAGCATCGGGTGTGTCTGCAAGGAAGTGCGCTCACTGCATGATCTCGTTCTCGTTGACCGCCTCATCATTCCCGGGGGAGAGAGCACGGTCATCGGGAAACTCCTCCAGGAGTCCGGACTTGCTCAGGAGATCAACCGCCGCCGCAGGGAAGGGAGGTTCCCGGTGTTCGGCACGTGCGCAGGCGCCATCGTCCTTGCGGACGAAGTCACGGGGACTCCGGTTCCCTCCCTCCGCCTCATAGACATGTGCATCGAGCGAAATGCATACGGGCGGCAGTTGCAGAGCTTCCAAACGGATCTTGTTCTCCACGGTCATGCTGCGCCTGTGCCAGTTTCCTTCATCAGGGCTCCGAGAATTGTACGCATGGGGCCTTCGGTCAATGTCCTGGCGACGCACGGCGGTTATCCTGTGCTGGTGCGACAGGGAGATGTGCTGGCGGCCACATTCCATCCCGAAGTGCATGAGGAAGCAGTGCTCCACAGATTGTTCATGGAGATGTGAAAGGCGGAGATTTTCGGTATACTTTTCTCTGTGTCGGCGTTCCTCACCATTGCTGTCATCCATTTTCTGGCTGTTGTGAGCCCTGGTCCGGATTTTGCCATCGTGACCCGGAATAGCCTGAGTTACTCACGGAGGGACGGTGTTGCCACCGCGGCGGGGTGCGGACTGGGTATCCTTGTTCACGTTTCCTATTCGCTCCTCGGGATCGGACTCCTGATCTCGCGGTCCATTTTGCTTTTCACCATTATCAAGTACATTGGTGCTGCCTACCTTATCTACATCGGGTGGAAAGCGCTGGCTTCGAAGCCAGAGAAGGTTTCTGCTCTGTGTGCCCAGAAGCTGCGACCGATCACTCTGAGGCAAGCGTTTTGCAATGGTTTCTTCACGAATGTTCTCAACCCGAAAGCGACACTGTTCATGCTGGCACTTTTTACGCAGGTGATCGAGCCTTCTACTCCCGTAGCTGTCCAGGCTTTCTACGGGATCTACATGGGTGTTGCTACATTCGTGTGGTTTTCATTCATTGCTTCTGTTTTTTCTCTCCGTGCCATCAGGCAGTGCCTCGGGGACATCCAGTCGGGCATCGAACGTTCCATGGGTGCGGTGTTGATTGCCCTGGGTCTGAAAGTGGCACTTTCGGCACAGGAGTAGGGAGAGGGAAGAAGCTTCTTCCTACTCTTCTGTTCCTTCCACTTCCTCTTTCTCATAGAGTGCCTCTTCCCGTTCCCGAACTTCCTGCCGGATGCACATGATGCGCTGTGCTCCCCGCTTGTAGCGGCACACAACTTCTGCTTCCTTCTGGAAATCCTGCCTCTTCTCGAGTTTTTCACGGATTTCCCGTTCCATTGTCTGCATATCTGCTCTGCGGAGGGACCGGATATCTTCGTACTTTTCAAGATTCTCGCTTCTCCCGCGGATCTGCTGGCTTACACGATTGCGGACATTATCGCCTGTGCGATTCTGTATGAACTGGTTACTCGATTCTATGGTTCTCTGTGTCTGTGAGGAGCGTATACGCTCCGTGCGTGACTGCTGTCGTTTCTCCCTCTGTCCAGCCAAACGGCTGATATCCTCCTGTTTTTTCACAGTATTCAGACAGCGGCGCACGTAGAAACGCAGAGGGTTATCCACTTCCCAGAGGTACCCGATGTTTCCTGTGGAGAATCGGATGGATTCCTCATCAATTCCCACTGCTTTCATGCAAGCTGCTTCTGCTTCTTCCTCGGTTGCAAACGGTCCCTCCACTTCCAGGTACTTTTTTACAACCGGGCGTGCGGCAAATGCCACGGTTGGAATGAGCAGTACAAAGAGCGTACCGGTGGCAATAAAGGAGTGGAGTTTCATAAGGAGAGGGGGTACCCGCAATTTTGCGCGTAGACTGCTTTTCGTGCAAACGCATCCTATTGGCACAGCCCTGAAACCTGACATAGATTCAAAGGACTGTCCCGGGAGAATCACCTCTGCCAGACACTGATTCCTGTACTGGCAGAAGGACGATTTTCCCGTCGGGATCCCCCTGTCCTGCGGGGAGATACTTCTTCCCTTCATCCATGAAGAGTAGTGCACAGAGGTGTTCCTGCTTTGCAAGCGGCAATTGTTTCTCTGTCATGCTCACGAACCGGATATCTGTGCCCATCTGTTTTGCTCTCACAAAAAGTGGATAGTGATAGTACGAGAGCACACCGACGTTGTGGCAATCCATTCGCATCAGTTCGTCGATTGCATGTTCGTACGCGGTTTGCTTCTGGGGGCCGAGATCGTAGAAATACTGCGGCCACCTGTCGGCTATAAGAATGGAAGGAGCTCCCTTCCCCATCAGGAGCGTATTGGGAACAATGGGATTTAAGTCGCTGAAAAGCAGGGCGGGGATCGCTGCAACGTACAGAAATACCGCAATGAGTCGCAGCCATTTTCTTGAGGTAGCCGTAGCGAATGCTATGCCGACTACAGGAGCAGCCAGTATGAGGAAGGGCATATGGAGTCTTGTCCCGTAAGGATTCCAACTGAGGAATGACCAGGTGATCACAAGACCGCCGAGGATGGCACCTAGGTACCAGTAATGCTGCTTTTTCTTGGGGAGAGAGAGCAGTGGCACACTCACAACACTTAGAATAATGATAAGGAAATGGAATGGGTTTCCGGCAAATACTTCATGCGTTTGTGATTTTGGGATATTGAATTCTTGGGATTCGGTGTTTGTACGGTCGATTTCTACGTGCATCACTGCATGTATGTTCTGGATACCTCGTTCGACAAATGGATTACCGACCATAAGTAATCCTGTTTCGAGGGAGGCATTCTTCAAAATATTCGAAGCGGCAATCGCCGGAGAAAATTCAGTGTTGATGTTTGTTGCCATATCTTTTCTTGGAACGAGGAAATGCCCAATACTTTCGATGTTTCGGAGGTACTGTGTGGCATTCAGGCTAAGAGCGATGCTGCCGACTATCAGTGCATGAGAAAGCAGGCGGGTTGGTTGCTTGCGGAGCGAAAGGATGTACCAGAGCACGAATGCGGGGGCGAAAAAATAAGCATTCAGTTTTGTGAGTAAGCTGAGTCCGAGCACTACTCCTATACGAAGAGCGTTTGCCGGGGATTGGCTGCATCTGTCCCTGAGGATGAGATATGCCAGCATGAGCAGCCAGAAGGTCACTGCGTGTGTCGCCGTTGCGTTCGTGGACTGCAGTATTCCTATGGGGAGTGTTGCAGCGAAAACCAGTGCAAAGCGTACTGTTCGCCGCTCCGCGCCGAGCTCTCTGGCGATGAGTGTCACCAGGAAGAGCGAGCCGGCGAATGCGAGCCACTGGGGCATGTGGGCCAGCAGGTCTGAGTCTGTGAGGAGATAGAGCTGTGCAATGAGGTACTCCGTCAGTGGTGGCATGTACAGCTGCCGCAAATCGAGCGCAGGGTAGTGCACAACGGATTGGTGCTGCACCCAGTACGCCACTCTTGTCATGTGGTAGCTGATGGAGTCGTGATTGTTCGGAGGTGTGGAGATCGCAATAGCGAAGGTGACGAGGAGGATTGTCCCGATGAGGATGACGGTGATCGTCTCTCCTCTGAGTATGTTTCTGGTGTACGAGAGGAATGATCTGCGCTGTTCCCAGAGTTTCTTTCCAAAGAGCAGCCACCCAACGATGCCCACGATGCTCCACAGGAACACCACCCATAGTGCGTTCAGCGCATGGAAAAAAGAGAGAAGTTCTGTGATGCCTACAATGGCCACTCCAAAGAAAAGTGTGATGTCAACGAGGAGGGGCACTTCGAACAAGTGTTCTTTCCCATCTGTTCGCATAGCCAGTATTCTAGACACGGCGTCGTTCCCAATCAAACTTTCACCCGACTCCGCAGGAGGCCACGGCCGTAAGGCCGTGGAGCTTCACTGGCTTTGCACAGCCATTATCGTGGCAATGATGTTCACCGACAAACGACGCCGTGTCTAGTTGGAGGTGAACGGCGATGCCACTTCTCATACCACTTCGCGTTTATAAACGATGCCAGTGCACTGCAGTTTTGCAGAAGCAATTCTTGGCTTGTGCAAACGCTACGCGGTACGAGGAGAGGAAGTCTCCGTTCTCGAGATTAGTATCTTTATTATTGCTGCCAAGTGTCAGAAAAAGATGATCGGCAGTGCACTCACGCTTCCGATGAAGAAGGAAGTCCGGATGCCATTGGTGAGGAACATCAGTCCAAGGAAGAGCATCGTACGTCCGAAGAGGAGAGAAAACTCTTTGAACGCAAAGAATTCGAGCGGCGATGCACTCTTTTTTGCCGATTCGTTGACAATACACTCAAATGGAACGTCCACGAGTATCTTCACCGTTGCGGCAATAACGGCTAGGTAGACGAGGAGTGTGGAATGGAGGGCAATGCCGAGGACGGCGAGCATGACTGCTGTCGCGACGACACCGATTCTGAGGACAGTACGTCTCCCGAGCCTGTCCACGCTGTGGCCGATTTTCATGGCGCAGAATACATTGCAGAGAGTGATGACAGACATAGCGGTACCCAGGAAGACAATGTCGCTTCTGCCGAGGAACAGGGCAATCGGAAGAACAGCGAAGAATATGAATCCTTTTATGCCGTAGAGATTGAGCATGAGGAACATTTTCCGGTGGGTGCGGAAGTAGTGCCGGAAGTTTGTGAGCCGGAAGTGCGGGTGGTCCATGTTGCCCTCCACGAATGCGATGGGCACGACGGAGAATATGAGTACGAGGGAGACAATGGTGTAGAGCATGGCATAGCCAAACGTCATGACCACCCATCCTCCGGCAAGTGGGCCAAAGATTGTTCCCAGTGTGGGGAGTGCGATAAATTTGCTGGTTTGTGCTCCTTCGTGCCTGCGGGACATTACCTGTGAGAACAAGGAACTGATGGAGAGGGTGTAGAGACAGGAAGAGGTTCCGAGCAGCAGGGCAGGGAAGAGGTAGTACGATTGCAGCGAAGTGTTGGAGTTCATGGCACCGAGGTAGACGAGTGCCCCTACGAGAATGGGTGTGCGCAGGAGCACAACTTCCTTGATACCAACACGGCTGATGATCATGCCGGAGAGAGGCGCCAGCAATCCAAAACACACCCATTCGACGAGGAGAAAGAGAAATGTCTGCCGGAGGGAAAATCCTAATTGCAGCAGCTGTATGGGCACGAAGACGGAGATCATGGAAATAGCGATGGATTTCACTACTAAGTGCACATAGATGCCCCGGAGCTCCTCCTTCATCTGGCAGATTTTACTGATGTGGTGCTGGTGTTGTTTGGTGTACATGTATCAGTGCATTTTACCATATTTTCGTTTTTTTGGGTATCTCCTGCACTGTCAGCTCTCAGGAAATCCTAAGGTTTGAGTGGGCTCATACCCGTGGTTTCACTGTGTGCTCCGGCTCCTTCCCGGCCAGGAACTGATCGATGGACTCGAAGCAGTCAATGAACATGTTCTTCATGCTGTCATCAGCGTAGAACGCGATGTGTGGCGTGGAGACGACGTTCGGGAGCTTGATGAGTTCTTTGTTCTCCTTGAAATTCTGTTCGTGCTCCAGCACATCGAGCAGCGCGTACGCAACCTTGCCGCTCTTCAGTGCCTTGAGCAGGGCGTCGGAATCTATGAGGGAGCCGCGGGCGGTGTTCACCAGCACGACACCTTTGCGCATAGCTGCGAAGGCTTTTGCATTGATGATGTGCTCCGTCTCTTTGAGGGCCGGTATGTGCAGCGTAATGATATCGCTCTGCGAGAACAGTTCCGGAAGTTCCACGTACGTCACACCGAGGAGGTCTTCCAGTTCTGCGACGTGTACATGGTCACTCGCAAGGATTCTCATACCGAAGCCGTGCGCAATCTGTGCCACGCGGCGCCCGATCTTCCCCGTGCCAACAATGCCGATAGTCTTCCCGCGCAGCGCCATGCCGCGCAGGCCGTGGTAGTCGAATGTGCCTCCCTCCACGCGGTCGTCCGCTTCCGCAACATGGCGGAGAGCACTGAGGAGCAGGGCGAAAACATGCTCTGCAATGACATGCGAACCGTAGTCCGGAACATTACAGACGACGATGCCCCGTCTCTTACATTCTTCCATGTCGATGTGGTCGTACCCCACGGAGCGTGCTGCAACCAGTTTGAGCTTCGGGAGTGTATCAAGATCTTTCTTCTTCAGCTGTGAGTAAATGAATGTGGAGAGGATTTCTGCATTCTTGCACCGCTCCGGCACACCTTTGTCCTGGAGTTTCCCCGGGAGGACAAGACTCTTTCGGTATTTTGTCTGCACCTCTTTTTTGTCATCAGGCTCTATCTCGAGAAATACGATGTTGCTCATAGAATAGTGGAGGAGTTGCTTCTATCATACCACTTCGCGTTTAAACGATACCAATGCACCGCAGTTTGGCAGAAGCAATTGCTGACTTGTACAAACGCTACGCGGTACAAGAGGAGAGAGTTTCCATTTTCAGGAACAGTATCCTTGTAATTGCAACTTGGCATCATCATGCAATAGCCTTTCTTTGTGAAGGGATTCTTGGTGGAGGAGATCCTTCTGCACTGCCGTATTCATGCCTTCTGTATAAATTTGTTATATGCAAGACACTTGAATACTCAGCTTGGCAAACTATGCTGCTACCGTACGTTTCCCGCTCTTCCTATGCGCCTCACCCGCATTCTGGTCCTGAGTTGCATTGTTCTCCTCCTCCCCATGCAGGGGGTGCACGCCCAGAGCAGTTTCTTTGATGTGTTTTTTGACCTTGATTCTCAGCCGGGGCAACCCGATCTCCCGCCATTCAGCGAGATTTCCCCTCCGTCGCCGGATACGTCTCAGGTCGGGAGTTTCTTCGATATCTTCTCTCAGATTGATATTCCAGAGCTTACGGAATGTAATCCCTGTGATGTGCTGAAGGCAGAACTCGAGGCAGCACAGGAAGAAGCTGTGGAGCTTGATGGTGCTCTTCGCGATGTGTATTTCTCTCTCGATGGAGCGTCTCAGGAGCGAATGCGGCTGGGACAATTCCTCCGGGAGGCGGAACTTCTTCTCAGCGATCTCACCGATCCCCGCAGCTGGGTGGAGTCTGGCGGGAAGCGCATCGATACGTCTGATCTGCGTGTCATGGAAGCATACAATGCAGAGCTGTGGGAGTCCTATAAGTCTGGTTTCATGACGGCGGAGGAGTATCAGCAGCGTCTCACCCAGGGGTTAACTAATGAGGAGCGTACAGCAAGGAAACAGGAGATGATCAAGAATGTCCGCAAGCAGGTGAAGGATCTGAAAAAGCAGCTCGAGGAGGCGAAGGAGAAAGAAGGGGATCTTGCAGCGCAGGCGGATGAACTTGAGGGACTGCTCGCTGCGGTGCGGGGACGCATCGAGGACCTTCTGCGGAAGCTTGAAGAATGTCTGCAACGGTGTGTGGAGGGGCCGGTGAACATTGTCGAGGATTTCGGCATGGGGCAGGTGGAGGGGCCGAGCCTGCTTGAGCGTCTCTTTGGCTGGCTGTTCGGCGGTGAGCCGGAACCGCCGGCAGATACGCCTGCGGATGATCTTGGCTTTCCACCGCTGGGTGTTCCATTGCCGCCGGCATTATTCCCCCCCGGCTTTCTGGATTCGCTGTCCATTCCTCCCCCGTCAGGTCCCCTTGAGGGCTTCAGTCCCGGGATTGTCCTGCCCCCGTTCCCGCTTGTCCTGCCGGAGTGTGCCGAGTGTGATGAACTTCTCCAGATGATTCAGGAGATCGAGGATGAGCTCCAGGCTGTCGGGAAAGATTTGGATACTCTGAACGACGAACTTCTGGAGGCTCTGCTCGATGAGCACGATGCAGAACGGAGGCGGGATGATGTGCAAAAACGCCTCGAGGCATTTACGAATCCGCGGTCATCGGCTCAGTCAGGCGGTCATAGCATCACTTCCGCCGATCTTGAGGTCATGCGGGACTACAACCGCAGCCTCTGGCAGCAGTACCGCAGCGGAGACCTTACCGCACAGGAACTTGAGCAGAAGTGGGAGGAAGGTCTCTCGGATGCCGAGCGTGAGCAGCTCAAGGAAAAAATGAAAGAGCAGCTTGAGCAGGAGCTTGCGGATGCACAGAGGGAACTGGACGAGGTCAGTACGCATGCAGAAGATCTTCTGCAGCTTTTCAACGACACACTCGAAGCGGCGAACGGTCTCCTTGAGGAGTTGCAGAGACTGCAGGAGGAATATGATGCATGCATTCAAGAGTGCATCGATGAGGAAGAGATAAAGGTCGGTGGATTTGGAGTATTCCTTCCTCTGCCGGATGATTTCCAGGATGGATCAGAGTCCGGTATCGGTGGCACGGCGACGTTCAGCAATGGGGTTGTCATACAACCGGGACAGCCGCTTGATGTGAATGATCTTCTCAAAAAATCAGACCAATTTGATCCGCAGACGGGAGAGCTGGATTTGGGGGGCCTGAAGTACAGGTTCGATGCCGGGAACAATCTGGTTCCCAGCGGAGAGGAGAATGCCGCTCCTGTCATTCCATCAGACGGCGTAGAGGACAGAGGTTTCTTCTGTAGGATATTCGGGCTCTTCTGCCCGGAGGAGGCCGAGCTCCCTCTGCCGGCATTCGGTGATTACGTTGATTGTGTGGCACAGAAATCTCAGGAGCCTTCCTGCATGCCATTCGATGCGAATGAGGATGGTGCAGTGGATCTTGCAGATGCGGGAGTGTTCCGTCCTTTCCTGCAGGGTCCGGGATCTATGGGCATAGATCTGAACATCAACGGCATGGATGGCGACGACACGGTCAGTGTCCCCGATCTGCAACTGTTCGGAGATTGTCTCAGGGGGGCGCCGGGCACCTGTGATGGGTTGGGTGTTACGCTCCGTGGAGGCGGAGGAGAGGACACGCCGTTCGGGGTGGGGGATTTTGGGCTCGGCTTGAGTGGAGGCCCGGGGAACGACATTCTCTTCAGCGATCCACTGGATAATCTTATTGGAGTCCAGGGCAATGATAATCTGGCGGGAGGTCCGTTCCCTCCGGATTTCTTCGGGCCGGGATCCGGTTCTCTCGATGATTTCCATCTCTTCGGGCCCGGAGGGGAACCCGTTCCGGTTCCTCAGTCTCCGTTACCCGGGCAGATGCAGAATTTCGGAGGGTGCCTGGACGGTTCCCTCATGAATGGGGTGTGCCGGGGGGTGCCTGCTCTCCAAGTGGATCTTCAGCCCGG